>Ga0099364_10004139_pt1 | contig 22044 bp, 7 predicted proteins | sample TergutTh196P3_FD_73070 | JGI IMG/M metagenome (GOLD analysis project Ga0099364, IMG submission 73070) | Microcerotermes parvus P3 segment gut microbial communities from Pointe-Noire, Republic of the Congo - Th196 P3 | ecosystem: Host-associated > Arthropoda: Insects > Digestive system > Gut ...
ACAAACATGTAATTCCTCACACCCAAGCAATAATGAAAATTTACCCATTAATCATTAATCATTAATCATTTTTTTGTATGAAAATAAAAATTGCCTCTCGAATATCAGCGTTTTTCATGGTTATTATTTCTATGTGCCATTCCGGTAAGGAAACTGTGGCAAACATGACTGATACTATTCAACCGGTTGATATCCAACTGCCTGAAGGCAGTGCACCGACTCCGGAAACGACTCCCCATTTTCCGGACAACTTGCATACATTCGTATGGAGAAACTGGAACCTTACCACATTGGAAAAAATGGCCCAAGTCCTGAAAACCTCCACCTCCAATGTGCGAAAATTAGCCCGATCAATGGGATTGCCCGATTACAAGAAGCCAACCTGGACAACCGAACAGATTTATATCACCCTGATCAGGCGCAACTGGCATCTGCTTCCTTATGAACAATTAATGGAACTGGTCGATATGACGCCTGAACGCCTGAACGTCGCCTTGAGAGAAGATGATTTTCTCTGGATAAAATTAGGTCAGGTGAAACCCAAATGTGTACCATTATACTATCAACCGCCATCAAAAGAAGCAAAGAAACGAGCCAAAGAGATCAGGCAGACAATAGAAAAATCAATTGGCAAGATTAAATCCAGCACTGAAAGCCGCTTCGCCTTCATCGAGGAACTAACAAGTGTCAATGTCAGGGGGACAGAACCAAGCCGAACAGCCTCCGATGCAAACAGAAAGACCTTACGTTTCATCTATTCCTATATTACCTTATTTGGCGATCCGCTGTCGAATGATACCGAGGCCTTTCCTGCAGGGTTATTAGAAAAATTGGCCAATTTAGGCGTCAATGGGGTATGGCTGCATGTATTGCTTCGCGATCTGGCGCCCGGAGGAACAGCCTTCCCTGAATTTGGCAAGGGACACGAAAAACGGTTAGCCACTCTACTTAAAACTGTAGAATTAGCAAAAAAATATGGTATTGACGTCTATTTGTATATGAACGAACCAAGGGCTATGCCCAACTCATTTTTTACAGATTCAAACGTCCCTGGCAGGAATTTGACCATGGGCGTTCAACAAGGTGAATATAACGCACTATGCACTTCTAATGATGACGTCCGTAACTGGCTCAAAGATGCGTTGACATTTGTATTTACCAAAACGCCGGGACTTGGCGGCGTATTTACAATCAGCGGCTCCGAGAATCTTACCTATTGCAATTCGCATGGCCTGTGGCAGCAGTGCCCGCGATGTAAAGAAAAGACCGGCGCAGAAGTGACCGCCGACGCCAACGCCCTTATTGCCGAAGGAGTACACAGGGCTTCTCCCGATGCCAAAGTGATTGTCTGGGACTGGGGCTGGAACGGGCATGGAATAGCAACAGATGTGATTGAAAAACTTCCCGACGATGTATGGCTAATGTCGGTCAGCGAGTGGGCCTTACCTATCGAAAGAGGCGGAATACGTTCAACCATAGGAGAATACTCTATTTCGGCTGTCGGGCCAGGACCGCGCGCCCAGGCACATTGGCGGGCAGCGAAGGAGAAAGGGCTGAAAACAGCGGCAAAAGTACAGTTCAACTGCACTTGGGAAATAGCTGCTGTGCCTTTTGTTCCCGTTATGGACCTGATAGCGGAGCATTGCAGCAATCTATCGGCCATGGATGTGGATGGATACCTGCTCAGTTGGTCATTGGGCGGTTACCCCTCCCCCAACCTCGAAATACCTCAATTGTTTGATCGATCACCTACTCCATCAAAAGAGGAGGCTTTGGATATGTTAGCATTAAAACGATATGGCTCAGAAGGCGCTTCCTATGCAAGGAAAGCCTGGACTATCATGAGTGATGCCTATCGCGAATATCCCTATTCGGGAGGCGTGGTTTACAATGCGCCGGTACAGGTAGGGCCTGCCAACCTGTTTCGCCCCGAAGTCACAGGCTATCACGCTACTATGGTAGGTATCCCTTACGATGACCTGAACACATGGCGCGGCCCCTATCCGGCTGAAATATTTGCACAACAATTTGAAAAAATAGCGAAGGGTTTTTCTGAAGCCATTCCTATCCTCGCAAAAGCCGTAACTTATGCCAGCAAAGAGCAACAAGCCAGCGTACTGGATGAGTTGCGCTATGCTAAGGCGATCCGGATTCATTTCGCCAGCGTAGCTAATCAGGTTCGTTTTATCATGCTTCGCGACGAGTACAAGGACGTTCCTCGCAATGAAGAAATAAAAGTTCAACTGAAATTGTTGATAGAAAATGAGATCGAACTGACCAAAGATCTCTATTATTTGTCACAGGAAGATTCTCGTATCGGCTATGAACCAAGCAATCAGTATTTTTACGTACCTAATGACTTGTTAGAAAAAATTATTAGCTGCCGACAAATAGTAGAAAAGCTAAATCAATAAATGCGACTGTTCCCCGACTTTGCAAGCCTGCGAAAAGTATTTTTACCGCAAAGAGCGCAAAGAAGACGCAAGGTTCGCAAAGTATATATGTTTTATTTCCAATCAATTGCGTTCTTTGCGTAAAACCTTTGCGTTCATTGCGGTAAGATTGTATATTGTATGACTTTTTGGTTTTCTCAAAAGAAAAGGTTTACTTTGCAGAAAAAAAAAAATATTATGTCTCAAGACCATGAAGGGAAGATAGCTGGTCTTCCGGAAAATGCTTATACAGAACTGAAACCGGGTGAAGAATACGTGCCTGTAATGCCGCCCGGTAAAAAAGTCCCGGAGATTAACGCATGGAGCGTTACGTGGGGATTGATCATGGCGGTTGTTTTTTCGGCTGCCGCCGCTTATCTCGGCTTGAAAATCGGACAGGTTTTTGAAGCCGCCATACCGATAGCTATCATTGCTGTCGGACTATCGACGCTAAGCAAACGAAAAGGGGCGCTAGGCGAAAATGTCATCATTCAATCCATTGGCGCCAGCTCTGGCGTGATTGTCGCAGGCGCCATTTTTACGCTACCCGCACTTTATATCCTGCATTTGGAAGCTCAATTCTATCAGGTATTTTTGGCTTCGTTGCTGGGTGGCGCATTGGGTATCCTGTTCCTGATACCGTTCAGGAAATATTTTGTTTCGGATATGCACGGAAAATTTCCATTCCCCGAAGCAACTGCTACCACCGAAGTGCTTATTTCGGGCGAAAAAGGCGGCTCACAAGCTAAACTGTTGCTGATAAGCGGTATTGTCGGTGGTATCTACGATTTCATCATTGCTACTTTCGGATGGTGGAACGAGGTGTTTACGACCCGTGTGATCCCGTGGGGAGCGCATCTTGCCGAAAAATCGAAAATAGTATTTAAGATAAATGTAGGCGCCGCAGTCATGGGATTAGGGTATATCATCGGTTTGAAATATTCGGCCATCATTGCCGCCGGCTCTTTTCTGGGATGGTTCGTACTGATACCGCTAATTAACTATTTCGCCCCGGGTATGGCCGAGCCGGTGGGCAACAATGTCCTCTCCCTTATCGGTAACATGAGCGCTGAAGAGATTTTTGCCAATTATATTCGTCCGGTCGGTATCGGAGGAATAGCCATGGCGGGCGTCATCGGAATATTGAGGTCAAGTGGCATCATTAAAAAAGCTTTCGGGCTGGCTATTTCCGAAATTTTCACCCGTAAAAAAATCACAACAAGTTCGGGACTTCAAACCCGAAACCCGACAAGTCTTCGAACACAACGTGATATCCCAATGGCTATCATTGGAACAGGTATCCTTGTTACAGCCATACTTATTTTTATATTTTTCCAGTTTGGTATGGTACAAAACATTAAATTTGCGTTGATAGGCTTAGTCATCGTGTTGTTAATTGCCTTCCTCTTTACAACAGTTGCCGCCAATGCCATTGCCATAGTGGGTACAAATCCTGTGTCTGGAATGACGTTGATGACGCTGATAATCGCTTCGTTGATACTTGCTTCGGCAGGCATGGAGGGCAGCACTGGCATGGTTACTGCGCTGATAATAGGAGGCGTCGTCTGTACCGCCCTGTCTATGGCAGGCGGATTTATCACCGACCTGAAAATCGGTTACTGGTTAGGCAGCACGCCCATCAAGCAGGAAAGCTGGAAGTTTTTGGGTACGTTAGTTTCGGCGGCGACAGTAGGCGGCGTCATCATCATCCTCAACAAAACCTACGGTTTTACAGGTGAAGGCGCCTTAGTCGCCCCTCAGGCCAATGCCATGGCCGCCGTCATCGAACCCATGATGAGCGGCAAACCCGCTCCATGGCTTCTCTACGCCGCCGGCGCTTTCCTTTCGCTGATTCTTACGATGATTAACATCCCGGCGCTTCCCTTTGCATTAGGGATTTTTATCCCCTTACAACTCAACACACCATTGTTAGCAGGTGGAATCATCGCCCATTTTGTTACAACACGAAGCAAAGACACCTCCCTCAACAAAGCCCGCAAAGAACGGGGCACCTTACTCGCCTCCGGCTTCATTGCCGGCGGAGCATTGATGGGTGTCGTTAGCGCCGCACTCCGTTTCGGCGGCATCAACTTCGTCAATGATACATGGTACGAATCAAACGCCGCCGAAATCCTTGCAATCATCATGTTTGCCGCCCTTTGCGGCTATCTGTTCCGGGAATCAATGCGAGCAAAAAAGTAGACACTTTAAATTTTTAAATATTAAATTTTTATGACTATCAGGAATAAAATAACCGACCGCTTTCTGCGGTATGTGAAAATTGACACACAATCGGACGATACGGTCACCGACCGGTTTCCGAGTACGGAAAAACAGTTAGTCCTCTCGAATCTTTTGGCTGAGGAACTGAAAGAACTGGGATTGAAAGAGGTGTCGATAGACGAAAACGGCTATGTAATGGCTACCGTGCCGGGTAATACAAACAAAAAAACGCCCGTCATCGGATTTCTTGCGCATGTGGACACGTCGCCCGATATGCCCGGCAAAGATGTGAAGCCGCGTATTATTGAGAACTACGATGGCGGCGATATTCAATTGAATCCCGATGTCTCGATTTCGGTAGCTGATTTCCCCGAAATAACCGCATATAAGGGGCAAACGCTGATAGTGACTGACGGCACGACGCTTTTGGGCGCCGACGATAAAGCCGGTATTGCCGAGATAATGACTGCGGTAGAATATTTGGTATCCAACCCCGACTTCAAACACGGCGATATCCGCATCGGCTTCACCGTTGACGAAGAGGTAGGCCGTGGCGTCGACCGGTTCGATGTGGAAAAGTTCAATGCCGACTTCGCCTATACCCTTGACGGCTCCCGCATCGGAGAGTTGGAATATGAAAATTTCAACGCTGCAGGCGCCAAGATAACCGTTCAGGGACGTAATATTCATCCGGGATATGCAAAAGACAAGATGAAAAACGCTATTCTGATCGGGCAGGAATTTAACTCCAAACTGCCAGAATCGTCACGACCCGACAATACCGAAGGTTATGAAGGTTTTTTTCATCTGATCAAATTTGAAGGAACAGTAGAAAAAGCTACTTTTCAATACATTATCCGCGACCATGACAGGGAAAAATTTGAAACGCGGAAAAAACTGATGGGGACAATTGCTGAATACATAAATATAAAATACGGAGAAAACACGCTGAAAATTGAACTAACCGATCAGTATTACAACATGCGCGAAAAGATAGAACCTGTCTTCCATATTGTAGAAACCGCCGTCAATGCGATGGAAGCCGTTGGTGTGAAGCCGATAGTTAAACCCATTCGCGGAGGCACCGACGGCGCAAGGCTCTCATACATGGGTCTCCCCTGCCCTAACCTTTTTGCCGGCGGCGAAAATTTTCACGGCAAGCATGAGTATGTATCAGTAGAAAGCATGGTGAAAGCCTGCGAAGTGATGCTCAAGATTATTGAAATCTTTACAAAATAGCTGAACTGAAAATCTAACAAATGGGAAACATTTCCCTTGATAACATATTTAAAGTTTGTTGGCTACTTCCGCCCATAGTCGTTGAACGGCCCTGATACCGTTGGTATAGGTTGCATGTAAACCGTCCCGCAGATGTGACGGGTTTTGTTCGAAATACCTGTACAAATCAGGCCCTGCAGGCAGGTTATACTGTTCGGTCAATCGATCGACTATTACATTCAGCGATTGAACTACCCCGTTGTTATAGGGAGAATCCGAGCGGTAGGGGATACGCGCGACTATCGGTTGTTTGCCGTTCTGTATCAGCATATTGATAATACCTCTCAGGTTTTGCTCAAACTGTGCCGCGTTGCCATCGTTGGTACCGATGCAAATGGCCCAAAAATGAATGCCTTTGTTGTTGTCAATTGTTTGCTGAAGCCTCGCTAACACATGCCCCGAGTTGTTGCCGCCGATGCCGAAGTTGATCATGCTTGGGTAACGGGCGGGATTAAGCGCATGTACCTGGTCGTTAAATTGTGGCGCGCCTTGCGGATTACGCCAATAGGCGTCTGCCGTATTACTGTCGCCGATGAAAGCCCATGTGTCAACGGCGTCTCCCGGTTTGCTTTTGCTAAGATCGTGTATATCAATCTCGTCAATGTTCGTTCCGCCGCCTGTCACCCGAAAGCGAACCCATCGTATATTGTCGCCTTTGATTTCATGTGCGCGTGCCGACCATGCGTTATTTGTAACTTCGACTGCTGTCGTCCACACGCCGTTGGCGCCGTCGGTTGAATTGGATGAAACTTGAATCTGATAGCTGCCGGGCGCGCCATATTGGGTCTCATTGTGGTTGTAATTCGCGCTGCTCATCCATTGAAACAGTAAGTGAGACTGCGAATTTGACATTTGAAATGCGATCCATGTATTGACGGGAACCTGACGAACCCATTCCCTGCCTTTATTGTCAAGTAACCAGGAAGGATTCCTTAGCGCCTGATCAGTCGTGCCGGGCACTGAAACGGTCGAATTAACCCTTATGGCAGGTACTACCGCCCCATTGGGGTTGGGATTGGGGTTAGGATCAGGGTCGGGATCAGGATCAGGGTCAGGGTCGGGATCGGGATCGGGATCGGGATCAGGATCGGGATCGGGATCGGGATCAGGATTTGGGTCGGGATCGGGATTGGGGTCAGGGTCAGGTTTCGGGTCGGGGTTCGGGTTCGAACTTGCCTTGTAATTATTAGCCACTTCCGCCCACAGTCTTTGAATTGCTCTGACGCCATCCGTATTTGTCGGGTGCAAGCCGTCGCGCATGTGTGACGGGTTTTGTTCGAAATACCTGTACAAATCCGGCCCGGCCGGCAGATTAAACTGCTTTGTCAATCTGTCGACAACTTCATTCAACGATTGGACGATCCCATTGCTGTAAGCAGCATCTTTTCGATAGGGGATACGCGCGACAATAGGCTGTTTTCCGTTTTGTATCAGCATATTGATTATGCTTCTCAGGTTTTGTTCATACTGTGCTGCATTGCTGTCGTTGCTGCCGGTGCAGATCGCCCAGAAATGGATGCCTTTGTTATTGTCGATAGTTTGTTGGAGCCTTGCCAGCAGATTGGCTGAATTATTGCCTCCGATACCCATGTTGATCATGCTTGGGTAACGGGCGGGATCAAGCGTTTTTACCTGTTCGTTGAACGGTGGCGCGCCTTGCGGGTCTCTCCAATAGGTATCCACCGTACTGTTGTCGCCGATGAAAGCCCATGTATCAACGGCGTCTCCCTGTTTGCTTAGGCTTAAATCGTGGATGTCGATCTCGTCAATGGCCGAGCCTCCGCCTGTCACGCGAAAACGAACCCAGCGTATATCGTTGCCTTTGATTTCGTGTGCGCGTGCCGCCCATACATTGTTTTGAACATCAGCCACCAATGTCCAACTGCCGTTTCTTCCGTCGGTCGAATTGGATGATACTTCAATCCGATAACTGCTGGGCGCTCCATACTGAGTCACATTATAGTTATAGTTTGCGCTGCTCATCCATTGAAACAAAAAGTGAGAAAGCGGTTTTGACAACTGGAAAATGACATTCGTATTTAATGGCAGTGAGCGCACCCATTCCCTTCCTTTGTTGTCAAGCAGCCAGGACGGATTCCTTACCGACTGATCGGTAGCGTCCGGAATGCTAACAATCGAAGCTACCCTCAATGAAGGCACAACCGGCCAATCCGGATTAGGATCGGGATCAGGATCAGGATCGGGATCAGGATCAGGGTCTGGATCTGGATCAGGGTCGGGATCGGGATCAGGGTCGGGGTCTGGATCAGGGTCTGGATCGGGATCAGGATCTGGATCAGGGTCAGTATTCGGGTCGGAATCATAGTTTAAAGCCACTTCGGCCCAAAGTCTCTGAATCGCCCTGACGCCATCCGAAGCGGTCGGGTGCAAGCCGTCCCGCAGATGTGACGGGTTCTGTGCGAAATACCCGTATAAATCAGGTCCTGTCGGCAGATTGAATTGTTCCGTCAATCGGTCGACAATAGCATTTAGCGACTGAACGACCCCGTTGTTATAGGGTGAATCCGAGCGGTAGGGAATACGCGCCACGATGGGTTGTTTGCCGTTTTCCAGTAACATATTGATAATGCCTCTCAGGTTTTGTTCGTACTGAGCCGCATTACCATCGTTGCTGCCGATGCCAATCGCCCAGAAATGGATACCCTGATTGTTGTCAATGGTTTGTTGAAGCCTTGACAGCAGATGTCCCGAATTGTTTCCGCCGATACCGAAATTGATCATGCTTGGGAAACGGGCGTTATTAACCGTATTTACCTGTTCGTTGAACGGAGGCGCGCCTTGCGGATTTCTCCAATAGGTATCAGCCGTATTGCTGTCGCCGATGAAGCCCCATGTATCGACGGCGTCGCCCGGTATGCTTTGGCTTAAATCGTGAATATCAACCTCGTCAATATTCGTTCCTCCGCCTGTCACCCGAAAACGAATCCACTGTATATTTTCGCCTTTGATTTCGTGCGCGCGTGCCGCCCATACATTATTTTGAACTTCAACGGCTGTTGTCCAGTTGCCGTTTCTCCCGTCGGTCGAATTGGATGAAAACTCAATCCGGTAACTGGCTGGCGCTCCGTATTGGGTCTCGTTGTAGTTGTAGTTCGCGCTGCTCATCCATTGAAATAATACGTGGGAAAGCGGTTTTGACAACTGAAATACGACATTCATATTCAAAGGTAGCGGGCGAACCCATTCCCTTCCTTTATTGTCAAGCAGCCAAGAAGGACTTCTGAGCGCCGGATCATTCGTATCTGGAATGGTTACAGTCGAAGTCACCCGTGGAGCAGGAACAATTGCCCCGTTCGGATCGGGATCGGGGTCAGGATCGGGATCGGGGTCGGGATCGGGGTCAGGATCGGGATCAGGATCAGGGTCGGGAATTGTTCCGTCACAATAGCCATAACCGGCATTGGATTGTTTGTAACTGTTTACAAGGCGGACAAGGTTTCCTCCATCGGTCAACGGGTTGGTCTGATTTCCGGCGCCAGCACCGAAAGCGACCAGAACGCCTCCCATCGAAACAATATCGTCCGTATGGGTTAGGAAATAATCGGCCCGGTTGTCTTTATATCCCTGTTCATAGTTTTGGGTGAACGGAGAAACTGCATTCGTGTTGGGTGAGCCGGCATGTCCTACCGGTAACTGCCACCATATCAAGGGTTTTCCGATAATGCTTTTCAGTTCGGCAACCCATTGAAAGTGCTGTTCAAAATTCGGCAGCGTCTGGTTTGTGGCGTCCCACCAGCGGTTCTCTCCACGATTGATACGATAATAATCGGCGTCCCTGTCCAGCGCCTCGACTGCTAAGAAATCCGCCTCGTCGGCGCCTAAAGCCAGCATGAAGTTACCTGCCAGCGTAGCCTGCTGTTTTATATTCAGGTTCCTGTCGCGGTTGATATTAATATCATAGCCCGTCGCCCAGGCCGAGGCATGAAGTCCTACTTTGGCATTCGGGGCGTATTTCCGCACCATATATATCAGGCATCTCGAAAAACCGGCAAAGGTATTGTCGAACTCCCCGCCGTCTGCCGGGTTGGCGGCGCGAACTGCCGCCGGTATGTTATGCGGCGATTGCGGGTTGCGGTGCTGGGCATAACCCCACAGGTCAGGTTCTATATGGATGATGGCCTTGCGCTGCCCAATTTGCTGAAGCATGAAACGCCAGTCGTTGAAGTACCTTGTTAAAAATGTAACATTATTAGCGGGCGAAACCTGCGATTCTGCATTGGACGTCTGGGCAAACGTGTAATAAGTGATCATAGGTATCTGCTGCGCTTGCTGGGTTCTGTTCAGAAAATCCCTTAAATACTGACCAGGAGGTTGCTGGCGGTCTTGCCACCAGCCCCACCAACGGCTGTCGGCTTCCCTGAATTGGGTAGGAACTTCGGGTCCCGTAAAAATGGCGTCCGCCAAATAGATATACCTGACGTCCATCACATTCGGATTGCGTTGAAAAAACGGGTCTTCGGCCATTGCGCCAACCATTAGCCGCTCTTTGCCGAAGTGCATCAGGAACTCATATTCAGGACAGCTTCCCGAAGGATTGTTCTGAGTTATGCGCACATCTGGGTTATCATTTACTATTTCGGACAGGTCAACACTGTCCGGCATAATGAGGTCTTTACATCCTGTATTCATCGCAAAAAGCAGAATCAGACTTAGGGTTTTAAAATAAAATTTCTTCATGATTGATAATTTTTTATAGTTAATAAATAATGAATATAAATTGCTGATTATAGCCCGAATGGGACTGCAAATGTATGAATATTATAAAATATAGGGGATAATTAATCGTTCTTAAAATATCTTTTTTGATACATTATTATCGTATTTGCAACATTTATTATTACTTTTGTATCTTCAATTTTATGATAACTGTTATGAAAAAGATTAGATCGCTTTGCATACTCTCAAGTACTGGGTACGCGGACGTCCCGTCCGCATCTCCTGATTGTCATTTCTCCGTTTGTTTTCAAACAAACGGAGAAATGACGACACGACATGTAATGGTTGCCATGACGGTAACGCTTTTCCTGTTATTTTCGTTGTGCGTTTTGCCTGTGAAGGCGTCGAAGATTCGCATTTTTACGCCCGACGACGGACTTTCCAACAGCCACATCAACCAAATCTACCAGGATTCGGAGGGTTACATCTGGATTGCTACCGAAAACGGGTTAAATAAATTTAACGGATATGATTTTGAGGTGTTTTTATCTATCCCGGATGATACGGCTTCGATTCGCGGCAACTACGTATTGAACGTGTACGAAGACAGTCGAGGTTTGTTTTGGGTAGCAACCTCCAACGGGTTATTGCTTTATGACCGGACTCGCAATGCTTTCACTCCCTGGAGTTTAGGCGTTCCGGACGATTTGTTTAAAGAACGGCAGGCAAGGTGCATCCTCGAAGACCGAAACCACAACCTATGGATATCGAGTCCGGGCGACGGCGTTGTCCGATTGGACGCCGAAACATTATCGCCTGTTGTCTTTAACAGGTACAACAGCAGCATTACAGATGACGTCATTAGCTGTATGCTGGAAGACCGGCATGGCAACATTTGGTTCGGAACTGAAGAACAGGGCGTCTTTGTTTTTAATCCGTATAATGCTACTACTATACATTATTATAATATACCCGCTGATCCGTCAACTTTAAATAACAACAGGATTTTTGCTATTTGCGAAAATGCAGACGGAGCTATCTGGATAGGTACCATGGGCGGCGGCATCAATGTTTTCGACGAAAAAACGAAAACATTCCGACCATTGAGCGTAAAGACGACCACAACTTCTCGCGCCATGCAGTCATCGGGGTCGCCCTCTTCCATTCAATCAGAACAGCTCCCGGAAACCGCCTCGGGGGAAAATCTGATCTATTCATTGTTGTGTGATAAAAATCAAAACATCTGGGTCGGCACCGACGGCGCCGGAATTATTCAATACGATCCGCTTGGCATAAAAACAGCTTTATCAGGATATTCGTCAATGGCCTTCGATTTGAAAAGCGCAAAAGTACATTCACTTTTTCAGGATATACAGGGGAATATATGGGCTGCGTTGCATCAAAAGGGCGTATTGCTTATTTCCGCCTTGGACAATAATTTCGGGTATACGGGCTTCAATCCGTTTGACGCCTCCAAAAGCATTGGAACACATTGCGTCATTTCCATCATTGAAGACCATCAGGGGATTGTCTGGGCAGGTACTGACGGAGACGGCCTCTACAGGATTCAGCCTTCGGGAAAAATCGACAGGTTTGCATCCAACAATACACCCGCATTTAAAGGAGACGTCATAACAGCCCTTTATGAAGACAGCGATCATTCGATTTGGATCGGAACTTACTTGGACGGTTTTTTTCGCTACAATCCCCGAACTGATAAATTTGATTCCCATTTTCAGAAAACAGATGAGGAAAACAGTCTGAGTTGCAACCATGTAACAGCTTTCGTACAGGACGATGAGGGTAATCTTTGGATAGGCACCAATGGCGGCGGCGTCTCCGTGTTCAACCCGTTCGCGTGTCAGTTTAATAATTATTTATTTTATTCCGATAAGGCCAAAGACCAAATATCGAATAACTGGGTTTTTGACGTCTTAATCGACCGCGATAAAGAGGTCTGGGTTGCCACATCCAATTCGCTTCACAAATTGAATAAAGAGAAGGATTTATTTGAAGTTTGTGAATTATCCGGTGACAACCGCAGGATTTCCAACCTGATGTATACGCTGCTCGAAGATTATAAAGGCAATATCTGGGTCGGCAGTTATTATGGTCTGCATTGCTTAGACAGAAATACAGGGGAAACTTCTCTAATCACAACATTAGACGGCTTGCCCGACAATATGATAACCGGCCTCGAAGAAGACAGTGAACATAATTTATGGATTAGTACCGGAAAAGGACTTTGCCGGTACCATCCCGAAACCAACGAATGTGTCAATTTCTTTGCCAAAGACGGTATCCAAAGCAATGAATTCCGCAGAGGAAGCCATTTTAAGGGAAAGAACAATAAAATGTATTTCGGAGGTATCAATGGGATTACTGCATTCTACCCGGAGAATATTTCACGCAATAATCCACTTCTGAAACTTGTATTTACCGATCTGCTCATTCATAACGAACGGGTGAGGGTCGGACAATCGGATATTTTGACAGAATCGCTGGACGAAACCGAGGCTGTCCGGTTAAAATACAGGGAAAATAATTTTACTTTCCGGTTTGCCGCAATAGAATTTGAGAAGCCTCACCGCGTCGACTATTTTGTCCAAATGGAAAACTTTGATACGCAATGGCGTAGCATCGAAAGTACGAACCGTAGCGTGACCTATACAAACCTGAATCCGGGCAGTTATATCTTTAAAGTAAAAGCCACGATTGACGGAAAACATATATTGCAAAAAGACATGCGAGTGACTATTCTACCCCCGTGGCAGCGAAGCATTCCCGCCAAAATAGTCTATGCTTTACTTTTTATCCTAATGATATACGGCATCTATCTATACCTGTCTTACTGGTTCAGACATCGCCGGGAACTGACAGAACAGGAACAGCAGAAACAGCTTTCCGAAAGCAAGTTGCAATTTTTTACTGATATTTCCCATGAAATAAGAACGCCTTTGACGTTGATTATCGGCCCGTTAGAAAAAATGCTTGAAATGAAATTAGACGACACCCTGCACGCTTCTTTTCGTATCATGCACCGGAACGCTATTCGTATCCTCCGTATGATGAACCAGTTAATGGATTTAAGAGCCGTGGAAACCGGCAACCTGAAACTCAAAATCGAAAAGGTCGATGTTCCGGCGTTCGTTCGAAATATTATGAATTCGTTCAACGACCTGGCTTTCGCCCGTCAAATTGATTTCATGTTAAAGACGCCTGAAGAACTCCCTCCCGTTCTTGTCGACAGGGATTGTTTGGATAAAATTATTTTCAATTTACTGTCAAACGCCTTCAAATTCACCCCTCAAGGAGGCAGCATCCATGTAGAGATGTTGTGTACCGCGTCTCTACTATCCATTTCGGTACAGGACACAGGCGTGGGAATTGCAAAAGAACAGCAAAACCAAATATTTGAGCGGTTCTATCAGGTTCGCGACGGACAGTTAAACACAAAAACAGGAACGGGAATAGGACTTCATTTAGCAAAAATGATGGCCGGACTGCACCATGGCTCGCTACAAGTCGAAAGCGAACTGGGCAAAGGGAGCAAGTTTACCGTTCTGCTGCCGTTGAATAAAACGGCATATAGCGCTGACGAACTTATCGCAGGCAGCGAAGAGGCGCCGGTAACCATGTTTCCGTCAGTCCCGGCTATTACCGAAAAAAGAAATGACGAAAAAACCACGAAGCCAAAAAAGAAAGGGCAGGGATCGGTGTTGATAGTCGAAGACGATAGGGATATTCTTCATTACATCGCGTCCGAATTAAGCCCCGACTATCATGTAATTACGGCAACTAACGGAAAAGAGGGACTGAATGAAGCGCTGCAATATTTGCCGGATATTGTTGTAAGCGATATTGTCATGCCCGAAATGGACGGGTTGACCTTATGCAAGCTGATAAAAACGAATGAAAAAACCTGCCATATTCCGGTCATATTGCTAACAGCAAAAACAGGCGTCGAGCAGCGGATTGAAGGATTGGAAACGGGCGCCGATTCCTATATCCCCAAACCTTTCAATATAAAATATTTACAGACACGCATCAAAAAACTCATTCAACTGCGGGAAACGTTAAATCAAAAATATACCGGCGAGATGGAAGTGTCCGAAGAAAACATCAAAGTAGTGACTTCCGACGAAAAACTATTACGTCGTTTTAACGAAAAACTTGAAAAACACATTGCTAATCCCGATCTGAATGTAGAATCAATCAGCAAAGAATTAGGTATTAGCCGCGTACAACTCAATCGCAGGTTAAAGGCTATCACCAACGATTCACCCTGCAATTACATCCGCAATTACCGCTTGAAACATGCCGCCTGGCTGCTAACTAACAAGAACATGCAGATAGCCGAAATAGCCTACGCCGTCGGTTTATCTTCCCAAGCCTATTTCAGCGCAATTTTCAAAAAACGCTACGGCATGACGCCCACAAAATATGTCGAAACACACCAGCAAGTGTCATTACATAACAATCAATAAAAAAAATCTTTTTTCTCATGTTTGGATAAATAAAAAATATCGGCTACTTTTGCATCGTTTTTCTTTAAACAATCGCAATACAAATGAAAAAAAAGAAACTATTAACCGGCTTATTGTGTGAAGTAGTCGTGATAAACACCTTATTACTTGGGGGTTGTACCGATAAAAAAGGAAACGTCCAAAAGAATCCGGACAAATACAAAGTGGAAACCGTTAGCCGTGCGGACGTGACGGTATTTACCCCATTCCCTGTACAAATACAAAGTGAGAACGACATTGAAATCTATCCCCGCGCCACAGGGTATATCCGCAAAATTTACGTAAAGGAGGGAGATAATATCACAAAAGGAAGCCCTATTTTACAGATTGACACAGACGAATATCACCAAACGGTCAATGCGACCAAAGCGGCGTATGATAATGCTCAGTTGGAAGTAACAAAACTGAAACCGCTTGTCGAAAAAGACATCATCAGTCCGCTTCAATTACAAACAGCCGAGAGTAATGCACAAGCGGCGTTGGCAGCCTATGAGAATGCAAAAATCCAATTAGACTATACATTGGTAAAAAGTCCGGTGTCAGGCGTTATCGGACGAATATCGTTAAGAGAGGGCAGTTTGCTCACAGCCGGCGCTTCCACACTGATCACAACGGTAGCTTCCACTGGAGATGTATTCGCATATTTCTCATTTGATGAGAAGTACCTGTTGCAGTTAGCCGACAGTTCGCGGGCGACATTAAAACAGTTGGCAGCCAAACTACCCCCTGCCGAATTGCTTTTAGCTAACGGTCAGATATATGAACACAAAGGCAGGATCGAGTTAGGAAGCAGCCTGATAGACCCGACTACCGGCTCCTTGCAAATGAAAGGGATATTCCCTAACCCGGATGCGGTCTTACATTCAGGCAGTACAGGCTCACTCCGAATCCCTAACATCTATAAAAATGCCATCGTCATACCTCAAAAAGCGACTTATGATATCCAGGATAAGAAGATGGTCTTTACAGTTGATTCAGAAAATACGGTTCATGCCACCGTTATTAAAGTACTGAATAACACTAATGATAGCTTTATCATCGACTGGGGCTTAAACGAAGGCGACCGAATCGTCTTAGACGGTGTCGGAAAAGTGAGAGATGGAGAGAAGATAATGATTAATGATTAATGATTAATGATTAATGAGAAAACTGAAAACTGAAAACTGAAAACTGAAAACTACACATGATAAAACAGTTATTAACCCGTCCGGTATTTGCTACGGTCATTTCCATTGTTATTTGTGTATTAGGAATACTTGGATATGTCAGTCTGCCTATCGAACAATTTCCCAACATAGCGCCTCCTACGGTGATTGTCTCTACGACCTACCCCGGCGCAAACGCACAAACCGTGCTGAAAAGTGTGATCGTACCGCTTGAAGAACAGATCAATGGCGTAGAAGGTATGACTTATATGACGTCGACCGCAACGAATAACGGAAGCGCTAACATCCGTATCTACTTCAATTTAGACATCGACCCGAATATAGCGCAGGTGAATGTGCAAAATATGGTGGCTATGGTTTTGAGCAGGATGCCTTCGGCGGTTACCGAGTTTGGCGTTTCTACCCGTAAGATGCTTAATAATCAGTTGATGAACGCCGCTATCTACAGCGATAACCCGGAGTTTGACGAAAATTTTCTTCAAAACTATACATTAATTAATATAACCCCGCAGATGGCGCGTATTCAGGGCGTCGGGCAAGTAAATGTCTTTGGTCAGCGAAATTATTCGATGCGTATCTGGTTAGACCCTGCTAAGATGGCTTCTTATAATTTAATGCCTTACGATGTTATCGACGCCATTCGGGAACAAAACGTAGAGGCCGCTCCGGGACAATTCGGACTCAGCGGCAACCAGCAGTTTCAATATACCTTAACCTATAAGGGCAAATTTACCGAATCGCCCGACTATGAGAGTATTGTCATCAAAGCGTTGAGCGACGGCAGGATACTGCGCGTAAAAGATGTGGCGACCATCGACCTCGGCGCATTCGACTATGCCGTTACTACAACCGTCAACGGGAAGCAAGGCGCAGGATTTTTTATCAACCAGACAACCGGCTCTAACGCCCGCGAGGTCGTCATAGAGTTGAAAAACCAGTTGGAAGAGCTGTCAAAATCGTTTCCGCCCGGCGTATACTATACCATCGTAAACGACGCCAACCGGTTCTTGGATGCTTCCATGGAAAAAGTGCAGCGCACATTAGTGGAAGCCTTCCTCTTAGTGTTCTTAGTCGTTTTCCTGTTTCTGCAAAACTGGCGGTTCACGTTGATACCGGGTATCTCGGCTATCGTATCAATCGTCGGGACTTTTTTCTTTTTATATATGATGGGTTTTTCGCTCAACCTGATGACCATGTTCGCCTTAGTCCTTTCTATTGGTATCGTGGTAGACGACGCCATTGTAGTAACCGAAGCCGTTCATGCCAAATTAGTTAATAACCCTTCACTTTCGGTGTTAGACGCCACCTCAAAGGTGATGGACGAAATCACCTCCGCCATCATCTCTATAACCTTAGTCATGGCGGCGGTATTTCTTCCGGTCGGCTTCCTGACCGGCCCCGCTGGCGTCTTTTATCGCCAGTTTGGATTCACATTGGCCATCGCAATCGCCCTATCGGCTGTCAACGCGCTCACACTCAGCCCGGTGTTATGCACCCTACTGATAAAAACCGAACACGGGAAGGAAGGAAAACGTTCATTCTTAGCCCGGTTTCATCAAAATTTTAACATTGCCTTCGATGCGACGCTGAACAAATACCGTAAAACAATAACCATCTTTATCCGGCGTCGCTGGATACCACCCCTCCTGCTACTTTGCTTCGGTCTGGCAGCCTGGCAACTGATAAAGACTACTCCGTCGGCTTTTATTCCAAACGAAGACCAGGGTATCATCAGTGGCGACGTGGCATCCCCTCCGGGCACTTCATTGGAACAAACCCGGAAAGTGATGCTGGAAATCGACAGTATCATAGGTAGCATGCCTATCTTTGCATCCCGTATCGTTACTGCGGGTCAAAGTCAGCTGACCTCCACATTTGGCAGTTCGCATGGTATGATCACCTCGTCCCTTATCCCCTGGAATAAGCGAGGAGATACTTCTACCGTCGATGTGATCGCCACCCTGAACCAAAAGGTAGCCCATATAAAAGAAGCGAAAATTATCTTCTTTGCTCCCCCCCCTGTACGCGGTTTCGGTTTCTCCGACGGGTTCGAGGTACAGCTACAGGATAAAACGGGCGGCGACATCAACAAGTTTTACCAAGTGTTAAGCGATTTTCTGCTTATGCTCACCGCCCGTCCTGAGATCGATTTCGCCACTACCTCTTTTAATATCAACTTCCCCTGTTACGAGTTTGAGGTAGCCGTCGACAAATGTAAAATGGAAGGCGTTGCAGTCAACGACATATTTACTTCCCTGCAGGCCTATTACGGCGGAATGATGATCTCTGACTTCAACCTCTTCACCAAATATAGCCGCGTCATGATCCAGGCTCCGCCCTCCGCCCGTACCGACCTCAACTCGTTATCAAGGGTCATGGTGCGTAACAAAACAGGGAAAATGGTGCCGATAACGACCCTTCTCACTTTCGAGAAAGTGATGCAACCCGAATCCATGACCCGCTACAATTTATTTACGGCCGCGACCATTTCAGGCAAGCAGAAAACGGGATTCAGCTCCGGTGAGGCTATTCAAGCCGTGCGCGAAGAAGCCGCCAAGCTGCAGGCCGGTTATGAAATAGAGTTCTCAGGTATGGCGCGTGAGGAGATAAAATCGGGCGGTCAGGCTATTTATGTGTTCCTGTTATGCTTCCTGTTTGTTTACCTCATCCTGTGCGCCCAGTACGAAAGTTACATCCTGCCCTGGTCCATCCTTTTATCATTGGTTATCGGGCTGTTCGGCGTTTATTTCTTCATCAATCTATGGGGCATATCCAATAACATTTATGTACAGGTATCGCTTATCATGCTTATCGGCCTGTTAGGTAAAAACGGGATATTAATCGTAGAGTTCGCACGGCAAAGGCACGAGCAAGGCATGAGCATCGTGCAGGCTGCCATCGAAGGAGCAACGATTCGTCTTCGCCCAATCTTGATGACCTCCTTTGCCTTTATCTTCGGTATGCTGCCGCTCATCCTCGAAGGAGGCGCCGGTAGCGCCGGCAACCGCTCCATCGGTGTAGCCGCCGCAGGAGGCATGTTGATTGGAACATTATTCGGCGTTTTAGTGATCCCGACCATGTACGTCATCTTCGGCTCCTTAGACGCGCGCGTTAGGAAAAAGAAAATCCCCATAACCTTATTAATAGCCGCAACCATCCTTTCCCTCACAGGCTGCGGTATAACGACACCCTACCAGCGCCCCGCCTATTTACCGCTTGACGGTTTATTTCGCACCTATCCCAGCACCGACACAACACATACCATAGCAACCGCTCCGGTTCTTGATTTTTACAATGACCCCATGTTGCAACAACTGATAACCGAAGCCCTCGATTCGAATCTGAATGTCCTGCAAGCCGTCAACCATTTAGCGCAACTTTCTGAATTAGTAAAACAGCGCAAAGCGGCTTTTTATCCAAGATTGAATATAGGTCTGAGCGGTTCCGTCTCCGATGTATCAAAATACGGCAACTCAGCAAAACCGGCCAATCCCTTTACAGAATTGAAATTAGAAGCAACAGCAGCGTGGGAAGCCGATATATGGGGAAGACTAAGCAGCCTGAAACGATCGCAACAAGCCTACTACCTCCAGCAGGAAGCGACCATACGCGCTCTTCAAACACAAATAGTAGCCGATGTAGCCTCATCCTATTATCAACTACTAACACTCGACCACCAACGAACTGTCACCGAAAATAACATCGAGAGCTACACCAACTATCTGAACACCGTCAAAGCCTTAAAACAATCCGCACAAGTCACAGAAATAGCCGTTCTACAAGCCAATGCACAATTAGCCTCGGCCCAGGCATACCTCCCCCAGTTAGACGCTGCCATCGCCCTGGAGGAAAACTTTCTCTGCCTGCTTCTCGGCAAGACCCCAACCCCCATCGCGCGATCTACTAATTTTGATTTAACCCTCTTTCACCCCGAAGCATTATCAACAGGCATCCCCGCTCAACTATTGACAAACCGTCCCGACGTACAGATGGCCGAATACGCCTTATGCGCCGCCCACGAACAGTTCAATGCAGCAAGAGCCGCCTTATATCCCCAACTAACCCTTTCCGGCGCGGTTGGCCCCGACGCCAAAGGTATAGAAAACTGGTTCAACATGCCAGGCTCGCTGCTTTGGAACTTGATCGCCGGATTAACACAACCCGTCCTGAACGGCCGAACCCTGAGAACACAAAAAGAAATAACCCGCCTCCAGGAAGACGCCACCTACCTGTCGTTCAAACAAACGCTCTTAGTCGCAGGCAACGAAGTATCAAACGCACTGTCATCCATCCAATTCACCACCCAACAAGCCGCCTATCAGCGAGAACAGGTAGAATCCTTGAAAAAAGCCTACGATTTTTCTCAAGAACTGTTAGTCAACGGCTACGCCACCTATTTAGACGTCCTATCCGCCCAAAACAACGTCCTGTCAAGCGAACTATCCCTCTACTCAACCTACAACACCATCATCCAACAAAAAATCATCCTCTACCGCGCCTTAGGCGGCGGCTGGAGGTGATGAAATGAATGAAAGAAAATTTATTTTCAAATAATATTTTGTCATTAAAATAAAAATCGTTTACTTTGCAGTAAAATTTGAAGACGGACATGGGAACACAAATAGCTTTTCACGGCTTTGAGCAATACGATTTAGCTCTGCTGCAACGGTCTATGAATCGTTGTTATAATGTACGTATGAAATTTCTGAATAAGAACGCATTTGATAAAGTACTTGTACTGCTTAAAGAAGAGTCATTTTGCGATGAGGCAATTAAAGTCTTTGATAATGAGTTAGAAACATTTTTCAAACGATATAGCGATATTGAAAACTGCGAAAACTGCCTATTATTAGAGCCTAATACACCTGTTCACACATTTATAAAGAATAGGCTTGACGCGGGATTATCGAAGATTGATAAATGGATATGTCCTTTGATAGATAAACCATCCGGAGAAAGAAGAAACGACAATGAAAATATCAACCTTATTATTTATACGGTATTCCCCGATAGCGCAGACCCTGTTTTTTATGAACTAAGAGAGCTGTCTCCTTTTGTCAGGCTTTATGTTAGATACTACTATTTAGCTCTCTTACGGCATTTAGCTAAAGAAGATGAAATATTAAACTCCGATACCACCGATTCTAAATTGTTAATTTCTAATAACCCGCTTGGATACTACGAATTAATTTTACTGAATAATCATTATGTTTTTGGATCACCAGTGCCTTTTACTTTCTACCCAGTCATTTCAAATATTTGTTTGATTGAGAAGATTAAAAATGAATTTGAGTTTGAAAGTAAAGTAAAAGAGATTATTGATAAGATTGGAGCGGCGACTAACGAGAAATCAAAAGCTGAAACTATACCTTTACAGCATCTGATTAGTCAATTATCAGCATATTCACTTTTAAGTATTTTTGATTTAAGAACCATTGCAGTGAATATAGATAGAATTATTCGCGTTATTTCTGCCTTGTCTGAAAACAATGATTTCGTATCCCTTGATACCTTTCATAAGATGAAGGCTTTTGACACAATTCCTTTCTTAGTGAGTTCAAAAGCAAAAAAAATTATCCAAGGATACCTGTTTGGTTATTTAACTGAAAACTTAAAACAAGAATTGAAAGAAAAAAATTCAAATAGCGGTTATAAAACATTCGCAAGATATGCTTCATACTTGATTTATATTACAAACGAACTTAAAATACGTATTAAGGAAATTGAGGATAAAAAAATTGC
>Ga0099364_10004140_pt1 | contig 22044 bp, 17 predicted proteins | sample TergutTh196P3_FD_73070 | JGI IMG/M metagenome (GOLD analysis project Ga0099364, IMG submission 73070) | Microcerotermes parvus P3 segment gut microbial communities from Pointe-Noire, Republic of the Congo - Th196 P3 | ecosystem: Host-associated > Arthropoda: Insects > Digestive system > Gut ...
ACGGATGTTACCGGCGGCGACATGAGCCTGCTGCCCGATATGATGAAGTTCGCCGAGAAAAAAGACAGTTGGGCGTCCGAGAGCTTGAAAGATAAATGGTCGGCTGCGGAGCCATATGTGGAAAAAGCGATGGAAGCATACTTTACGAAACTCGGAGTGAATCCATTTGCATAGGGACGGACTCTGTTCGTCCGCGTAAAATACAGAATTGAGGTAAGAACAATGATTAAAATGCAAAACATCGTCAAGCGTTTCGGCGAGCATACCGTGCTGTCCGGCGTCACGCTTGAGGCGCGTGATCGGGAGATATTCGGTTTGCTCGGCCCGTCCGGCGCGGGCAAGACGACGATTATCAATATCCTGACGAATCAGCTAGACGCCGACGGCGGCAGCTTCGACACCGGCGCGCCGCTGTTTGAAACGGGGCTTATGCTTGACGCCGACGGACTGTATTCCCGTTTAAGCTGTCTTGATAACCTTAACCTTTTCGCGGACATTTACGGAATCCACCGCAAAAAGTCAATGGAAGCGTTAAAGAATGTCGGGCTTGAAGAGGCGGCGAAAAAGGCTACGGGTCAATTATCCAGAGGGATGCGGCAGCGGCTGGCGCTGGCAAGGGCGCTCCTACACGAGCCCAAGGTGCTGTTCCTTGACGAGCCGACAAGCGGGCTTGACCCCGCCACGGCAAAAGGTATACATAAGCTGATACAAGGGCTGTGTGACAACGGCGCAACCGTATTCTTAACCACCCATAACATGGACGAAGCCGTTAAACTGTGCGATCACGTGGCGCTGTTACATCAGGGCAAAATCGTTGAGCGGGGCGCTCCCGCCGAAATCTGCGAGCGGTACGGCTCCTATAAAACAACACCGGATCTGGAAGCGGTCTTTATCAAACTTACGGGGGTGGAACTGGAATGAGAATTACAAAAGCTGTCTTCTTGAAACAGGCAAAGGATATGCTTAAGAACCCTTCGGTATTGATCATGTTTGTCATTTTTCCTGCTGTGGCGTTTATTATGAAGTCGTTCGTGACCATCCCCGAGAATGAACTTATGTCGGAGAATATGTTTGTCACCATGATGGCGTCGATATTCGCGGGAATGGGGCTGATAACGGCGGTCGCAGGCGCCATCGCGGAGGACATAGAGCTTAGGAGCCTGCGCTTTCTTGTCATAGCGGGCGTCAAGCCGCATCAGTATTTACTTGGCGTCGGCGGCTTCTTCCTGCTCGCGGCAACGGTTACATCGCTGGTTTTCGCTCTGATAGGCGGCTTTACGGCAACGGAGTTTGTGAAATTCGTAATCATCATGGTATCGGGTACGGCGGCCTCTATACTCCTTGGCGCGACGATCGGCATGTGGTCGAAAAACGCGCAGGCGGCGGGGGGACTCGCCACGCCCTTTGCGATAATTATCGGGTTTACACCGATGATTGCCGGCTTTAACGAAACGGTTGAAAAGTTTGCGGGGATTCTGTACACACAGCAGATAAATATAATCGTGAACGATTTTGAGACCGGCATGGCCAAGCCTTTGGCGGTCATTGCGGCAAATGTCGCTGTGCTGACGGTATTCTTTGTGATTGCGTACAGGAAAAAAGGGTTAAAGGGCTAGAGGTATATTCCTGCGGATTCCGCTAAACATATCAGACGTGGAGCGTGATGACATGAAGAAAAAACCGAACCGCAAGCCTGTAAAGGACGGCGATAAACCCATCCCGGGCGTATATAAATCTTTTGATACCGATCTCGCGCGGGATAATCTCGAAAACGATATTCCCGCCGCCGATCTTCAGGATTTATAAAACGGCGCGTCAGGGATGCCGCGCCCCGCGAATATCGCTAAAACGCCTGTTTTCAGGCGTTTTTTTCATAGCGCGCGATTTATACAGGAGCCGGATTAACGAGTAGCCGTAATTTTTTTGACATCTCCGCGTTTTATTGGTATAATAATGAAATTACACCCGCTAACAATAAGGAGGTACGTATTAATGAAATCACTGACCGATTGCTACAAGCTGTCCAATGGTGTGGAAATCCCCTGTGTCGGGTTCGGGACATGGCAGACCCCGGACGGCGAAGTGGCCGTCTCATCCGTTCTCAGCGCCATCGAATACGGATACCGGCATATCGACACCGCGCAAGGCTATGAAAACGAAGAAAGCGTGGGCATAGCGGTAAAGAAAAGCGGCGTTGACAGAGAGGATATTTTTATCACGTCCAAGCTGAGAAACAGCGAGCATGGATACGGTAAAACCATGGCCGCGTTTGAAGGCACAATGAAAAAACTGGATATGGATTACATTGACCTGTTCCTTATCCACTGGCCCAATCCTATCTTTTTCCGCGATAACTGGCAGGAAGCCAACGCGGGCTCATGGAAAGCGTTCGAGGAGCTTTACAACGCCGGGCGTATCCGCGCGATAGGAATCAGCAACTTCCACCCGCATCATATTGAAGAGCTGATGAAAACCGCGGCAATCGCCCCCATGGTCAACCAAATCCGGCTCTGCCCCGGCGATACGCAGGACGAAGTTGCGGACTACTGCCGCTCGAAGGATATGCTGCTGGAGGCATACAGCCCGTTCGGCGTCGGCAGAATTTTCGATGTGCCGGAAATGAAGGCTCTCGCAAAGAAATACGGAAAGTCGGTCGCCCAGATCTGCGTCCGCTGGAGCCTGCAAAGAGGCTATCTGCCCCTGCCAAAATCGGTAACGCCCGCCCGTATCAAAGAAAACGCGGATGTGTTCGGATTTGAGCTGGAAGCCGCGGATGTACAGCTGATCGCCGGATTAAAGGGCGTCGTCGGCTATTCGGCCAACCCGGACACCATTACATGGTAAAAAGGGCGTGGGGACTTGAAAACACACGAATCCGCGGAAAATTATCTGGAAACGATTTTAATGCTGGGGCAGAACGGGGAACCCGTGCGCTCCGTTGACATCGCTAACGCGCTGGATTATTCAAAACCCAGCGTGAGCGTGGCGATGAAAAATCTGCGGCGCGACGGGCATATCACGGTAGACGGCGACGGACACATCACACTGACCGGTAGCGGGAGGGAGGTCGCGCAAAGCATGTACGACCGGCATACCCTCCTTTCCGGCTGGCTGATTTTTTTGGGCGTGGAAAAAGAAACAGCCGTCAGCGACGCCTGTAAAATGGAGCATTGCATCAGCGAGCAGAGCTTTCGGGCAATCCAAAAGCACATTTCAGAGCTGCCGTTTATTTAGATAATTTAACCCTCTCTTCGTCTATCCGGCCGCTTATCGCGCTGAAAACCTCCGCGATACTGGGGTCGAAATGCCGGCCCGCGTCCTCCGTGATAATTTCAAGCGCCTTTTCATGGGTAAACGCTTTTTTATAAGGCCGCTCGGAAACAAGGGCGTCGTAAACGTCAATGACCGCCATAATACGCCCGTGCAGCGGTATGTCCGTACCCGCCAGCCCGTAAGGGTAGCCCGAGCCGTCCCAGCGCTCGTGGTGGTATGTAGCGATGAGTTTGGCGTTTCGTAAAAATTCCGCGTCCCCCGTCCGTTCCATGGCTTTCTCTATAATAACCTCACCCTCCGACGAGTGCGTTTTCATTGTCTGAAACTCCTCCGCCGTCAGCGGGCCGGGTTTGTTAAGTATTGAATCGGGAATACTTATTTTTCCCACGTCGTGCAGGCGCGCCGACGAAACGACGGAGTCCATATCCCAGTCGCGTATCTCGTCGGCGTATACCCCGCGCTCCAGCATGGCGCTAATCAGCAGCTCCATGTACACCGTCGTGCGGTCGATATGGCCGCCGGTGCCCCTGTCGCGGCTCTCCACGACATCCGCCAATGTGTGTACGATGCCGTTTTTCAGGAATACAAGCTGTTCCGTGCGCTCCGTAAGCTGCGCGGTGCGCTCGCGGATCAGGTCGTCGATATTCAGATGGGTCTTTATGCGGTTTAACAGCACCGGCTTTGAAAACGGCTTCGTGATAAAATCCACCGCCCCCAGCTCAATGCCATAGGCTTCATTGGCGGAGTCTGTCAGGCCGGTCAGGAATATGACGGGTATATGTAAAAACAACTCGTTGGCCTTCAACCGCTTCATCGCTTCAAACCCGTTCATCTCCGGCATCTCAATGTCCAGCAGGATCAAGTCGGGCGTAGCGGGCGCAAACCTTTCCAGAGCCTTGAACATCTGCGCGGCGGAAAGCAGCGCTATCACACGGTATTGATGTCCCAGCGCGCCCTTTACCATGGTGAGGTTGACAATGCTGTCGTCCACTATAAAAACAGTTTTCGGCACAATTTCTTTCCCCTTTCGTGCGGCAATGACATAAGCGCTGGGTTAATTATCGCATATTTGCGTCCCGCAGTCAATGGGTGTATAAGAATGCTTATAAAAAAGTATGGAAAAATAAATATTAAGGGGCAAAATCACTTGCTTTCATTTATTCTTGCTTTTTCCCCAAAGCGATATTATAATACATAATGTAAAGTTTTGTTTATGGATGTAAAGGAGTGCCGCATATGCTTGACAGAGAACAACTGTTAAAGATCACGGAACTGGACGGAGCCGCCATAGAGCAGATGGACGGCGAGCGGCTGACATCGTTCGCCGCAACCGCAAACGCGTTTATCGACGGGTTCCCGTTTCAGGAGGAGAGCGTTAAAAGCGCCCTGAAGCTAAAGGACCGCGGCGCTTTGAGCGAATCCCTTTCGGCGGTTCGGGATATGCTGCGGCAGATATACGCCGAAAAACTTGCCGAGTCGTGTTTAACCTGCCTCGGCACCATAGACGATGTCCCGTATGAGGAATTGCAGAATTTTGTAATTAATTTTCTGAAGTCCGTTTCCGCGCTGTCCATTGATATTCAAATGGCCGAGTATCAGGACGCTTCCAAGCCGCCTGCCGGCGGCGGGCAGGGCCCGGCGGGCAAAAACACCATACTGGCTGTTGACGACAGGCACTTTTTCCTGACCTCCATAAAGACAATGCTGCAAAACTCAGGATATAAGGCGACATGTATCAATTCCGGCATGGCGGCCCTGAACTACTTGAAAAACCACCGTCCCGACCTGTTTATCCTCGACATAGAAATGCCTGAAATGGACGGCTATGAGCTCGCGCGCAGAGTCCGGGCCGCCGGACATACCGCGCCGATTATTTTCCTTACCGGCAACGCCCATAAGGATTCCGTCGTCAAAGCCCTTCAGGCCGGAGCGGCCGACTTTATCATAAAGCCGGTCACCAGATCCCAGTTGTTGGAGCGGATCGGAAAGTACATAAAACCCGAAATACCGGAAGACGAGGAATAGGAGGGGCCGGTCATGGCAAAATTCCGCCGTATATTCAGCGTACTCATTGCCGTTTTGCTTTCAGCGGCCTTTTTGTCCGGCTGCCTGCCTGACACAGGCGAAGCCCGTGAAAACGGCGCGGAATCAGGCATATATGCCTCATTTCGGGACATCCCCGGCGTGACGCATGAGGATATTCAGGCCATCGAGAAGCTGCTTGCGGCCAACGGCTCCTTTTCTTACGGCATGAGCATGAGCGCCGAGGCGTTTATGGACGAAAACGGAAGCATCAGCGGCTTCGCCGCCCTCGTCTGCGGCTGGCTGTCGGAGATGTTCGGCGTCCCGTTCATTCCCGTTCTTTACGAATTGGGCGACTTAGTGGCGGGGCTTGAGAGCGGCGCGATCGACTTTACCGGCGACATAATCACAACGGAAGAGAGCCGCAAGACATACTATATGACCGACACCATAGCGGAGAGATACGCTGAAAAGGACGTCGGCGACTCTCGTCAGCTGGTTTTCGCCTCCGTCGCCCTCTCGACTCAAAATCCGGAGCTAAGGCCCGTCATAGATGTTGTTCAAAAGACTCTGGACGACGGCACTGTCCGCCATCTGGTCAAGCTGTACAACCAAGGTCATCAGGAATATATACGCCACAGATTTTTAGCTCTTCTCAGCGGCGAGGAACGCGAATACATCAGAAATAACCCGACCATTCCCATAGCCGCCGAAGTCACCAACTATCCTGTCAGCTTTTACAACAGCCGCGAAGCGCGGTGGCAGGGGATTGCCATCGACGTGCTGGACGAGCTGGAAAAACTTACCGGAATACAGTTTGAGATCATCAACACCCCCGATGATGAGTGGCCGGACCTGCTCGGAGCCCTTGAAACCGGAAAGGCCGCCATTATAACCGAGCTGCTTTATTCGGAGGAGCGAACCGCCTCATATATGTGGCCCGACAACAAGCTGTTCTCCAGCAACTATGTCCTCATTTCAAAAGTGGAACATCATAATGTCAGCGTTAATGAAATCCTTTACGCAAATATAGGCTTGGTAAAGGGGACCGCCCACGCGGCCCTGTTCAGGCAATGGTTCCCGAACCACCGGTATATAACCGAGTACGAGCATAACACCGCCGCCTTAGACGCTTTGGCGCGCGGCGAAGTCGATATGATGATGTCAACCCAGCACCGGCTGCTTAACCTTACAAACTACCTTGAGCAGGCGGGCTATAAAGCCAACTATATATTTACCGTCACCTATGAATCCACATTCGGGCTTAATAAAGACTACGCCGTTCTCTGCTCCATAGTGGACAAGGCCCTCGGCCTTATTGACACCGACGGCATATCCGGCCACTGGATGCGCAGGACCTTTGACTACCGCATAAAGCTGGAACAGCAGCGTACCTTATGGATGATAGGCGCGATGGCGCTCCTGTTTGTATTCGCCTTTTTAACCATCATACTCCTGCGGAAACGCAGCACCGGCCGCCGTCTTGAAAATTTGGTACACAGCCGCACCGAGGAGCTGGAAGAGGCGATCGCCGCCGCCGAAACCGCCAACCGCACAAAAACCGCTTTTTTGGCCAGCATGTCCCATGAGATACGCACGCCGATGAACGCAATTATCGGTATGCTGGAGCTGCTTACCCACGAGTCCCTCAACGAAAGCCAGCTTAATTATATAAACGACATAAACCATTCCGCGACCTCGCTGCTTTCCATAATAAACGATATATTGGATATGTCGAAGATAGAAGCCGGCAAGATGGAGCTTATGCCCGTTGATTATGACTTTCTGGCGTTTCTGGACAACATGCACTCCATGTTTACCTATGTGTCGGAAGAGAAGGGCCTGAACTTCCAGCTCGAGATAGAGGGCGAAGCGCCCCACTATCTGTTCGGCGACGATATACGGCTAAGGCAGGTTATAATCAACATCTGCGGCAACGCCGTAAAGTTCACCCAAAAGGGTTCCGTCCGGCTTAAGGTCACCGCTAAGGACGACACCCTGACTTTCAAGGTTTCAGACACCGGCAGGGGCATCAAGCAGGAGGACATCGGCAGCCTTTTCAGCGCCTTCCAGCAGACCGACACGGTCAAAAACCGGGAAATCGGCGGCACCGGTCTTGGGCTGGCGATCTCCAAATCCTTTGTCGGAATGATGGGCGGCTCCATTTCGGTCGAGAGCGAATACGGCAAAGGGACAATTTTCACCGTGACGATCCCGCTGATCGAAGGCGACGGCAATAAAATCAAGGCGGCCGCGCCGAAAGGCAGAAAGCTGTTTGCGCCGAAGGCAAAAATTCTGGTTGTTGATGATAACGAGTTTAACCTGAGAGTCGCGGTCGGGTTGCTTAACCTGTCGAAAATCGCCGCCGAAACGGCGTCCTCCGGCTACACGGCGCTCGAAATGGTTCGAAAAACCGATTATGACATCATCTTTATGGACCACATGATGCCTGGTATGGACGGCGTGGAAACAACGGAGGCTATTCGGGCTATGGGCGGCAAATTCGAGCTGCTTACCATCGTCGCCCTGACCGCCAACGCGGTGCAGGGCGCGAAAGAATTTTTCCTTACCAACGGGTTCAACGACTTCGTGCCCAAGCCGATCGACGTCAGGGAACTGATAACCGTTTTGGAGCGGTGGCTGCCGGATAATATGCTGGAAGACGCCCCCGAAGCCGTTGAAGAAGCTGACAGCGGCAAAACCCCCGGCTTCCTTGATCGCCTCAAGAAAATCGAGGAAATCAACGTGAGTATCGGCTTAAACGGCGCGTCCGGCGTGGAAAGCCTGTACTATGAAGCGGTCGGGCTGTGCTGCAAGCATCTCCCCACGGAATGCGCACACATGTCAGCGTGCCTCGCGGGCGGTGACATCGGCGGCTTCGCAATCTTGGTACACGCTATGAAGTCCGTTCTCGCAACAATCGGCGCGGTAGGCTTGTCCGATATAGCGCTCACGCTGGAAATGGCGTCAAAGGGCGGAGATGCATCCACCTACGAAAAGCTGTTCCCCGGGTTCCATGACAGCCTTTTGGCGCTGCATGACAAGCTGTTGGAAATTTTCCCCGAGGAAAAGAAAGCCGAAAAGGAACCGGGCGACGCCGCGGCATTGAAGGAAAGCGTTGAAAAAGCGCTGGCCGCCGCCGTGGAATACGACAACGACGGCGGACTCGCCGCCGTAACCCCGCTCCTGACCTTCGATTTCGGTAGCGACGTCAACGCCCTGCTCGAAACCGCCGTAAAAATGTTTGAGGAATTTGACTGCGAACAGGCCGGAGAGGCCCTGAGTAAAATAAAATTCTGATAAAACCTTCTAACTCTCAAAAAAAGCATTGACAATCCCATATATATATGTTATACTCATACTCGACAATAAAGAAGGATCATCCCTCACCTGTTGTGCCGCGTGCGCACGGGTCAACATTGCCGGGGCGTTTGCCCCTGTCGGTGCGCGGGATATTCCGCGCCTTTTATTGTTCAGAAAATAAGCGGAGGTGTTTTTGTATCAGCACTATGGTTCATCAGATCAATGACGAAATACGCGACAAAGAGGTTCGTCTGATTGATTCCGACGGGTCGCAGCTCGGTATCGTCAACACAAGGGACGCTCTTAGAATGGCTTCCGAGCGTGACCTTGATCTTGTTAAAATTGCGCCCGGAGCCGCGCCGCCGGTCTGTAAATTCATGGACTACGGCAAGTTCCGCTTTGAGCAGTCAAAAAAGGAAAAAGAGGCCAAGAAGCATCAGCGTATTATTGAAATCAAAGAGATACGGCTTTCACCCGGCATCGACATCCACGACTTCACTTTCAAGCGGAACCACGCCAGAAAATTCCTTGAGGACGGCGACAAAGTCAAGGTATCAATCCGTTTTCGCGGCCGTGAGATGGCGCATACATCCATAGGGCAGTCACAAATGCTTAAATTCGCCGAGGAACTTGCCGACGTCTGCAACGTCGAACGCCCTCCCAAGCTGGACGGCCGCAATATGCTTATGTTCCTCGCGCCGAAGCCCCCGTCAAAAAAATAGCAAAGGAGATTTACAAATGCCGAAAATTAAGACACACAGCGGCGCGAAAAAGCGTTTCAAGCTGACCTCGTCGGGTAAGGTTAAGCGCGGCCACGCGTTTACCGGCCATGACATCAAGGGCCGCAAAAACGCCAACAAAAAACGTCATCTGCGCAAGGGCGTTATCGCTGATAAAACAAACCAAAACGCGATAAAGAGCCTGATCCCATACGCGTAGCACACAGCCCCGGCGCTTCGCGCCACCCCCTTCGCAGGGGGTTAACATTATTTGCAGGAGGATTTCCATAATGGCCAGAATAAAGGGCGCGGTGACTACGCGCCGCAGAAGACGCAAGGTTCTTAAACTAGCTAAGGGGTATTGGGGAGGCAAATCAAGATTGTTCAAAACCGCCAATCAGGCGGTCATGAAATCGCTCAGCTATGCCTATATCAGCCGCCGCCTTAAAAAGCGCGATTTCCGCCGCCTTTGGATCACACGTATTTCCGCCGCGGTAAGACCATACGGTATAAACTATTCGCGTTTTATGAACGGACTGAAAAAGTCGGGAATCACACTTAACAGGAAAGTTCTCGCTGAAATGGCGGTTAACGATAAAACGACATTCGCGGCTATCGTAGAGAAAGTAAAGGCGGCCGATGCGCAATAGCGCCGGAAAACCATACGACGGTTTGCGTTTTTACTCCGCGCTCACTCATTTTATCGGCATGGGGCTTAGTATTGCCGGGCTCGTTGTGCTTGTGGTAATGTCCGCAATCACCGGCAACGCTTGGCATATCGTCGGCTTTTCCATATACGGCGCGGCGATGACGCTGTTATACGCCGCCAGCTCCTTTTACCATTGTCTGCCCCTTCCTCCGAAGGGGCGGCTTGTATTGCGCAAGCTGGATCACACGATGATCTATGTTTTCATCGCCGGCGTTTACACCCCGATATGCTTTATACCGCTCCGCGGCGCGTGGGGCTGGAGCATGTTCGGGGTGCTGTGGGGCATCTGCGCCGCCGGAATCATCTTCAAAAATGTTTGGATCGCCGCGCCGCGCTGGCTCAGCGCGGGCAGCTACATCATGATGGGCTGGATGGCCGTCGTCTGCGTGTATCCGCTTGCCAAGGCGGTGCCGCTCGGCGCCATGCTGTGGCTGCTGGCCGGAGGTGTGGCTTACACGCTGGGCGGCGTTGTCTACGCGCTGAAACGGCCCGGAAAAAACGCGCCGAAATTTGGCTTCCACGAGTATTTCCATTTGCTGGTATTATTGGGAAGCATCTGCCATTTTATCATGATGTACGCATATATCCTCAAAATGCGTTAAAACTTAATTCGACGGAGGAAGGCAAATGCTTAATAAACGCTTTACGGCGCGGCTGTGGCGCCAGCGGTATCTTCTGCTTATGTCGTTCCCGTTTGTCATATGGGTTCTGGCGTTCGCCTATCTGCCGCTTTTCGGCTGGGCCATGGCGTTTCAGGATTTCCGGCTGGGACGCGAACCGATCCTCCAGACATTTCTTAACGCGCCCTCTGTCGGGCTTAAACATTTTGAAACAATTTGGCGCGAGCTAACACAGGGCGGCCGCCTTTACTCCGCGTTCAAAAACACGCTGGCAATGGGTTTTTTGACCGCAACCATAGGCTTTGCGGTCCCCGTTATTTTCGCCGTGCTTCTTAACGAACTGCGCTCAAAGCGTTTGGGAAGAATAACCCAAACGGTTGCGTATCTGCCGCATTTTATTTCCTGGGTGGCCGCCGCCGGCATGGTCTACGCGATGCTTGCCTCCGGCGGGCCTGTCAACGTTCTGCTGGCAAGGCTCGGGCTGTCGGACGGCGGTACCGCGTTTATGGGCGAGGCAAAAATGTTTCTAGGCATATTCATAATCTCCGACATATGGAAAAATATGGGATGGAACTCCGTTATTTTCCTCGCGGCAATCGCGGGCGTGAATCCCGAGCTGTACGCCGCCGCGGCGGTTGACGGCGCGGGGCGTTTCAGAAGAATACTGCATATAACATTGCCCTGTATAGCGCCGGTCGTAATCGTCGTGTTTATACTTAACGCGGGGCTGATTCTGGATGTCGGCTTTGAAAGACAGCTGCTGCTGGGCAATTCCGCGACGCGCTCCGCATCGGAGGTTCTGGACACATATATACTCCGCTACGGTATCGGGATGCAGCGCTACAGTCTGGGCGCCGCGATCGGCATGGTACGATCCGTCGCCGCCGTTATACTGGTGCTGGCGGCCAACGCATTTGCCGGAAAGTTCGGCAAAGCCGGCATAGTGTGAGGGGGCGCGATATGCTGATGAAAAACAGACTCCCCGCGTGTATCCGCAAGCTCACGGGCGAAAAGATTTTTGAAATTTCCCTGTATGTCTTTTTTGCTTTAATCATCGCCGTCACGCTTTACCCTTTCCTAAACGCCGCCGCCATATCGCTCAACGACTCGCGGGATACGATAAAAGGCGGCGTCACGATATTCCCGCGCGCGTTTACGTTAAGGAATTATCAGGCGCTTTTGAATTATCCGCTGATCCTCACCGGCGTGAGAATCTCGGCTTTGCGCACAATCGCCGGCACGGCCGTTACCGTGTTTTGCACAAGCATGGCGGCGTATACCGTCAGCCGCGCCGACTTTATATTCCGGAAATTCACAACGCTGATTTTTTTGATTACCCTGTATGTCGGCGGCGGGCTTATCCCGACGTTCATGGTCATCCGCATGTTCGGGCTTCACAACACCTTTTGGGTGTATATCATCCCGAATCTCGTCGGCGCGTATTTCCTCATCGTGATGAAAGGTTTTTTCGAGCGTCTGCCGTACAGCCTTCAGGAAGCGGCGTTTATTGACGGCGCCAATGACCTGACGGTGTTTTTCAGGATAATACTGCCGCTTGGTATGCCTGTTGTCGCCGTCGCCGCCCTGTTCAGCGCGGCGTTCCAGTGGAACTCGTGGTTTGACACCTACCTCTTCGCGTCGGGTAACGAGAATATCACCACATTGCAGTTCGAGCTTCAGAAGCTGCTTCGTCAGGCGCAGAACCTCGACGCCTCCGGCGAGGCGAGGCTTTTGACGCAAAACGCGGTGTCACCCTCTTCCGTGCGCATGGCCGTGACCGTGATCTCGGTTATCCCCGTCATGCTCCTATCCCCTCTGGCGCAAAAGCATTTTGCCTCCGGCGTAACTCTGGGCGCTGTAAAGGGTTAAGATTACCGCCGCGAACTCACCCTATATTGACACTGTGTTTTATATATGCTATCGTAAAACATATTATTGTTAAATATGTGTGGGGAGGTTAAAACATGAATGAAACATGGGCAAAAATCAAAACAAACCGTATGATTATGATCATGAACATCGTTGTCTGCGGCGCGCTGACCGCGGGATATTTCGCGGACTATCTGAAAGGGCGCAAAACAATTGCTTTCGTCATGCTGTTTTTGGCCGTCGTGCTGGTTCAGCTGTGCGTATGCGCCGTTGTGTACAGGAAAAACAAAGCCTCGGACGTATTCAAGTATTGCTGTATATTCGGCTATCTGCTGATATACTGCTTCGCCAATTTTTCAAGCGACACTTATTTTACATACTTATATGTTTTTCCGATGCTTGTACTGTACGTCCTGTACTATAACGTCGCCTTCATGAAAGCAGCCGGAGCGGCCGCCATCGCCCTTAACATAGCCAAGGTGATATTCCAAATATCCCACGGCCACACAAGCGACACGGATATAACGTCATACACAGTACAAATGGCCTGCGTGGTCGTCTTCGTGATCGGGCTCTCCTCTCTTACCAATGTCGCAATGAAAATCAGCAGCGAGAAAGTGGACAAACTGCTCGAAACCAACAAGAACATTTCCGACCTTGCCGAGAAAGCGGAGAAAGCCAGCAAGGCGGAGGTCGAACTGGTAAAAGACATCGAAGAGATAATCCCATCTTTTGTATCCGAATCCAAGCAGATCGCCGACGGCGCTATGCTGCTTGCCCAAGGCTCCACAGAACAGGCGTCGGCCATAGAGGAGCTGTCGGATTCAATTGCGAAAATCAGCGGCATGTCAAAGGAAAACTCCGTGCTTGCCACAGAGGCCTCGGATAACATGCGTGAAGCCGGCCGGCTTATGGGCGTCTGCACCGAGCAGATGAATCAGATGCTCGACGCAATGCGCGCTATCGACGAGAAGTCAAAAAACATATTGAAAGCGACAAAGGTTATAGACAGCATCGCTTTCCAGACAAACATACTGGCGCTTAACGCGTCCGTAGAGGCCGCCCGCGCGGGACAGCACGGCAAAGGCTTCGCGGTCGTAGCCGAGGAGGTGCGTAACTTAGCGTCAAAGTCCGCGGAAGCGGCAAAGGAGACCTCGGAGCTGCTTGAAAGCAGCTCGCAGAGCGTGGAAGAGGGCAACAGAATCGTCGGAATAGTAAGCGAAAGTCTGCGCTCGGTGGTTGAGATCGCTCAAAAAAGCGCCGGAGAAATTGCCAAAGTCCAATCCATCTCATTTTCACAGAACTCGGCCTTGGAGCATATAAACGCCGGCATAGACCAAGTGTCAAAAGTCGTTCAGCAGAACAGCGCGACCGCCGAAGAAAGCGCCGCTTCCAGCGAGGAAATGAGCGCTCAGGCCAACGTGCTGCACGAATTAGTCTGCGCGTTCGGCAACAGAAGCAACGCCGGATTCTTGGGCCGATAAAAAACGCTTGCATAATAAGCGATAAACAGTTATAATATACATCGGTGCTATAATTAAGGGAGAGGTGCAAATGACAAAGAATATCCGTAACGTGTGCCTGTTGGGGCATGGCGGCGATGGGAAAACCTCGCTTGCCGAAAGTATGCTGTTCCTTACCAAGGGTACGGACAGACTGGGAAAGGTCGCCGACGGCAACACCGTGTGCGACTTCGATCCGGAGGAAATCCGCCGCAAAATCACTATCGGCGCAAGTATCGCCCCCGTTGAGTACGGCGATACCAAGATAAATGTGCTTGACACCCCCGGATACTTCGATTTCTCGGGAGAAGTCGCCCAGTGCCTGAGGGTCGCCGATATGGGGCTTATAGTCGCCACGGCGAAGAGCGGCGTCGCCGTGGGCACCGAAAAGGCGTGGAAGTATGTGAGGGAGCGCAAGCTGCCCCGCGCCTTTTACGTTTCAAAGCTCGACGAGGAAAACGCCGACTTTTACAAGACATACGAGTCGCTGCGCCAGACGTTCGGGAATACCGTCTGCCCGCTCGCCGTCCCCGTGCTGGACGGGGCGAAAACCGTGGGTATCGTTGATATAGCCGCCAAAAAGGCGTATAAGCTGGACGGGACAAAGGCCGTGCCGATGGACATACCGGCGGACATGGCCTCGCGTGTCGATGATATGTATAACGAGCTTGCCGAGCATGTCGCGGAAACCGACGAAGCGCTGATGGAGAAATTCTTCGACGGCGAACAGTTCACACAGGACGAGATAATCCGCGGCGTTTCCAAAGGGATAGCCGAATGTACGCTGGCGCCTGTATTCTGCGGCGCGGCGGCGACTGGCCTTGGCACCGGTGAGCTTTTATTCGCGCTGTCTAAATACGCGCCCGCGCCCATCGGCTGCGACCCCGACGGCCCCGCGAAGCTGCTTGTATTCAAAACCCAGTCCGACCAATACGGCAAGCTGTCGTTCTTCAAGGTCTTTTCGGGCAAGGCGTCCGCGGACATGACGCTGGTTAACGCGCGTACCGGCGGCAACGAAAAGCTGGGGCATATATATGTCATGCGCGGCAAAAAGAATACGGAGGTCAAAGAGATCGCCTGCGGCGACATCGGCGCCGTTTCCAAGCTCAGCGATACAAAAACAGGCGACAGTCTCTGCGCCGCCGGTAGCGTCACGGCTCTCGACGGCATAAAATACGCGCCGCCGTGCTACAGCTTGGCGTTCTACCCCAAAACCAAAGGCGGCGAGGAAAAAATCGCCACCGGCCTTGTGCGTCTGGCCGAGGAGGATTTGACTTACACCGTCAACAACGACGCCGAAACCAAACAGTTCGTCGTGTCGGGACAGGGCGACGTCCACCTTGACGTACTCTGCGCGCGGCTTAAAAGCCGCTTCGGAGTCGAGGTCATGACCGAGGCGCCCAGAGTGCCGTACCGCGAGAAAATACGCAAGAAGATAACCGGCATCGAAGGTAAGCATAAGAAACAATCCGGCGGCCACGGGCAGTTCGGCGTCGTCATCATGGACTTCGAGCCGCACGCCGAGGACGATCTGGTATTCGACGAAACGGTTTTCGGCGGCAGCGTTCCCAAGCAATACTTTCCCGCCGTTGAAAAGGGCCTGCGCGAGTGTATCCAGCGCGGCGTGCTGGCCGGATACCCTGTCGTCGGCCTTAAAGCGACGCTGACCGACGGCAAGTACCACGATGTGGACTCCTCCGAAATGGCGTTCAAGCTGGCGACAAGGCTGGCGTTCAGGGACGGTCTGCCCAAAGCAAACCCCGTGCTGCTTGAGCCGATAGGGAGCCTGAAGGTTTCCATTCCCGACAGCTATATGGGCGACATCATCGGCGACCTCAACAAGCGCCGCGGCCGCGTGATGGGCATGAATCCCGCCGAGGACGGTACACAGGTCGTCGAGGCCGAGGTGCCGGTGTCCGAGATGGGCGACTACGCGATCAACCTCCGCTCAATGACACAGGGGCGCGGCTCGTTCACGCTGACGTTCGAGCGCTATGACGAAGCGCCGCCGAACGTCCAGGCAAAGGTCATCGCCGAAACAAAGAGCCTGCTGGAGGAAGAGGAAGACTAACCCAACACATGAACAGGCGGGGCTTTATGCCCCGCCTTAAAATGTTTCACGTGAAACAATACCGCTTCCTGCCCATTATTGGGTCTGTCGTGAAGTGGGGTTCTTTTTACCGGCTGCTTCCGTTGCGCTTCATCCATTACCTATCTCCAGAAATAATCCTTATGAAGTTTCTGAATAGTCCGGCGACCTCGGCGCGAGATGCGTACTTCAGCGGCATGAACTCGTTGCTGCTGCCATTCATTACGCCGGCTTCACTTAAAGCCCTAGCCGCTGTCTCCGCCCACGCGTCAATCCGTTCTCGGTCTGTAAAATTCGGCATACTCCGATTTTGCGGGAGTCTATAACCTTTGTAGTTTGCGTAGTTCATCATCAGCAGCGCCATCTCCTGCCGCGTGATCACGCGGTCAGGGTCGAACCTCCCGTTGTCGCCCTGAACTATACCGTTGGCAGCCGCCCATATGACAGCGTCGTAATAATATGTACCGGTCGTCACATCGGAGAAACTCGTCGCTCCGCTGATTGCGGGTTTGCCCTCGAGTTTCCACAGTACCGTTGCGAACATCCCGCGCGTCATGCCGTCGGTAGGCATGAACTTACCGGCGTCGCCCTCGAACAGCTTGTGGTAACCGGCGAACGCCACCATGTAATAATACCAATCGTTTTTTGATATGTCGCTGAATATGTTCACCCAAAGTGTCACGGGGTCGTAGCCGACCACGAAGTAGCTTTGATGGTTGATGGTGAAGGTTATCATGCCGGTCGCTCTGTCATACGTGCCGTTGAGGTCTGTCAGGTTGCCACTACCGTCCATGTACCACACGCGGACTGCTGCGGGGTTCTCGTTCGGCTTTAAGGAGTACGGTAAACTGACGGTCAGCGGCACATCCACTTTTGAGTTGCCGACAAAAACGTCTATGCTGACTACCGTTTCGTAGCCTTTGACCTGAGCTGCTTGCATACCACGAAGATTGCTCATGGGGACGACCGCCGCTTCCACGGTGACGGATGTTGTACCGTTGTTCGTCACGGCGGCAAGTTCGGTCAACGCTTCGGGAGCGAGGGTGATTTCCGCGTCGGGAAGTTTTACCGTGACCGCCACTTCTGCGGTGCTTAACGACTGCGCTGTGTCTACATTCAACACGGCACTCGTCGCTCCCTCCACAGAGGAGAGGTCGAGGGTTACGGTGGGAACGGTGGGCGTTGCGCTGCCGCCACGCGATTCCGCCGCCGTTATCGCTTTTTCAATTAATGCTTCCGTGGTTTCCGTATCAAGATTCACTCTGACTGTGCCGGTGTTGGGGTTTATCGTAACCGGTACGTCGGTTTTTGCGTCCGTGCCGACGGCGCTGCCGGGGATTGTGTTGGGTGTTGTTGGCTGGCTTGGAGTGTAGGAATCGCCGGAGCCACTGCCGCCGCCGCCACTACTGCCGCCGCTGTTGTTATTGCTTCCGCCGCCTGTTTCGGGAATTGTGCGGGTTTCTTCTTCGCCGCAAACTGTGCAGGTTCGGGTTTCAAGACCCGTTGTTGTTGACGTTGCGGGGGTTGTTACAGTCCATGAACCGAAGTTGTGAGATAATGCATTAAGCGGCATTGATCTTATTGTGCCGCCGCAATCGTCGCAGGTTTCTATCTCTGTGCCGCCTGAAGTGCAGGTTGGTATGGGGGTTTGCGTTGTGGTTGTGTATTCATGGAGGCAGACCGTCACGCCCGGCACTTCGATAAATCCCTCGTTATCGTTTCGCTTGTAGCTCACGCCGTACTTGCCGCCGACAATATCCCATTTCGCCGTCGCGCCCGTGCCTTCAATGGTTAAACCGTCCGTTGAATTTGGCGGATAACTTGTTCTGCTGTCTGTTCTGCGGATGACTATCGCGTTCGCGCCGTGCGCTCTGACATTGCCTATGATTGTTGCTTTGGTATCATCAACAAACACAACCGAGTTTGCTCCCGGATCAGCAATAATCGCCGCCGACGTACTACTTTGCACTGTACCGCCAAGCACAATCACGTTACCGTAATAGGATTCAATCACCGATCCAAAAGAAGTATTTTTGATAAGACCATCTGCTATCTCGAATATACCCGCATTCGAGTTTGAAATCGCTATAAGTGATGTGGATTCATAATAAGCCTTCCACACAACTTTTGATGTTGCGGGAATCGCAAAGAAGATTCCACCATTGCCGCCGTTAACAAAATCTGTACTACTCGTGCCGCCGATTATGGTAACAGTTGCATTTTCAGGCGCCCTAAGCGTACCGCTTGCACCGTTTGCAATCGTGATTATGTCGCCGTCTACAAGCGTGGGCAGCCGAGCCGCATCGTCGTTCCACACAATATCCCATTTTGCCCACAACTCGGTATCTTCCGTGATGGTGAGCGGGAATGTCACAGCTGTGGTGAAGTCAGCGTCCATAAACCAACCGCCGAATGTGCTGTTCGCTTTTGTCATTTCCGCAGGGGCGGCGATACTGCCGCCGGGGGCTACACTCGTCGGCGGTTGCACAGCAAATGTGCCGCCGTTTGTGTGCCATGTGACGGTGGGATTTGGCGTAACCGTTACTTCCAAAGCATAAGTTCTCAGGGCAAGAGAAGCGTCCTCTCTTACTTGAACCGTGCCGCCGTCCGCGCTTTCAAGCGGAGCGTTTCCGTCCATGACGGCATTATCGCCGTCAATCACAACAAAGCTCGGGCTAAACGGCAGAGTATACGCCAAGCCCGCGATCAATTGCGCGACCGTCGCGGCTTCATGCTCATGATAAGTCACGCTGATTTTATTATTCTCGTTGTCAATTTCAACTGATTGCAAGCTGCCCGTACCAGCCCCGGCAGACCATGTTAATTCCTGCTCGGTGGTAAATTGCTCACTCATTTCAATCGTATAACTGCTGCCGTTGGAGATAGAGATAGCGTTCGAGCCGCCCCATTGCAGATAATAGCCGGTATCAACTAAACTGCCTGTCGCGGTTGCGTTGCTTAAATTGTTGTTTCCTGTTGATGCAGCACTGTTTCCAGCCGTGTTCGCCGCCGCGTAATAATTAGTCGGAGCGGTTATGCCGCGCAGGGACATGACAATTTCTCCGGCATTACGGTAGAGGAACGCCGTGCCGTTATCTGTATTGATGCTGCCGTAAGAATTGTCCGGGCTTCCAAACCATGTGTCGCCGCCTATATATAAACGTACATTTTCCAAAGCTGACCCGCTGTTGTTCCTTATTTCTATTGTGCGCGTGTAGAAATCCGCGCCTTTTTCAAGCCGGAATGTTTCAACCAATTCTACTCCGGGGTTAAATGAGCTTGTGGAAAGCCATGTGCGTGTAATGCTCTCCGTGCCGTCTGTATCAACTGTCTTGTCGCCTAAAGTTATGGTTTGTTGGAGGTCTCCTATCGCGAAGAGGCGAACGTTCAGATGATACAGCCACAAGCTGTTGCCGTTTGTCGTGCTGTAATACAAACGCTGCCATGAGCCGCCATTCCAAGCACGGGGAACGACACCGCCGGTAGCAGTAATCGTGACTTCGAGCAAGTCACCGTTTGCCGCATCGCCGCCGAGTACGTTTACAATCCATCTGGCATAGAGGGTCATGTCCTCTGTTACGGTGTCTGTTGCGAAATCCCACGGGGTAGTCAAATTCTCGTCCGCATACCAACCGCCGAAGATAGAGCCTGTTTTTGTCGGGGCTGTCGGGGCGGTGATTGTACCGCCGTGGGTTACGCTTGCCTGCGCGGGTTCGGGAGTGCCGCCGTTTGTGTTCCATGTGACGGTGTGGGTACTCACTATCCAATTTGCGTACAGGGTGATATGGTCGATTACGCTGTCACTATCAAAATCCCACGCGTCAGTCAAATCCTCATCTTTGTACCAACCGTCAAAAGTATAGCCGTATTTTGTCGGGTCTGCCGGCGCGGTGATTGTAGCGCCTATGCCGATACCCTCAATCGTGTCAACTCCTGTGCCGCCTTTGGAATCGAAAGTGACGGACAAGGGGAACTCGATTATAGTTCTGCTTCCAAACGCCGCGTTGCCCGAATAAGCCGGTAATGCCGCGGTAGGAACATATATGATTGCCGCTGTCGTTGCAATTCCGAAAGCAGTATCAGCAATCGTCGGCGCAGTTGTACCCATGAATATCACCGAAGTTAAGTCTGAACATCCAACAAATACACTTGTTCCAATAGTTGTAACGCTGCTGGGGATTGTGATGGTGGTCAATCCTGTATCTCGGAACGCAGATGAATTTATTGTTGTAAAACTTGGGTTATCGGGGAGTGTAACCGTGGTTAAACCTGTGCAATCTTGAAACGCACCTGCCCCAATAGTGGTAACGCTGTCGGGGATTGTGATTGAAGTCAAGCCTGTGTTTCGGAAGGTTGAAATCGCTATAGTCGTAAAGTTAGGGTTCTTGGGGAGTGTAACCGTCGTTAAACTTGTGCAGTCATAAAACGCGCCTTGTCCAATAGTTGTAACGCTGTCGGGGATTGTGACGGAGGATATATTTGTCTGATAAAATGCAAGTTCTCCTATTCCTGAAACGCTGTCTTCTATAACGAGCGATGTTACATCGGTAATTTGGAAATTATCATCACCTGCGCCGCGCCCTGTTCTCCATGCCGTTGTGCCGGTGTTAGTGGTTACGGTGAGTGTTCCGGTTGCGGAATCGAATGTCCAGCCATTGCCGAAATAGCCAACCAGCCACTCTGCATAGAGCGTTATATCTTCCGTTACCGTGTTATAAGCAAAATCCCACTCAACGTCAAAATCTTCGTCCATAAACCACCCGATGAATGTGTGACCCGCCTTAGTCGGCGGCGTGGGGGCGGTGATTGTACCGCCGTGGGTTATGGTTGTCGGCGGTTGCACAGCAAATGTACCGCCGTTTGTGTTCCATGTGACGGTGTAAGTATTCAACGTCCACTTGGCATAGAGAGTTATGTCATCGGTTACTGTATCTGTGTTAAAATTCCATTCATTAGTAAAATTCTCATCTTTGTACCAGCCGCCGAAAATATATCCGTCTTTGGTCGGGTCGGCCGGGGCGGTGATTAACTTCCCGCCCTCAACAGTAATGTCACCAATGGCACTGCCGCCATTCTCATTAAACATAACGGTAAAATCCCAACCGTTAATCGTGCTGTTGTTTATAATCGTGCCTTCGTTTTCAATCATGCCATCGCTTTCAACCGTAATCGTGCCGTTGTTTGTGAGCGTTTTACCGCCCGGCACCGTTAAACTCGCATCGTCCGGGATTGTCAGCGTTTGGGTGCTTGTGACCGTCAAATCATCCTCAAGCGTGGCATCGCCGTAAACCGTGCCGTTGTCGCCCACAAAGAGTATGCCTTGCTCAACGCCGGCTGTGGTTGGCTGCCCGCCATAATCATTCGATAGGCTCGACGCATACACCACGCCGTTGCCATCCATAGCCAGCGTGCCGCCGGTTCCGCTGGTATTATTACCAGTCCCCACGCCGCCGCCGATACCCGCGCCGCTCGTGCTGGCGGCTGTAACAGTACCGCCGTTGATTGTAACGCTACCGCCCGCGCCGCCGCGAACGGTAGTAAAAAAAGTACTATCACTACCCGTTCCCACGCCGCCGCCTATGCCCGCGCCGTGACCCTCGCTTGCGGCTATGACAGTGCCGCCGGTGATGGTAATATTGCCGCCCGCACCGCCGGGGCCACGACCCGAACTCGTGCCGCCGCCGCCGATACCGGCGCCATTGCCGCTGTTGCTTGTGGCTGTGATTTCGCCGCCTTCGATTTTGACTGTACCGCCCGCGCCGCCAGCGGTGGTAAAAGTAGCACTACCCGAACTCGCACCGCCGCCAATGCCTGCGCCATTACCATCGCTTGCGGCTGTGACCTTGCCGCCGGTGATGGTTATCTCACCGCCCGCACCGCCGGGGTTGCCGCCGCTGTCACTGCTTGTGCCGCCACCGCCGATGCCCGCGCCATTCCC
>Ga0099364_10004141_pt1 | contig 22044 bp, 18 predicted proteins | sample TergutTh196P3_FD_73070 | JGI IMG/M metagenome (GOLD analysis project Ga0099364, IMG submission 73070) | Microcerotermes parvus P3 segment gut microbial communities from Pointe-Noire, Republic of the Congo - Th196 P3 | ecosystem: Host-associated > Arthropoda: Insects > Digestive system > Gut ...
AGAATAGAAGACGCACAAGATATAGTGGTGTTATTTTCATCGCATGGAGAAGTTGTTAATGCGACGATTAACGCTGTTATGAAAAATGATATACCGCATACCACTTTCATAATGGACGAGCCGGATATGGCGTTGTTTATTCGGTCAATTGTAGCACTTTGTGAACTGTTTACAAAAATGATAGATGACGGACATCAGATAATCGCATCGGTTCATAATCCTTTGCTGATACAATCTTTTGCCGAGTGTTTAAATTTAGGAATAAAAGAATGGCAAACGCCTAGTGTATTCTTTCAGTATATGGGGGTTTGCGATAATGTTTTGCCAAAATGTTAGTTATTAAATATTTAATAATTAAAACCAATTTTCACGCAAATGAGACCTATATTGTTTAATCCAGAAAATGTGCCTAAAATACTCGCAAGTACAAAAACAGCGACGCGTCGAGTGGTAGAGCCGCCGATAGAATCCAAAGAATTCGAATATCGTAACACACTATTAGAACGTCGTCACGAATATTTATTGGAGCGTTGTCCCTATGGTCAAGACGATGCATGTTTATGGGTTCAGGAAAAATGGTGTGGCAGTAAGGATGAACCTATTGATCGTCCGTTGCGGTACAGAGCTGACTATCCAGATAACCCTGTCGATGCGAGGAAAATGGATCACGCCTACGGGCTTTATGAATGGCAGCCTGCCACACAAATGCCTTTTTGGGCTTCGCGGATTAGATTGTCGATTATACGAGTGCGTGTGGAATTTTTACACACCATGACAGAAACGGACGCTCGTAATGAAGGCTGTGATTCTATTGGCGAGTTCCGAAAATTGTGGGATAGTTTGAATATCATGCGCGGCTACGGTTGGAATGTCAATCCTGTTGTGTATGTAATAGAATTTAAACTGGTACTACCAGTAGTCAGTTTGTCATCTGGAATTATTGAGAGTCAATGGACGACAATGCTTCCGACCGAGCCTGGTATGTACTGGGTGTATAAAACTGAAAAACACGCGCCGAGTAGACTTCACCGTGACTTTGGTTCTGTACCGGCGATGGTTCAAGTATTGCGCAACAGGGATAATATGATGCTTGTCAGTTTTTACGATGAACCTTTGTCGCAAACATCGAGAATGTACGTCCCGGACTTCGCATGTTTGTACGACGAACCTTTTTGGCAAAAGGCCGAAGCACCTAAACCGCCGAAAGAATCAGATTGACTCAGTTTGGAATAACATGACCGATTTTAGTGAGATAAAAGAAATAGTAAAGAAACAGATGGAATCTCGTGCGACTGAAGAACAGATTGCTGCATATAAAAAGGCAATCAAAGAAGATAAAACCAGGCTAAGTTATTGGTTCCCTAAATTGTTGGCGGCTGGATTACCTGTACCTCGAACGGTACTGGTGGAAGCGACGGAAGAAGAAGTAACTAACGCCAAACATCTTCTTTTTGAAGATGTGGAGCCAAAAGAAATACATGATCTCGTTGCTAGAATTAAACAGGCTACTGATGAGATTGGTTATCCTTGTTTTTTACGAACAGACTACACATCCGCCAAGCACTATTGGGAAAAAACATGTTTCGTTACGAGTCCAGATAAATTACTTGACCACGTAATGGAAATTGCTGCATTTTCGGAAGCGTCTGGTTTGATAGGAATGCCTATAGATATGTGGGCGATTAGGGAATATTTGCCGGTTAAGCCAATGGGATTTTGTCGGAATTATGAGAATATGCCCATTGTGAAAGAGTTCAGGGTATTTGTGGACGGAGATAAAATTGAATGCATCCATCCCTATTGGCCGAAGGAGGCACTTGAACGAGGGCAAATAGAATGGTTACCTGAAAATAGTTTTTATCCAGAAGTCAGCCTGGTTTATTTGGATATATCTAATCGTTATCGAATAGATTATCTAGCTGAGAAAGCAGGTGGGATACTAGGCGGACGGTGGTCTGTCGATATTTTAGATGTCGGTGGTTCTCATGTCCGTGATGAATACCGTTGGTATGTTACGGATTTAGCTGAGGCCGATAAATCATGGCATTGGCCTGACTGTCATGCAAAATCAAGAAAGAAAATAACTCTCTCGCAAGTCTGCACGTTTATTCCCAAATAAATGTCGAAGATGAAGTGTTACCTACCAAAGAACAGCTAGAGCGTCCCGTAGAATCGGATATGATGCTAAAACAATAAGCGAAAGTGCTATCCAGAGTATCCTTTTCTGAAGTTTGGCAGTACGTTTTTCGTTCTCATTTTTCTGATAAAGGTAGGAACGCCATATTTTTCCAACGCCCGTTATTTTTTCGCCAACGAGTAAACCAGATTCACGGGCGAGTCTAAATACGTTGGATGATGCGTATTCTTCTTTGATGTACCCCTGTGTGACTAGGAAATGGTGATTCCATTCACGTATTGGTTCTGTTCGATCAATAGTTTTGGTAGTTCCTTGATTAGCGATAACTTCGTCAAGGATTTCAATTTGTACTTTTTCAGAATATTCTTGTAGTTGCATATGAGTAGCTGGATTGCTGGAAAATTGATTATCATGTTATAGAAAATGGACAGAAGAAGAATAAATGAAGAATGAGTGATTCTAAAATACATCATTTATGGATGTTATTTTCTATAATCAAATGATGTTTACGTATGTAATTTAATGATGGAACACTATATTTTAGTTATTTGCATTTGCGCTGGTGTCGCTAGTTTGGGAATTCTGATCGGTGGGATTGGTTTGTTGGTGATTGGGATTCGTACGCCTAGTACCGTTGATAGTCCACGTCTTGATATTTCCCGCATTGAATCCAGTTTGTCCGAGATGGCGTTCGGTATCAATAAGGCTGGCATTGCGATTGCTGCTAGGCTGATGACTGTACCCTGTAGCGTTAACGTTAATCTTGTCGATTATACGAATGCTTTGGGTTCTGCGCCAAGCGAAATTGAGTGTGGAGATGATAAAAGCCAGAAGAGCAAGTGTAAGCGATGTGTACGAAAAGTAAAGTGAACGTTTCACGTATTTTTTTTCACGTTCTTCACGGCGTTTTTCGCGTTCGTCATGCCGTTCTTCAAATTGAAGGAACATGTGTAGCCAGTAATTACGTTATGTGATTGATTTTGATTTGTCTTGAACGGTCATGAAATTTCTATGATACAGCAAGTAATCTTGTTTATCAAAACGAAGGACATTAAATGACAAAAGATATTATTGAAAAGATTCGGGAACACATCGAAACATCGGCACTTTCTGATAAGGTGAAATGGTACTTGCGCCAGTTTTTGCATTCGACGATGTGTGGTTGCGGACACACGCTTGTACACAATGGTGCGCTTACCGTTATAAGTAGCCCCGAAAGAAAGCAAAGTCTCGAAAACGAACTCAATGAATCCGGTATTGCGACCGTCGAAACAGGAGTTATAGTAACGGACTCTGTTTCTGGGCGTATCAAATATCGTCTGGCGGTTCATTTCCTTCCAGTTTGAGCTTGATATGAAAACATCCCGGACAACGGCTATCTTCTTGTACAAATTCGCAGGAACTGCGGTAGTTGTGTTGGAAAATCCCCCCTTGTCAACAATGATGAAATTTGGTAAAATGGCACTAGTGGACGAATCGCGTCGAGAATCACTGGCACGGTTAGATGGGGACTTTGCGGCAAAAAAATCGGAATAAACGCCACAAATTGCCCATTTTGTCCGGTGTGATCCGTCGAAAAATGCCTCTCCGGTCGAAAGTGGGTTTTGTATTTGTCAAAAAATGTTATACGATGCCCAACGCATCTGCCGAGTCTATCGCGTGCGCAATTTTTGCACTTGGGACGCTCATAATAGGCGGATAGTTTTCTGTTAACCGTATGCCGAAATAGTAAAATGTTAACCGAATTTATTTTCAATCGCTATGACACGATTGGTGCAAATGCGGCGGAAGAAGATGTTGACTATCTTTCCGAATGCTTTGTGGACATGGAAGAACTGCCTGTTATCAAGGAAGAACGAGACCCACGTTTTTTGGTGATTGGTCGAACAGGCTCCGGTAAAACGGCGTTATTCATGCAATTAGCAGAGGATTGCGATAATTGCTATCCCATCGATGCTAACGCTAAAGGTTTTTGTTTTACGGAAAGAATATCAATTTTAGAAGAACTTACCGATAAAGGAATAAATCTTGCTCCCTATTTGAAACTTTTGTGGACGCATGTGTTGGTCATTGAAATAATTCAAGAGACTATCCCTGTCGAATACAAGGACACGATTATTGACAGACTCAAGTCAATTTTTAATCGCAAGGGAAAAATTAAAGAAGAAAAAGCCCTCCGTTATTTAGAGGAATATCAGGGACATTTTTGGATGGAGACCACCGAACGGTTAAGGCTAATTACCGAAAAATTTACACAAGAAATAAAAAATATAACGGGCTTCGAAGCCGAAACAAAAGCAAAACTCGGTTTTTCCTTATCAGCCGGTATTGGGGGTAGCTACGCGAATGATGAGACAGCCTCCTACACTCGCGAAATCACATGTGAAGTAGAGCAGCGAGGGATTGAAACTATATGCCAGAATTTTGCAAACGACATTAGTTCCATCTCAAATGTGATTGATGCGCTATTGCAAGATAAAGGAAGAATAATGTATGTTGCGATAGACAAACTTGACGAGAGTGTTATCAGCGATAATTTTCGGTATCAATCCTTGCGCGGACTGATTGATGCCATTCGAGACCTTAATCGAGATGTTGGAAAACTTAAAATTGTGGTGTCATTACGAACAGACCTTTTGGATTGCATTTTGAAAAAAATAAAAAATCCAGGGCAACAGTATGAAAAATACAAATCGCTGTTTTTACAAATCAGATGGAACCGTCAGCAACTGATAGACCTTGCCGTAAAACGAGTCAATAAACTGGTGAGAAAACGTTATCAGCCAAAACAAACGGTGTCGTTGCGTGAATTGTTTGAAAAAGTACATGTTACTGACAACAAGGTAGTTTCGTTTGAAGATTACATCATTGAAAGATCATGGAATCGTCCAAGAGACATTATTGATTTTGTAAATTTTTGCATCAAGCAGGCAGAAGGAAATAAAAAAGTTACGCAGGAAATGATACGTCGGGCTGAGAAGCAGTATTCAAAAGACCGATATTCGTCTTTGCAGGAAGAATGGCAAAAAACTATTCCAGAGATTAAAATCCTTCTTGATTTACTCGCCGGTCTTGCCGTTGAGTTTAACGTATCAAGTATTGACGAAGATAAAACGATTGATTGGGCTCATGCTGTTTTACGTTCCGAAGAACTGTCTAGTCCACTTTATTGTTTAGCACTGGAATATGACAATCAATTAGTAAATTATACCACCTTTCGCGATATGTGCTTACAGTTGCTTTATGATGCTGGTGCTATTGGCATTAAATTTTCACCGTCTGATCCTTTGAGATGGAGTTATCAAGAAGATTATGCCTATCTCAAGGATGACATTCACGAGAGTAGTTCAGTAAAAATCCATCCCGGCTTGTGGGCTTATTACGGAATTTGTGAATAAGTCGTTGAAAAATCTTATGGCATTGAGTGATAAAAGCAGAAGTACAGCAAATGAATGGATGGACTCTATTATATCAACACGCCGTATCATTACGGATAAATTGCCCACGCCTACGGTTCTGATTATCAAAATGCCGCTGAGCAGAAACATGAGCAGGCAAACGATCCCAAATAATCATGACCTGCGTACCATAATAACGATGAATCATCGTTAAGAAAAATATCAAATCTTCCGTGTTGATCGCACCCGAAACTATCGAAAAACGAAACACGCATGGAATAGTCCCAAAAAGATTTGACACACCCTGTTGGTGCGGTAAATTTATAGGGGGCTTACACCGCCTTATTCTTGGCGGTATAATCGGAACATGTCCGATAGGGAAAATAAAAAAACAAGAAAACCTCGAAAGCCGAATTCGTCCGCTCCCGTCGATCTTTCGGTACTCGAAAAAGCCCCGCCGCACGATCTCGATGCAGAAAAGGCTGTCCTCGGTGCCCTGCTCCGCCAGCCCGACCTGTGCGATGATGTCGTTATGGTGTTGCGAGAACCCGACGATTTCTACCACGACGCACACAAACGCATTTTTTCCCACATGATGAAAATGCGCAGCGATAACAGCACTATCGACTTGCTCTTGCTAGTCAACAACCTTAAAACGACCGATGAGTTAGAGTTAATCGGCGGACAATTCTACCTTGCCACTTTGATGGAAGCAGTGCCGGTGTCCCTACATGCCGTTCACTACGCCAAGATTGTTAAGGACAAGGCAACATTGCGGAAATTGATTCACGCCGGGTCGGAAATCGTCCGCGAAGCTTACGCTCCTGAAACACAAACAAAGAAACTCCTCGACAAAGCGGCAGATCAAATGACGCGTCTCTGTGAACAGCAGACGGTCAATCAACTAACTGATATGACGCAATTGATGAAGGACTTCGATGCCTACATGAATCGCCGATTGCAGGGACTCGTCGATGGAGTTAAAACCGGCTTCGTCGATTTGGATAATTTAATTGAAGGGCTCCATCCGAATGAGTTGATTATCCTTGCGGCTCGTCCCGGTGATGGTAAGACGGCACTGGCTTTGAACATTGCCGATAACGTTGCTGCCAGTGGACAAGCGGTTTTGTTCGTGAGTCTCGAAATGCAAAGATTAGAGTTGGCAACTCGTTTGGTTTGCGCCCGCGCAGAATTGAATAGTTATAAGATTCGTCAAAACCGTTTATCGCCTGAGGAATATGGTAATTTTGGTAAACATTACGAAGAGTTGGCGAAAGTGCCGATGTACATTGATGATACGCCGAGCCGCACCGTTACGGAAATAGCGGCTGTCGCTCGAAAATTGAAACGAAACGACGACTTAAAACTGATCATCATTGACTATATCGGTTTGATTACCCCGGAGAACACGGAGGAGCCACGACAGGAGCAAGTTGCGAAGATTGCTCGGCGATTGAAACTGTTAGCGCGGGAACTTCAGGTGCCGGTGCTTTGTTTGTCGCAGTTGAATCGTCAGGCGGATGGCGGCGGCGGCGGGAAAAACGAGCGTCCTCGTTTGACGCAGTTGCGGGAGTCGGGTGCTATTGAGCAGGATGCCGACGTGGTGATGTTTGTTCATCGAAAAGACAGATTTATGAGCGAGGAAGATGCAATCGCAAAGAATCTTCACAACAAGGCGGATTTGATAGTGGCAAAGCAGCGTAACGGTGCGACCGACGATGTCCCATTGGTATTTCTCAAGGAATACACCCGCTTTTACACAGCGGATGAACGTACAGAAAAGGCTTACGACGAAGATTTCGGCGGATACCGCGGGACGGAGGATTTTTGACGTAAAAATTTTCAACGGCTTTACGCCTTTTGTTTTTCTAAAATTGCAATGTTCCAAAACGCCAGTCCGATAACAAGTTTGCCTACCTGTCTGCTCCAAACTGAAACTTGTCGACGGACTGGCACACCTACTGGAATACACACCGGTTGGCTTGTCAAACGAGGAGAAAGAAGGTACAATGCGACTCGATGTATCCGGGTAGTAAGTCCCTTTCCTACTTCCTCTCGTAAGGCGAGAAGACTAACTGTTATGCACCACACTTGGACAGAAAATTTGCGTTTCCGTTCGGGACTGCTACGAAACATTCGGCAGTTCTTTTACGACCGGAACTTTTTCGAAGTACAGACACCGGTGCTCTCCGCCGATACCATCGTCGATTGCTATCTCGAACCCCTTACCGTTTCGGAAAAATCGTTGCCGCTCAATCATCACAATGAGCGAAAATACTATCTCCAAACGTCGCCGGAATTTGCTATGAAGCGGCTCCTGGCAGCAGGACTCGATCCCATCTTTCAAATCACGCCCGTCTTTCGGGCAGGAGATCGCGGACGGTTTCACAACGTCGAATTCACCATGTTGGAATGGTATCGTATCGGTGATAATTACCAAACCGGTATGTTTCTGCTGGCGGAACTCGTGCGCTACCTTTTAGCGACACTGCCCCTGGAAATAATGTCCATCGGATTAATGCCCCTAGAAATTATGGAAGGCGGAAAGGTGAGTGAAATCGGCTATCACACTTATCGAGACCTCTTTGAATCAGAGGTCGGTGTGAATCCGCACACAGCAACGGTTGAGGAACTGCAATCCGTCTGCGACGCACGAAAGATACCCTATCCAGAATCGAACTGGGCAAATTTTGTCGACGACTGGCTCGATTTGCTTTTTGCGTCCGTGGTACAACCAACGTTGGAGTCAGCGATTGTTTATGATTTTCCAGAGTCGCAGGCACACTTGGCAAAGATTCGACAAGAGAAGGACTATGCCGTGAGTGAGCGGTTTGAACTTTTTTTGAAGGGACAGGAGATCGCCAGCGGCTATCATGAGATTCAAAACGCTGCCGAACTTCGCCGCCGTTTTCAAGTGAATCGAGATCGTCGTGCTGCGGCAAAACAATCTTGGCTGCCGATCAATAGCCGATTTCTTTCCATTATGGATCTCGGTTTTCCCCAATGTAGCGGCACCGCTTTGGGCATCGACCGGCTCCTAATGGTCATGCTCGATGCCGAAACGATTGAAGATGTCCTGACCTTTCCGATTGAAACAGCGTGAAGGCTTTCGCCAGAAAATTATTTAGCCGGTACTCCGGTAGCAGAACTATCCCGTCAATCCTTTTGCAAATACTCCGCAACCTGGACGGCATTCGTTGCCGCTCCTTTACGTAAGTTATCGCTGACGCACCAGAACGCCAAACCGTTCTCATACGACAAGTCTTCCCGAATGCGACCGACGAATACCTCATCCCTGCCTGTGCAAAGATGCGGCATCGGATAGCGATTGTTCACATCATCCTGCACCACTACGCCCGGCATCGCAGCGAAAAGTTCTCGCGCCTTTTCGACCGTGAGTTTCTTCTCCGTTTCGACCAAAATACTTTCGCTATGACAATTAGCAACAGGAACCCGCACCGCCGTGGGGCAGACCAGTATCGAGTCATCCCCCAATATCTTTCGGGTTTCGTACAACAGTTTGAGTTCTTCCGAGGTGTACCCTTTCTCTTTGAGTGAGCCGATTTGCGGAATACAATTTCCCGCTATCGGATAGGGAAAACATTCGCAAGTCTGTTCCTTGCCTTCGAGCATTGCTTTGATTCCGTTTTCGAGATCGCGAGTCCCTGCCAAGCCTGCTCCGCTGACCGCCTGATAGGTGCTGACCACGATACGTTTGACTCTGGCATAATCGTGTAACGGTTTGACAGCCATGACTAATTGCGTTGTGGAGCAGTTCGGACTGGCGATGATTCCTTTGGTCGCACTTTTAGCGGCGGCGGCGTTCACTTCGGGAACGACGAGCGGCACATCGGGATCCATTCGCCAATAACCGCTTTCGTCGATGACGAGTGTTCCTCTTTTAACGGCTTCGGGGAGGAGATCGCGGGCAGTCTCATCAGGCGTGCTGGCAATCGTCAACTGTACACCGTCGAAGGCATCGGGAATTGCCTCTTCAATGGTATGGGATTTGCCTTTAAACGTGAGTGTTTTGCCTGCACTTCGTTGGGAAGCGAGGAATTTGATTGTCTTGTAAGGAAAGTTTCGTTTCTCTAAAAGTTCGAGGATGATGGTTCCTACGGCACCGGTGGCACCGACGACGGCGATGGATTCGTACATAATGTTCTCCTGAAGATTACCACTTGCGCATTATCCCGACGTTTGCACATTCGGCAAGGGGGGATTATGAAATTACAGGGTTGGCGGGAAAAATTAGCCAAGAACGAACAGAGCCCGGTGCGGCAGCACCGGTGCTGCCGCACCGGGCTCTGTGAACTTTTTTACCGCCAGGTTATTTTTCCCGCTTGGGCAATTTCGGAATCGCGTATTCGAAGAAAGGCGAATTAAGAGATTTGGGAACGCTTAACTCTTCGATACTCTCATTATGAATTGTTCCATATGGGGAAAACAACGGAGAGTCAAAGAAATGATCCATTCCCCAATCTGCCGGCGGTTTCGTGGAGAGCATAAAATCTTGATAATTTCCCTTCGATTGCTCAACACTCGGTCGTTCAACGAGCGGGGGTTGCTGTCGAGCGGTTGCCAGTGGTGTCGGCTGATTACGTCGGGCAAACCGCATGGCGACTCGATCCACTACGTCGCAAAACTCGGTACAAACTTCCTGCCGAACAGAGGGGAGTTCTTCTGCCGTTCTTTTCAGGGCATTCGCGTTACGAGCGGCGGCTTTGGAGACCTGACTGACAAATGCTATCGTTACCTCAAAATTACCGTCCGCTATCTTGGTGAGGGAACCGAAAAACAGTTTCGCCAACACATCCGCTCCCAAACTGTGGATTTGAACGAAAACGTCGAGATCGCAGACTATCACCGGCTCATTTGTCTCATCCCGCATAAATTGAGTGCGTAAAATCAAAACGGTATCCCCCTGATAGGGTTTCGCCAGTAATGGTCCGCGATATTCTCCTCGGGCATAAACAATGCAAAGATCGTTAGTCCGATACAAGACTTCGACGGTAGCAACGGTGCCTCCCGTTTCTTTGAGAATGTATTGGTTGTCCCTGACCTCACGGAGCGAAAGTTGTGTGGCACCCAAATGTTCCCAAAAGCCGATGACCATTTCGGGATGCCGAAGCAAGAAATGGTAAATTTCGGGATCGGCATAGAACGTCTGCTGCGGCATTCGGTGAAAAAGGGGAGAACCGCCAACGACGGATCTAATTTTTGTCTGAGCGGAGGGGAGCAATTCGTTCCAAGGGAGTTTTTGTCGGGATTCCTGCATTTCCTGTAACATTACGGCGGCGGGATTAGCAGGCGGCGGGGTGGTTCGGACATCCCGAATGTTCCGGTTTTGCGGAGTCCTCACGTCGGATTGGGCATTGATTGCCGAACCGCCCCAGCCGACGAGGAGGAAGACGGCGCACCAAATCGGCGAAAACTGTCGGACAAAACGGGACACCACGAAATCTAAGGGCACGGAATCTGGGGGGTTGGTGAAGCGGAACGAACCGCGCCGTCTCCACGTCCTATTATCGACTGAAAAAGAGATAAACGCCAAAAAATTACTTTTTGCCCGTAAAATTGGCGTAAACGGGAGATGAGGATTTCGGCGGGAGAAAAAGGGGGTAGTCCAATAGACCTGTTGCATAACCCCTCAGTCCGTCGACACGTTTGCCTCATGAGGTAGGTTGCCGACCGCCGGGCGGCAACGTGCGGTACTCCGCACTTGAAACAACGTTTGAGTTATGCATAGCATTTCCCGGTTCCAGTCGGCTATCGCCGACGCAACCGCCCGGCGGTCGGTTGCCTACCTTCCGCTCCAAATCTAAAACGTGCCGACGGACTGCCCGCAACGGCGCAACGGCGACGACTTGCCCAACGGGGCACATTCGTACCGTTTTATGGTACAATCAGTCCGTCTTCCGCCCCGGAGAAACCTATGGAAACCGGAGAAATACTTTTACAGCAAGGACTTCTGACCGAAACACAACTGAACGAACTGCGGACGCTCCAACGCAACGAAATGCGAAGTGGACAACGAGAAGATATACGACTCGACCAACTCGCCGTCCAGAAAAAAATGATTTCCGAAGAAGCCGTTCTCAACGCACTGGGACAAGAACTCGGACTCGGATACGTAGATTTACACGACTATCCCGTCAATCTGACGCTGCTCAAAACGTTTCCAACTCGATTCATCCATCGTGAAAGGATTTTCCCCGTCGGTCAATACGAAGACATGCTGATCGTCGCAACGAGCGATCCGCTCAATCTTTATCCGCTGGACGAAGTCGCCTCCATTACCGGCATGCACGTTCAGCCGGTGCTGGCACTCGAAAGCGAAATCGACAAACTTATCAAGAGCAACCTCGGTGTCGGAAGCGAAACGATTGACAGCCTCATCGCTCAAACAAAAGTAGATGACGGCGGTGTAGAACTCGTCGGTGACTTAGAACTCGACGGTTCAGAACTTTCCGAACAGGCGCAAGAACCCTCTGTTATTCGGCTCGTCAATGAAATGTTTCTCGAAGCGATTGAATCGAGAGCAAGCGACATTCACATTGAAACCGAAGCCGATGGACTCTCGATAAGATACCGCATTGACGGCGTGATGCATGTTCAAAATTTCCCATCGGAGATTCACCGTTTTCAATCGGCAATCATCAGCCGGTTGAAAATTATGTCGAAGTTAAACATTGCTGAACGCAGACTGCCGCAGGATGGACGTATTCAACTCAAATACTCCGGTCGGGAAATTGATGTTCGTGTTTCCGTGATTCCGATGATTCACGGCGAAGGAATTGTTATGCGTCTTCTCGACAAAGGAGCAATGGAGTTTTCGCTTCAAGGACTCGGAATGAATCCGGCAATTTACAGTATCTTTTCCGATTTGATTCGGTTGCCGCACGGAATCATTTTGGTAACAGGTCCCACCGGCAGCGGAAAGACGACGACACTGTACAGTGCGTTGACGGAAATCAAAGATTCCTCTACTAAAATTATCACTACGGAAGACCCGGTGGAGTACCGATTGGAAGGCATCAGTCAGATTCAGGTGCATACGAAAATCGGTTTGACCTTTGCAGCGTCGCTTCGGAGTATTTTGCGGCATGACCCGGACATCGTGTTGGTTGGGGAAATTCGAGACTTGGAAACGGCGGAAAATGCTGTGCAGGCGGCACTTACGGGACACTTGGTTTTCAGCACGTTGCATACCAATGATGCGGCGGGGGCTTATACCCGATTGATCGATATGGGAGTCGAACCGTTCTTGGTGTCGAGTTGTGTGGAAGCCGTGATGGCGCAGCGTCTTGTGCGCCGACTCTGTCCGCACTGCAAAGAAAAGTATGCTCCCATCCAGACGGATATGCCGCCGGACTTTCCCTGGGACTTATTGCAAAGAGATGCCGGCGGATTTTTGTACAGGGCAAAGGGATGCCGCGAGTGTCGGCAGGTCGGTTATCGGGGAAGGAGCGGTATTTATGAGTTGCTGATAACGTCGAATCCGGTTCGTGAGATCACGGGCAAGAATGCGACGGCGTGGGAGATCAAAAAGTTGGCGTTGACTGAAGGAATGACCACTCTCCGCATGGATGCTTGGCGCAAGACTCTTGCGGGAGAAACGTCCGTTGACGAAGTCGTCGGAAGTACGAAGCAGGATGAGTTTGGTGTAAAGGGAGCATAAGGGATTGTGAGCCGGAGTACCGGCTAAATTGTAACCGGAGCGGCACTGAGCGGCGCAAAGGGATACTACCAAAATCGCGACTACATCTAAATCTAACGACTCTGCACTCCCATAATCCCTAAAAACGGAAAATCTTGACTATCTTCTCACCCCCCTACTACCGGAATATCAAGAACAGATAGTATAACGGGAACGACCGGTGCATAACCTAGAAAAATCATAACCGCAATGATAGAAATATCTGTAACAGAACGGATAACTAGCCGATAGAAACGCAAAGAGCCAGTCTATAGATAGATTGTGGAGAGAAATCTCCCAACAACGGAAAATGCTCATGAAACGAATCGGAATTCTCCTGTGTGTCGTAACGTTAACGGCGGTCAATCCCGTTACCGGACAGGAAAGCAGCGTTATCTTCTCCAATCCCATGATTTCAGGGGATATGCCGAATGTCTCCTTTCCGTCCGAAACGCTCACCAGCAACCAACCACGAATGCTGCCCGCCACTCCGGCAACAACGTATGTACAGCCAATGTATGACGGAGTACCGGCTAACAGCGGGGTACCGGCTAACAGTCAACCGAGGATGCTGCCCACCACACATGTCGTTACACAAGCACAAGCAGTAGTGCCGGCACCGCCTGTTACAATGCAAATGCCACTGCCTGTCCAAGCAGAAGCCGCTCGTCCCGTCGCACAAAATGCCATCACGTTAAAACATCGACTCCGCCTCGCACCGCTAGTCTTCGAGCGAAACCTCGTCGATAAACTCGGAAGCCGATTCGTTCCCGTCCGAAATGTCGAAACCACGCCCGGTCTCTCCCAATACAACCTGCCCCTGCGGGACGGAACAGCCGTGGAACTCGTCATCGATCACCAACGCGGCGAAGTCAGCATCACCGGCTCTCCCCAAATGGCAGCGTCCAGTTTGCAAATTGTGCAATTTTTAGACGTTGCCGACGTACCGGGCGGAGCCGTTACACGGTTTATGCCGGTTCAGCAGTCCAGTCTGCTTCCCGCCCAGCAAATTGCGCGACTCGTGAATCAAGAAATGATCCGAGTCGCCCAAGCCGGTCAACCCGCCGGACAACTAGGAGCCCAATTTCCCGGCGTACCGCCGATTCCCGCCCAGCCGCCCGCCGCCGCTCCCGGCGACAACCTCATCGGCGATCCCTCGCTCGGAAGAGTACTCGGACAAGTTACCATCGACATCATCGATGCCTTCGGTACCATCGTCATCGTCGGCGAACCCAACGATGTCGCAGTCGTACAGGAAATGATCCGGCAAATGGAAATGTTAAGTCTGGAAAACGAACCGATCATCGAACTGGTGCCGATGCGACACGCCGACTCGCTTCGAGTCAGCCAACTTGTACTGCAACTTTACCAGCAAGTCTATCTACAACGGCGGGGACAGATCACCATCATCCCGCTGGTGAAACCGAACACGATATTGATCGTCGGACGGCAGGAAAGCATCATCGCCGCCAAGGAACTGATTACCAAATTGGATACGCCGGTGATTCCTAACGCCAGTTTTCGGATTTTCCGTCTGCAACATGCCGCCGCGACGGAATTGGGTCCCCAGATTACCACTTCAATCACGGGTCCGCCGCGTGCCGGTCAGCAGTTGGCTCCGCAAGCCGGTATTGTGGCGGATGCCCGGACAAACTCGTTGATCGTCCAAGCGAATCCGCGTGATATGCTCGAAATCGAAGCGATGATTAGGGCGATGGATGTTCCCAGCGGAGAGATCAATACATTCTTAAGGGTTTTCCCCTTGCGAAATGCGATGGCGGCGGACATGGCGACGGTGCTAACCAACGCCCTGAACGGCGGTATCAGCACTGTGCGTGGAACGACACTGCAACTCTACAATGTTACCGGCGAAGGAGAACTCGCACGTTCCAGCGTTGCATACAACGTTTCGGTAACTGCCGATGCCCGAAACAATGCGTTGATTGTCGGTGCGCCGCCAGAAGCGATGACTCTGATTGCACAACTTATCAATGAACTCGATAGACTGCCGACGGCGGAATCGAGAATCAGGGTTTTCACCCTCGCCAATGCCGATGCTAACGCTTTGACGACGCTGCTCACCAACATTTTTGCGGCGGAAGCGGCAACCCAAGTCATTCCGACGCGACCCGGCTTCGAAGAAGGCGGCGACAGCCCGCTCGTAGGGGTTCGTTTCCAAGCGGAAGTCCGAACAAACAGCATCGTCGCCATCGGCGGTGAAGGAGATTTGATTATCGTAGAAGCGTTGCTCACTCGGCTTGACTCGGAAAATCTGAACAGCCGCCGGATATTCACGGTGAAATTGGTCAATACACCTGCCGACGAACTGGCACCGGTCTTGAACAACTACATTACCACCGAGCGGCAAATTTGGGTGCAAAACGCTGCGTCGTTCCTACCCAACAGTCCGAGAGAACAGTATGACATGGATACCAATATTATTGCCGAGCCGATCACCAACTCGTTGATCATTAGTACCTCGCCGCAGTATTATGACCATATCCAAAGAATCGTCTCACGACTGGACGAGCGTCCGCAGATGGTCGCCTTCGAAGCGTTGATTGCGGAAGTCAAAATAGATCGAAACAAGGAGCGGGGCGTGGAATTCGGTTTGCAGGATTCGATTCTGTTTGGTCAAGCATTGCCGCCAACACCAGGGGCAGCGCTGCCTTGGTTTATCAATTCTCAGTCGGTCGGAGCGCAAGGCGTAACGCGGCTTGGAGTCGGACCAGGGGGGAATGGCTTTTCCTTCACGGCTTCAAATGAGTCGGTCAGCATTTTCGTTAGGGCATTGGAAACGCAGAGCAGGACGCAGGTTTTGGCTCGTCCCCGATTGGTAGCACTGCATAATCGTCGGGCAACGATTCAGGTGGGCGAGGATCTTCCCTACGATGGGGGAGCCACCGTTGGAGCTGGCGGACAAGTAACGAACAATACGCAATTTATCCCAGTCGGTATGACTCTTGATATTACACCGCGGGTTATGCCGGACGGTATGATTGCGATGGCGATTTATGTTGAGCGGTCGAGCCTGATCGGTTGGATTCCCATCGGCAACGGACAGGCACCGCACATTAGGACGACGAACACAACGACTTCTATCAGTGCGATGGATGGCGAAACGGTTATTTTTGCCGGTTTGATTTCGGAGGAAAAATCATCAATCAACACGAGCATACCGGGGTTGAACAAGATACCGGTTGTCAAACACTTTTTTGAGAACGATACAAAATCGAATACGCGTTCGGAATTGTTGATTGTATTAACGCCGAGACTTATCCGCACGCAGGGCGACTTGGACATACTGAATCAGGCGGAGCGTGAGCGTATGAATTGGTGTTATGCCGATATGGTCAACTTGATGGGTAATCATCGGCGTAGTGAAGTGTGGTCGCAAGATGGACGGCTCATGACTGTCCCGCAACTTCCGCCCACCCCGATGCTGCCAGCGATTGAGACAAGGTAGGGAGAGGAGACAGGAGACAGGAGTAAGGAGTAAGGAGTAAGGAGTAAGGAGTAAGGAGTAAGGAGTAAGGAGGACAAAACCGATGGCATATTACAATAACAACGAAAAACATTTAGTAACACAGCAGGCGAGGTCAAACAGCGGCTTCCGCCTTCCGTCTCCTGCCACCTGCCTCCTGTCTCCTGTCTCCTGTCTCCTGTCTCCTGTCTCCTTACTCCTCCTCCTTCTCCTCCTCACCGGTTGCACTTCATTGAGGATGCCGCAGTTGGACTTGTCGGCGTGGAAGCCGCCGGGACCGGTTACGTCGGTGGCTGCTTCTTGGAGTCCGGCGATCAGTAATGGTGCGAATCCTCAACGGGGCTTCGGCGGTCGGGTCTATTTTTATGACGGCGAGATGCGTCCTGTCAAAATTAAGGGGAAGGTCATTGTGTATGTTTTTGAAGAGGATGGTCGTGCGAAGGGGGATGCCAAGCCGAATGAGGGGATTGTCTTTGACGAAAAGACTCTTAATAGTCGGGGCGTTTATGTAAAATCGAGTTTAGGACATTCGTACAATCTTTGGATTCCGATAGATGATGCTCGCCCGGAGAGTCCGGCGAAGAAAATATCGTTGATAGTGCGTTACATTCCGAATCAGGGGACTCAGCAGATGAGTGCTCAGACGACGACTCATTTGCCGGGCAGGCGTGCGGACGATGGGGCGGAGAGTTTGGAGGAGTCCCATGTGTGGGAGACTCATGCGGAGTCGCGGGTGTTTCAGCCGTCGGAGTTTGATCCTTTTTCGTCGAGCGAAGTGGTTCCGGTGCGTCAGGAGCGGCGGCAGGAACGTAGTACGTTGACCAATGATGACCACCGTCCGCATGCGATGCAGGCGGTGACGATTCGGTGAGGTTATTCAGACGGGACAAATTGGACCTGGCGGATAGAAAGTTCGCGAGATTCGCAATTTTTTCCCGCCGGGGCAGTTAAATCTTTTTTTACCGCAAAGTGCGCAAAGACCATTTTCGTGCCGTCCCAAGTATAGCCAAAAGGAACTGACATGGTATAATTGTCTTGTCGATTGAATAAATTAAAAATAACACCATGCAGGCAGACGAAATCCTTCTCGATGTCGAGGATCGTATGGAAAAGGCGATCCTGAAACTCAAACAAAACCTGACGGGAATCCGTACGGGGCGGGCAAATCCCGGGCTTGTCGATTCTGTTAAAGTCAGTGTCTATGGGGCTGCCACTCCGCTCAAACAGGTTGCGACCGTTGCTTGTCCAGAGCCGGATCAAATCGTAATTCGCCCCTTCGACGCTGGCACGCTCAAGGAAATCGAAAAGGGAATCATCGCTGCCGATCTTGGATACACGCCGAACAACGACGGGCGAGTCATTCGACTGAACATTCCGCCGCTTTCGACACAGGTGCGGCAAAAAATGGTTGCCCGCATTCGTGAACTCTGCGAAGAAACCAAGGTGGCGATCCGAAATGTGCGGCGTGACGGCAACAAAACAGCGGAACAATCCGAGAAGAATAAAATTTTCTCGGAAGACATCCGTGACTCTACCAAAGAGGAAATTCAAAAACTGACAAAAAAATACGAAGACGAAGCAAATGAACTCGCAAAAAACAGGGAAAGTGATGTGCTGGGAGAATAGTGTGAAAAACCGCACCGTTTCGTGCCAAAACACCAGCAGAGCCGCAACCTAAAAGGGGGCGGCACTGTCAACGTTTTGAAAATGATCCGTTACACGCTCTCCGTCATCTTGCTCCTTTGACGTTCATCTCGATGGAGTAAAAGCCTGTTTGGGCGGTGATGAACAACGTTTTGAAGTCGGGACCGCCAAAGGTAACATTGGCGGCACGCTCCGGTATTCGTATCCGCTCCAGTTCTTCGCCCTCCGCACTAAAAATGATGACATCATTTTCACGAAGATTCCACTGCGTCAAATAGACATTGCCCTTTTCGTCAATCGCCATACCATCGACCGCAAAGGGGGAAGCGAAAGGATGTTTGCCCGAAAGCGTTCCATCTTCTTGAATATCGTACCGATAGACCGTTCTGCCGTCAATGTCCGCTACATAGAGGAGTTTTCCATCCGGCGTACCGATGATACCATTCGGCTTCACAAAGTCTTTGCCTTCTCCCGTTTCAATCACGCGGATCACTTTGCTGCGGTCAGGCAAAATATAATAGACATGCTGTCCATCCTGCACGACATGAAAATTGTTGCCGTACTGCGGATCGGTGAAATAGATGCCGCCTTTCGGATCAACCCAGAGGTCATTCGGTTTGTTGAAGTGTCGGACACCGAATTTGTTGGCAACGACCGTCCGTTTGCCGTCCGGTGTGTACATCACGACACTTCCTGTGCCTCCTTCGCAAACATAGAGGTTGTCGTTTTTATCGAAGTACATTCCGTTGGCGTGTGCGGATTCTTCGATGAAGACGGAGACTTTTTTGTCGGCGACCGACCAGACGTGAATTTTGCGGTTCGGGTCATCGACGAAATAGACATCCCCTTTGGAGTTGGCGGCGGGACCTTCGGTGAATCCGAATCCGTCGGCAAGTTTGACGACGGTCGCACCGGGTGCGACGAGGGATTGTGCCATCGTCGAATCCGTTACGATTCCGAGACAGAGGAGCAGAGGGAAAAAAACGACTCGTTCCAGTTTCATGAGTTTGAGAAGGTTAGAATGTATATCTTCATCATTCTACCTTATGTTGCAACACAGGGGCATAGGGGTACAGTAGATGTTCAAGTTTGTTCAAGACAGGTAGTCCGCCCAGATTGACAACATGTTAACGGACTTGCACATCTACTGGTCGCTAGACTAACGTTGTTGCAGCGGATACTGCGTAGGAGTAAAATTGTTTCGTCCCATGAAACGGAGGCAAACTTTGCCGATGAGCAACCTTCACGGATTAGGTCGCAATTTCCACGATTGATACGTAAGCACAGATGCACGCTCCTTTGTCCCTAGAAGACGGTCTAACTCTTTTCGATTCCGACCTGCACGAACTCGGCAAGCGTGCCGATGCCGAAAGACGCAAGCGGCACGGCAATAAGACGTACTACGTTGTCAATGCTCACATCAATCCGACCAACGTGTGCCGCATCGGTTGTCCGCTCTGCGCCTTTGCCGCAAAACCCAATGATAAAAAGGCTTACGTCTTGGAAATCGACGACATCCTACACCGAGCAGAACGCGCCGTTGAGTTCGGTGCCGCACAACTCCATATCGTCAGCAGCGTACATCCTGATAAACCCTATTCTTGGTATCGAGAAATCACGTCGGTGCTTCACCAAACGTTTCCGCAACTTCGGCTCAAAGCATGGAGTGCCGTTGAGATAGCGGCATTCGCTCAAAGCACAGGAAAAAGTTACGAGTTCATTTTGAGTGATTTGCAATCGGTCGGCTTGTCCAGTTTGCCGGGCGGCGGAGCAGAAATCTTCGATGCGGAAGTCCGGCGAAAAATCGCGCCCGATAAAATACCGGCGGAGGTTTGGCTCGAAGTCCATCGAACGGCACACAAATTGGGTATCCCCACGAATGCCACGATGCTCTTCGGACATTTAGAAACGCCGAAACATCGAATCGAACATCTGCTGCAACTTCGGGATTTGCAAGAGGAGACCGGCGGATTCGAATGTTTCGTGCCGTTGGTTTTTCATCCGAAGAACACACAGATTGATGTCGTACAGATTTCACCGCAGGAAATCTTGAAGACGATTGCCGTGAGCCGATTGATGCTGAATAACATCGAACACATCAAAGCCTATTGGATAACGCTGGGTGAGTCATTGGCACAGATTGCGCTTTCCTATGGAGCGGACGATTTCGATGGAACAGTATTTGAGGAGCGGATACATCACGAGGCGGGTTCGCTCACGCCGTCTGGTCTGTCGGAGAGTCGGCTTCGGGAACTGATTCTCGGTGCCGGTCGAGAGCCGGCTAAGATCGTGGTAGCATTTTAGCGATTTTGCTTGCAAAATCTACCTACCGGCATCGTTTTGCAAGCAAAACCGCTAAAAGTTGGAAGTCTTTACGGCAGAGCCACCGACTCACCGCCGTCGATGGAACCAAGTGCTCCCCAAACTCCGTAGGGAGACATGCCAGAATACGCAGTGTTCGTCAGTAAGTTAACGCCTCCGTGTGTTGTTGCCGATTGATTAGTGCCGACACTAACCGAATCGGTAATGAAACGTCCTGAACCATCCAACAAACCGACATTGACACCGCCGGGGTGGCTGCTGCTTACGGTGATAAATCCTTCGCCTTCGACCCAATGGTCTGACTCATAGTCAGGTCTAATCACGCAACTGGCAGAATTAGGAGGCAACGAGGTGGTGAAACCGGAATAGACCAACGCGGCATGCGCCCAACGCAGTCCTTTCCGTCCCTTCCCTCGGTCAGTATTCAACATTCCGTTTTGCCCTCTGAAGTTAGCACATTCCTGCGGTGTATCCAGCGGATCCACACCTACGACGGCGATCTTGAATCTGTTTTCTGTATTTTGATTCAATCCGGCGAGGGATTCGGAAATCGAAATGGTATTACTGGTCCCGTCTGTAATTGACCCCATAGTGCGTACTCCCGGATTGTCTCCCCGAGCGAAAAGCCCGCGAGCTCGACCTGTCCAATCGCTGTTCATTGCCAAATCGCCCCAGCAACCGTGATAGCTGGTTCTCGATATCTCATTATTAGGTGACTGTGCAACGTTACCGTCAGAAGGACAACGGAGAGGAACAAGCGAGCCGGTACGGAAAGGGCACTCAACATTTGCACCGTCCGGACCCACGGGGCGGGTGTTGTGGTTACCCGGATGGAACCCGTTAGTCTGACCTGCGGTATTCGAACATTGTTGATTGGCACTCACGATATTATCGTAAATAGCGTTCTGCTCCATGAAGGGGAGAAGAGCAACGAGGAAACTATAGAGACTCATGTCATTCAATGTGTCGTTCGGACTATTACGTTGCCTGAAACTCATCCATATCGGATCACGTCTCCCCGCCGGGAAGCGGTTATGGGTATCGTGGAAGTTTTGCAGCGCCAGCGAGAGTTGCTTGGTGTTGTTCATGCATTGCATTCTTCTTGCTGCTTCTCTTGCTGCTTGTACGGCGGGGAGCAGAAGAGCGACGAGCATGCCGATGATGGCGATGACGACGAGGAGTTCGACGAGGGTGAATGCGCGTTTTAGCGGTCGAACTTGTTCGACAGCACCGCTGCGCCGCACAAGTGCGGTCGCCAAAAAAGGCGTTGCCGCTAAATTGCCTAAATTGCCCCCCCCCCCCCCCCCGCACATTCTTTTTCTCTTCAAAGAAATTTTCTCTTTCCTTTTTTTTATTTTGC
>Ga0099364_10004142_pt1 | contig 22043 bp, 28 predicted proteins | sample TergutTh196P3_FD_73070 | JGI IMG/M metagenome (GOLD analysis project Ga0099364, IMG submission 73070) | Microcerotermes parvus P3 segment gut microbial communities from Pointe-Noire, Republic of the Congo - Th196 P3 | ecosystem: Host-associated > Arthropoda: Insects > Digestive system > Gut ...
AACCGTTTGGCAATAAGATATTCCCCAAAAACTACCCTGTCGTTTGTTTTATACTTATTATCACTCATATCAAAATCCTCATAAAATCTATTATTCGCCTGTTGGCTAAGGGTGTAATTATATTATACCAATAAAACAAATGTTTGTCAATGGGTTTTGGGGAAATAAAATAAGGTGTCGCTTTTACCTGACACCTTATTTTACCAAATCATCAGTTTGGCTTGCTTTTATCAGCATTTGACGGTATTCTGCAATAACGTCTTCGGGAGCGGTTAATTTCATTCTACCTGTGAACTGAAACAGCCAGCCAAAGAATGTAGGACTCACGCTGACCTCTACTTCCGCCACAAACCAATCTTCGTCAATGACTTTCGTTTTAACCTCTTCGCCGAATTTGTCGATGATAACTTTCATCAGTTCAGACTTGCATTTAAGCGTAACCTCTACTTTTCTGCCGCCGAACATTTCATATGTCTGCTTAAAATAATTTGATATGTTAAAGTCAGCGGGAAAAGGTTTGGCTTTAGATTTTGATTCTTTAACCTCGCACATTCTGTCAACCCGAAATGCTCCGATACCGCCGTGCTTTTCCGAGTAACCGAGAGCATAATATTTGTCTTCGCTCATTTCAAGGCGATATGGGCTGAAAGTATATGTGTAACCCTTATATTTCAGCACTTTGGTTTTATCCGAGAGGTATTCATAATATTTGAAAGTAATCTTTTGCTTGCGGTTGATTGCGTTTTGGATAACATCGGCGATTATGTATATACTCTCATTTGTCGGTTTAATTCTGTCATTTATGTTTATCTCCTCGGCAAGTTCAATGGCTTGCTATTTGCTTAATTGATACAGGATGATTTTCATCAGATTGCTCTTCAAGGTGGTTTAAGATATGCAGAATTCGGGCTGGATTGTGCATGAGAGTCATCTCCTCGAAAATAATTTATTGTTTTTATTATACAATAAATTTCCGAATATGTCTATATGTTTTGTCTATTAAATACATTCTTAAAAGCAATATAGTTTGCATTATCTTTTGAAGCTTTTATAGCGAAAACAATTTCGTTAAAATAATTTTCATAATGCTCACTCTTTAAAGCTTTCCTTAATGCTTCGGCAACAATGTTAGGGTTATTTCCAAAAGCCCCGCAACCAAAAGCCCCCAAAACAAGTGCATTAACCTTGTTATCTATGGCAACTTCAAGTATGTTTTTTATTCGACTTTCAAAGATGCCTGTCACTTTGGTTATATCAGGTTTTATTTTTAACTTAATATTTGGGGCGGGGGAAGTTATAATATCTATATTGAAAATGCCGTCATTGCCGAAAAAAGCAACATCCTCAGAATAAACAATCCTGTCACTATAGTAAGTATTAAATTTCAATATATGGTATAAATAAAAATCCCTGTATATGTGATATTGTGTTAAACACTTATATAAATTTCCACTTCTGCAAAGATATTCTTCTTGTGCATTTGCACCAAGGAGAACTCCGCCGCCCGGTGTTGTTGCATTAGCAAAATTTAATGCGGCAACCTTAGTGTGTTGCCTTTTAAGCCGCTCGGCTGTTATTAAGGTCGTGTTTTCTTCAGTATAGATAACTGCAGGAGAATTTTTTTCTTTATTTGAAGCTATAAAATTCTCACGATATACGATAGTGCTTTTCATTACATTTTCTGTTAAATGTACGTATTCATCAGAATTAAAATATTTTTTGGCATCAATAAAAGCCTTTATGTTTTTTATATTCATAAAGTTCCTCCATTCGCGTAACTGTGGCAGGCAGTTGATAAAAATATTATAGCAAAAACCAACATATTTGTCAAGTCAAAAAATAAATTAACCCAAAATTAAATCAAAACTAAAGTAATTCCTCAAAAACATAATTTGCTCCTGCTCCGCCGAATGAAATTTTACATTTTGCGGTATCCCAACGGAAATATCAAAACGGCGGAGTATCTGCCGCTACTGTTTTAAGCGCACTCCAATCAACATCATCTATAGGTATACGCACAATAAGGCTACTGCCCGTTATATCCCGTTTATTCTCAATATTATAATTTCACATTAATTTTCCTCCTAACGATATTCCTCATATAAATCAATTAATCCGGCATCGTTGGTCTTGCTAATTCCGTCAACTAATACCGCAATGGCTTCCTTGAATTTGTTAGTGTCCAGATAATACTCGGCGGCTTCCGAAAACACGTCAGCCGAGGGGTTTTTTTCTGACATCAAAATTGTCAGAAAATCAATATAAGACCGATAATCTCCGAGAGCGACATATGTTTCTTTCAGCATTTGATTAATTTCCGACGTTAACTCAGTTTTATATGATGCCGCATTTTGAAGCAATGGTAAAGCACGTATGTAAATATCATCTTCCAAGTAATCCTCAGCTTGTGCCTTTAACGCTCTTTGCTTATCCAAGTCTGAGTCGTTGCTCAATACAACCAGCCATGAAATAAGCAATAAAAATAAACAGCCAAATATTAATGCTATTTTTTTAAAATTACCCAACTTAAATCACCCTCACAATAATAATTCCGTTATAATAATGCCAATATATAAAAATGGAGCAAGCGGCATAGTGTCCTTTCTTCCTATTCGCTTTGTAAGAATAAGTATTCCCCCGGTTAAAGCAGCCAAGATTGACCCATAAAGCATTACTCCCAATATTTTATTTATGGTAACAAAAAGCCCTGTTGCCGCCATAAATTTAACATCGCCTTCCCCTAATCCTTTTCTACTTATAGCGTACATCATAAGAAATAGCCCTCCGCCAACAAAAAAAAAAAACCAAGGAGCGAGCCTTTTAAAATAACAACTCCTGCAGAGGTATCTGAAAATAGCTTAAGAACCACGGTGGTAGCTCATACTCCCAGCATAGTTAAAATTAATTTGTTAGGTATTTTTTTACATCAGATACTGCCACTAAATAGCCAAAAACAGCGAGCATTTCATACCAAAGTAAAGTAAAAACAGACCCGTTTTCTCAGAGTGAATTATAAATAAAATTATTGCTATAACGGGGATTCCTACATAAGGCAGTATTGTCTTAAATTTGCTTTTATTTATCCCAATCATAACCTTCTCCGTTCCCATCAAGCCAAGCTTGCGTTTTAACTTGCCGTGTTACTTTTAGTGTAGGACTAAACGGAAGCGGCAACGCTCCAAATCTATATTCAATTTCATATTGAACAACTATATTTATTGCACCGCTTTTATCTATGAGCGTACTATTACTTTGTTCTACGCTAGTACTATCGAGCAATGTAAACTCATAGAACTCTAAAGCATTTAATCCCTCTGAAATGATTCGCTTATTTCCGTCTGTTTTTACAACATTAAACTTTTTTAAATATTCATCCCCATTCATGTCTCCGTTTGATAAGAATCTGCCGACCAAAGGTCGAAACAGCAGTTCACCGGTTGCCATGTTTCTTCCCTCATTTAAGCCGTACTGTACCATGAGTTGTATAAACGCTTTTGGATCATCAGCTATTTCTTTTCCCCAACCCGATACTCGATTTACCGCAGATTCTGCATTATTTCCCGCATCTCCCAGCGATAGTGAATTAATGCTGTCTAATATGCCGTTTATGTCAATTTTTATGGCATCAGCCTCCCTGTTTATTTATAATCCATTATTTTTAACTTTCTTGCTAAAAATGCTATGATGTGATTACTCATCTGGGATGTGTTCGGCGGACAAAAGAGAGCGAAATAATGCCGTTTATGGGGCTTTTGGTTTGCCAAGATTGCGACAGCAAACTTCGGCATAACCACAGTTATTATACGCTCAAAAATGGTGCAAAAGTGCGTAATAATAACTATCAGTGCCCAACCTATTCAACGTCGGGAGCAATCGCTTGCTCCAGCCATTATATCAGCGAGAAGGATTTGTTGCAACTCGTTATTGCGGATATCAGGAATAAAGCGAGCGAGATTATTGTTGCCGAAAACGCCGTTCGTGAGCGATATTTTCAGCTGAAAAACCAATCCGTGAATTTGCAATTAAAGACGGATTCTGCCGCTTTGAAAAAATCCGAAAAGCGACTTTCGGAATTAGAAAAACTGATTCAAGCAACCTTTGAAAAGATGATTTTAAGCGGGTTATCTCCCGAGTCTTCTAACAAACTAATCTAGGGTTATGAATCCTAAAAATCAGCATTAACAGAAAAAATAAGCCAACTGACAACAATAATTAACGCCGGGCATCAATTGAAAAATGACGTTGACGCGTTCATCAAACTGATGAAAAAATACGTCAACATCACCGACCTTGACCGTGCAACAACTGTTACTTTGATTGACAAAATTATAATTTCCGAAAAAATTAAAGGCTTCGACGAGCCAAGAGAAATTATAATTTGCTATAATTTTATTGGGGTTGATTATTGATAATAGCGGTTCACCTTATCTGATTTATCTCACGCCACCCGCATTTATAAATTGCTTGACAAAAGGATTTACAATGTGATATAATAATGGTATAGTCACAAATAGCATTAAAATATTGCATTGGATAATTCAAGGAGGGCAATAAATGTGCAAGCTTACGCTTTATCACGGCGACGGCAAATGACAGGGCAAACCCCACAATCATCACATATCTAAGCGGTGCTTACGGCGAAATTGGCAATGATTCCGCCCTTGATATACTTATTCGATTGCTTTTGCCGTATAAATTACCCGAGTAGTTTTTTTCGACATGCAAAAAGCCGTTGAATCTCTGAAATTTGTGAAAAAGGAGCAATTGTCATGAGTGATAAAAATACTTTATGTGTGGAATTAACGCTCACGAATGCTGCTTCACACCTAGCGAAAGAGCGGGGATTAGACGAAACTGAAGCTCTACGAGAATTTATGAAAACAAAAACCTGTGAGGTTCTTCTGAACATTGATTCGCTTCTATGTCATGAAAGCAAAGAGTGTGTTTTAGATATGTATCACGCAGAAATGGCAGGCGATTGGGAGAGATGGGAGCGAATAATGGCTTTTGAAAATATGAATTATGTTCTGTTTATTCAGGTGCATATCGCAAATCTTTATCGCCGCCAACATAATATGAGCCTTGCAGAATTTAACGAGCTTGACAAAAAAACTAATTTTCTTGATTTTATTGCCATTTCATACGAACCGTTTCATCTAACCGGAGATGAATGCATTTTAATTGAAATGGGTAATTATTGTAAGGAAATTTTGTGTGCTTAATGAGTGTTATTTATGGCTTGGCGATAAAGTCGGTAGTTCTGTAACCAAAAATGCAGATTACTTGATAGCCGGTGAAAAAGCTGATATGCCCCATGCAGAATATAAAAAACAGACAGCTTTGTCAGTTTGACAAAGTGGACTGTTCTTTTACTTTTTTACTTTGTATTTATGCGGGGTTTACTTTGACAATAAAAACGAGCAACTAAATACTTTACGCAAATAAAAAATTCCCCGTAAGCCGAAGTTACAAAGCTTCTTTTGACGAGGAATATACAATGTATGTGAGGAAAACAACATGAATATTTTATGGATAGTATTAGAATTTAAAATTAATATATTTCAAGCCATAGTGATGTCATATTTTGCATATTCATTTTTAGGCGATAAAAATAATAAGCCTTACATTAAAAGTGCGAGCGTGATATATGCGGCATTTTTAGAAAAAGCGATGGCACATATTGAAAATATTGCAAAATTACTTGATAACACCGAAACTATAATACACACGAATAACGATATAGTTAACTCCGTTATAAATTCAAAGTTAAGCTCCGCAAAATCTTTCGGGATTGATTTTGACTGCTTGTCCGTATCGGATTTTAAAGGGATTAGCGATGTTGATTTGTGCAGTCTGCTAAGAAAAACAGTAAAAATCATGGTTACGGGGTAAAGATAACTAGGGATATTGCCGAGAAATATAACGGCAGATGTGATTTTTACGAGAATAATGATTTTTTTTGCTGTACTGTAATACTAAATAAGCCCGAATAAATTTTAGGGGATTTTTAAAAAACCTGTCGATATTATGTCAGACAGGTTTTTTCATGCCAAAAAATTTTGAGAATTTTTCAAAAAGGGTTGACATCGCAGAGGGTTTTGATGTACAATTAATAGTAACGAACGAGTGGGACGAGGGCTTTAACGGCGATATTATTTTGTCGAATACCTCCAACGTCCCACTTGAAGCGTGGATGCTTTCGCTTGACACTAACTTTGAAATCGCCGACCTTTGGGGCGAAGCTTTGGTTGAGAACTCGTCTAACAGCTACCATGAAATTTTTGTTCTGGGAACAGACCCGTTAAAGGCTGACACCGATGATAATGGAATTTCAGACGGTGATGAGGATTTTGACAATGACGGGCTTTTTCAAATCTTCAAGAATACGAGTATGGGACAAATCCATGGGATGCTGATACGGACGGGGATGGGTGTTATCCGATTATGCCGAAATATTTACCCATAACACCAACCCGCTTAAATATGACACGGACGACGATGGCGTTTGGGACAGCGATGAACATTGCTTTTAAATCCAACGCCCAAGAATGTCATTCCCAAAACTATATTTGCGTCACAGTTTTTGAGACTCGGGTATGTATAATATGTTTCAGAATCGACACATGGGCGAGGCATTGTTTATTCCCCCGTGCCAATTAGTGAACATTATACAGAACCTAATCATATTTGCAAAGTTGAGCCTTTGGGCGATGGTTGGTATTATTTCTATGAACCTGTGAAAATTCGAGGATAATTTGTTATACTAGGAGTGATGATAAAATGAAAAATATTCTGATTAATTTTTAAGCTCTATCCTTATAGATAGAACCTACATGACATTCGTAATCAATTTCATTGCCGCTCATGCTCCTTAACCATATTCCCCATAATCCAACATCATTAGGATTGTCTTTATCAACGACAACAACATTAAAACTAAGCCAATAGGCTGCTTTATCCGTTTCAAAGTTTCTTATTGACGGAATTATGAATAAATAAACATATTTGCCGTTTTCTATATGACTTGAGCCGCCACCGCTATCGACACCGCCATCATATACACTTTTCCCTTTGTAAAATTCAAATATTTCATCAATTTGCTTATCAATATCCGGCGATTGTGCAAGTGCATTTTGTGAAAATAAAGATTTGAGATGCTCTCTGCCCTTGTTATCCAACGCATAAATAATCTCGTCAAACATAATCTGCGGGGCAGTTAATATGCTGACCGAAGAAGTTTTTTCTTTATTAAACAAACCAAGCCCCTCGCTGATTTTATCAACACACCCGCTAAGCATGGAAATTATTAGTGCTACGGGAAGAATATAACTAAACCTCATCAAAATTACCCCCATTAAAATAAGCGTTTTTTTATAGGGCAAAATCGCCCCGAACATTATCGGGGCGATTCCCAAATTATTATTAGTTCCAACAAAGCCATACTGTATAGGTGTATGTTACGAGAGTATTATTGATAATTGAATTGTCTGAATTAAACCAATTTCGCCATTTCAATTATTTTTTCAAGCTCAACAGGCATATAATTCCAACGCTCAACGCAAACGCAGGCAGATTGCTTGGTGACAGTTCTATACATCTCACTTCCGTGAACGTGACCGTAAATGTAAAAATATGGGGTAGCATTGTTGTAATATGTCGGCGGTTCATGTTGAATTACAAACCATTCTTTGTATATTATCGGGTAATTAGACACTTCATCAAATCCAACATCAGTCCACCAACTATTGCTATGCTCGTCATGGTTTCCCTTAACCAAAATCTTTTTCCCATGAAGCTGATTAATAATTTCAGATGTTTTGTTTTTATCGTAAAAACTGACATCTCCGGCTACTATAACCTTATCTTTTTTTGAAACGATTCTGTTCCAATTTGATATAATTGTATTATCCATATCATCAGCGTTTGCAAACGGGCGGTTTTCATATTTTATTATGTTTTCATGCCCAAAGTGCATATCAGCAATTAAATATAATTTACTCAACTAAATCACCTCGCAATTATTTATCAAAGAAGATAGGAAAACAGATTTACTCGTTCCCCAATTCCATAAATTTGTTGAACACGATATTTGCCCACTCCCAAACCGTCGCTTCTGTTTCAAGGAGGCTTTTTTCGCTACTCTCAACCTGCCATTCATATTCGATTAAAGAATCGTAAAGTAATGATACTGTAATGCCATTTTTCGAGAAGTAACCACGCATTGTATCAAATCCCCAAAATCCGCCGTCAACATCGGGTATAACCTCAGAGTTAATCAAACTATGTATTTTAACTGCTTCTTTTGGGTATTTGAAATCACCGAACAGGACTGTATATTTACCCTCCAAATAAGTGGAATAAATCCCCTTTTTTCGGTTAACCATTAAATCTCTCCAATCCAAACAAAAAATTAGCGGATTCTATTAACGAACTCTCAACCAAAGCCCCGCCCCAAAGGTCGGCGATTTCAAAATTAGTGTCAAACGAGAGCATCCATGCTTCAAGTGGGACGTTGGAAGTATTTGATAAAACAATATCGCCGTTAAAGCTCTCGTCCCATTCATTCGTTACTATTAATTGTACATCGAAACCCTCTGCGATGTCAACCCTTTTTTGAGAAATTCTCAAAATTTTTTTGGGGGGCAAGATTATCGCCCTGCTATGAACACAAGAAACAAAGCCTACCTTTATCAAGTCATTCAATTACTCAATTCGGCAAGCAAAACAAAATAATATCACCCTTTATGTAAGTATACCATTAATTTTTATTAAAGTCAATACGCTGCTGATTTTTTAATTTAATCGGCGGCTTTGTCGTTCACGCCAAAAAATTGCGCCTCATGCCAAAAGGGTTGACAAGCTTAATTTTGTATGATAAATTAACAATTTGCAATTGTGTATAAATAAGAGCATTTTGAGTTGCGGAGTATACCGATATATCGTTTACATATCTGCCTGCGGAACGCAACGGCAAAGGCGGCGGCATTACTGCAATTACATTTTATATCAAAGCTAACAAACCCAAAGCACCTCCGCTGAGCCTTGATGAGTTTATGCAAAGCGGCAAAACAACTGAATTAGTCATACGCTGTATACCGACGAGCAGGTTACAAAGGCTAAGTCAGCGGATTTAGCGGCGGCTTTTCAAAGGCAGGGTTACACCTGCGAAAAGGATCATATTCACAATCACTTTGCCGTTGCCCCCTATTCGCAAAACGGGAAGATATGGATTGATAACAAAACGACCTTGCAAGCCGTGTGCAACAAGTCGGACGAGATATGCAAACAACAGTGGGGCGTTCGCTCATACAGGCTTGGTGTTGGATAAGGAACATTCAGCAGATGGGCGAGTTGCTTGCATATATGAAACGTCATAGTATCTGCAACCGCAATGATTTTGAAAAGCGGATTGAAGATATAACGGCGGCAAATGAGGACAAAAATTTGGGTTATTTACTGATGATTATAGAATTATTTGAAGCGTGAAAAAGAAATTATTTGATAAAATTTTTCTATAAATCCTTTCTATATACATCCCTTCGATGCCCGTCACCTCTATCATACTCAGCCACTAATACAAAGTTTTGTGCGATTAATATTTTAGCACTGGTTATGTTCTCTTTTCGTGTACTTGCAGTGATAATATCAATGTTGGTTTTCCTTGCACGATTAATTAGTTCGATAGTAAGCGTTCTTGCAATCCCTTTACTGCGATAATCGTAATCAACAAAATATCCAATCTCAGCAGTTGATTTATTTTCATTTAAATTTAACAAATTCCTGTGGCTCTTATTTGCTTCCTTACCTAAGATTAGAACGCCAATTCCCACAAGTTTTTCCATATCCCATGCCCCGAAAGAATCGCTTGATTGCAACATTTGCATCAGTTCTTCATCGCTAACGTGATATATTAACTCCCCGCTTGGTCCATTGCATATTTTATGAAACAATTCAACCACTTTTCGAGCGTGATTTTCATTATTTAGGTAACTATAAGTAATCATATTAATTCTCCTTATGTAATTTTCAAAAATTTTAATAAATCATTTTTTTCATCCCAACCGGTTATAGGCAAGTTGTTCATAATTCGGTGATTATTCAAAATTTTATATAATTCTATAATACTTTCTAACGCAGGTTGTATCTTCTCTATTACATTTTCTTGCACCTCACGATTGCAAAATACAATAAAAAACCTGTGTGCAATCAAATTATACATATATTTTACCCTAATAGTATTACTTTTACACGCAAAATACAATGGTTCAAAATAATCTATATACTTATAAACAGCTGAATAGTTGCCATTAAATGACAATCCTTGGTTATTTGAATAAATTTTAACCCCGGCTTGTTCTGCACAGATATAGTAAACCTTCATAAGGTCATCAAAATTTAAAAAATCAGTATTAAATTTGGTAATAAATTCAATTTCCTTTAGTTTCTTATTATTATGTAATTGCATTGCAACTAAAACAAAACCAAATATAGTTGTGAGTTCAATTAGTACGCTAATCACGCTTCGTACCGCCTAATATAAATTTTTTCGTCCATACCGTCCACACCCTAGATACCGCCAAGTGGGTACTCCAGCAGTAGCAATCTACTGTCCATAGACAACCCTTGAAACTTTCGAAGAAGTGCCAAGGCGGGTCATATACCCTAAAAAAGCATATAAAGAACCTTGTTACGTCACCCTTATTATACCATTAAAAAAGTATAAAGTCAAGCAAAATTTACAAATAAATCTGTCATAATCAGCTTGTCAAAATGTTCCCCCGCCGAGAGGTTGATGTATTCTTCCTTGCCCGATAAAACGGTCGGAAACATTCTGCCCAAATTATCGAAAATTATGGTTTTATCAAAACATATTGCAATGCCATCTTTCGTTATGCCGAGATTAACCAATCGGACGTATAACCTTACGTAACGAGCAAGTATTTCATGTTCATAGGGAAATTTTAGGGTATTTTTTAGGGAAAATTATCGAAAATGGGTTGACAGTTCAACTTTTATGTGGTATGATATATTTAGTGGGGTGGATTTGTCGTGGGGTTTAGTGGATAATATTGGTAATTGAGAAGTTGCGGTGACGGGACGGGCTTTAGGGTATGAATATAACGGGTGGTGGTTTCAAGCTAAAAAAACCGATGAAATAAATGAGAAAAGGGGATTGTTATGAATTGCGAACAAGAAATCTTAAAGCGTGCATGTATCGGTGTAATGGGGTGTAATTTAGTGAAGGAATTGAAAGATTTGTTTTCCGAGGTAGAAGTTATCTCTGCTCTTGAAGCACTATATAAAAGAGGAATGGTAAGAGGTGGTTTTGTAAGTATTGACGGAGCAAATGGTGATTTCAATTATTTTGTGATTGACCAGTATAATTCGAGTAGGCGATAACATAATTCAAAAGAACAGGCAACTTTTAAGTTGCCTGTAAAAATTTATACGCTATAATTTTTTCGGTGTCAGCGTGAGTTCGTAACCTAAAGCATCAACGTATTTCAGCAAGGTTCTGAGGGTAGGACTCTGCTTTTGAGCAGAGCCTTTTTCAATTCGGCTGATTGACTGTTGCGGAAGCCCTGTGATATTATGCAGTTCCTTTTGTGTAACCTTGTTAGACTTACGTGCGGCGGCTAATTTTTGCCGAAAGGCATACTCCCTTTCAAATTCGTCATACGCTTTGCGTGCGGCAGGGTCGGAATCAAGCAAAGTGTTTAATTCTCTTAATTCCTCTTCGGGATTTACTTTTATAAACGGCATATAACCAACCTCCTACATTAAATTTTGCTCTTTTGCCCTTTGAATCGCTTTGTTAAGTTCAAATTGTTCCGCTTTTCCTTTTTGTTTTTGACAAGCGTGAAGAAAATAAACATTGTCGGCATCGGCGATAACATACATTATTCGATTGTCGGAAAATTTTATTTCCCACAGTTTGCCCTTTAGTTGCCTTGTGTCTAATCTTTCAAACGCTTCCAGCCCGTCTTTGATTATTTTATGTCTAATGCCGTAGCCTGTAGCACGTTCGGCAACGGGTAAAGCACCGAGATATTCCTTAATTAAATTTTTACCGCCCACGGTCATATAATCAATGATGTTCATATACAATCTCCCTTGTAACTCTATTATACATCATATTAGCTGTATTGTCAATGAACAATCTGTTAATTTTTTCGTGCTTTGTAGCGACATTCTTAAGGTTATTTTATCTTCCGCTAATAACCAAACCCAAAAATCACCCCAACCTCCCATTAGAAAAATAGTGCCAACTCCAAATTTACTAAGAGTCTGTAAAAACAGGCTCTTTTTTCACGCCCAACGTCCGAACGCCACGGATTGTGCGGACTTTGATTTGTGGAAATGCCTCCGTGATTTACAATACCGCCGCCGTTATATCGTCATAATATGCAACAAGAATTTTACCGTATCGAGCGATTGTTTCAAGATAGGTCATAGCGTTCTCCTCATTTTATTATTTTCCAATTATTTTTTAAAAACTATTGACATATTCGCAAGGGCGGTGTATAATAATAATGCAAGCTGTGCAACAAGATTGCCGAACGAAAATGTTCACAAGGGGGTTTTTAAACCTCCTTGATTTTTTAATTAACATTCTGCAAATAAAATATAAAAAGCCGTAACCGGTAATACGATGGATGAGGGGCAAACTTATGAAAAAGATTTTTTTATTATTGATTTTAGCGGGGTTACTGTTATCAGGGTGTAATGAAAACAATGGCGAAAATGATTTTGAAACTATCCCCGAAATGTCAATTGAAACTCCTGCCGAAACAATTGTTTATTCGGCGATAACAACTTCCGCAACTATAGAAAAAACCGAAGCCGAGGTTACGGAATTTTCTTTCCCTACAGAGTATGAGTATATCGGTTCATTCATAGATGGGTTGGCTTTAATTGAAAGCGAGTATATTGATATGGATCGATATATCGGATTTATTGACGAAAGCGGGGAAATCATTATACCTATGATATACCCTTTGTCATATAAATACTATCAAAGCTACGATGATATGTCGCCGCTTTTCTCCGAAGGGTTAGTCAATTTATGCAATTTTGAGGATAGAAAATGGGGATATTTAGATGCAACGGGAGAGGTTGCTACTCCGTTTATCTATGGTTTTGCACGGCAATTTTCAGAGGGGCTTGCGACTGTTCTTATTGATAATTATGATGACGAAACGAGAGAAGTGTATCGTTCATATGGTTATATTGACAGGACGGGAAAGACTGTCATACCATTTCAATTTGAAAATGCAAGAAGTTTTTCTGAAGGTTTAGCGGCAGTATGGAATGAGGAATATAAAGCGGGATTTATTGATAAGACCGGGAACATTGTTATTCCGTTAATTTATTATGGTGTTAATGATTTTTCAGATGGGCTTGCAGCAGCCTATTACGGAGATGATTGGAATACTTGCGAATGGGGATTTATTGATAAAACAGGCAAGGTTATTATCCCTTTTGAATATGAAATGGTAGGGAGTTTTAACAATGGTTGGGTCAGCGTTGTAAAGGATGAAAAGCTTGGATTTATTGATAAACAAAATAACATTGTAATACCTTTTGAATATGATTATGCTTCAAATTTTCATAACGGAGCGGCTTCGGTAAGAATTGAAGATGAGTGGGTTACTATTGATATAAATGGGGATATTGTGATAAATTAAGAGTCTATTTTCGCTTGACATTCGCTTTGATTTGGGGTATAATATTTATGTTAGGAAGTGACACACTTGAATCGTTGAGTGTGTGCCGCAAAATGTTGGGAGCGGAGCATATCGGCGGGAGATTGTTTTAAGAACATTAGAAACTCTGAATTGGAGAGCATGGTGCGGCAGTCATCGTTTCGCAGTAAATCTTCTACGTTCTGAGTAATCCCTGTTAAAACGCCGCCGTATTTCCTCGCTCTTTTATATAATGCCCTTAGAAATTCAAGGCAGTATTCATCGGCAAAAAGCAGGTAAATCTCATCAATGTAAATCCAAGTGCTTTTGCCTATAGGTTTTACGAACACAACGGTCTATAAAATATTTTTTCTGTGCGTTAATCGGATTTTTTGCATCCATGCAGGATATAGTTGTTTAATTTGTTGACTGAATTGCTTAATAACTCGGTGTGGTGGTTGAGTTTGGTTGACATATGCGCTCCTCCTTTGGATTTGGGCGTGAAAAAAGAGCCTGATTTTACAAGCTCTTATGTAAATTTGGGGTTGGCATTGTTTTTCTAATGCGGAGGTTGGGGAAACTTTGAGATTTGGTTATAATGGGAACATAAAAAACACAATCAATTAGGTTATCTTTTTCAAAGTTTCGATAACATCACGGCAAACATATGAGGGAAAATCCTCTAAAACCATATTTATTATAACTCGCTTAAGATTTTTGTCTTTTTTACTTTCATCATGATATTTCTTTAATTCGGGATAAGTATTTTTATATAATGTTTCAAGAGCATGACCTTGTATTTTAACGAATTTATCACTTATTTGTAAAGAAAATCCCTCTAATAGAGTGTAGATAACCGGATTTTCACCATAATGCATATCAATATCAGTTAATACTTTGTCTACGATTTTTTGTGCTATAACTTCATTCAGTTCTTTAATTTCGTGCCATTTCGTAATTTCTTGGATATTAAAATAAGCAAAATCCTTATATTTTTCCCGAAGCATAAGCAAGCCAACAAGCAGAGGGTCCAGCAAATAGTTTTCTATTGCGTATCTTTTGCAATCACCTATTACAATCACCTTGTCATCGTTTGCATTTTTATTATCGTAATCAATAATTCCATATACTTGCTCATTTCCGTTTTCAACAAGTTTTTTCACCAAGAATTTTACGTCGTCACAATTAGACCCGTCGCCTTTTTCTTTTTTTGTTTGTACAAATAGAGATTTACACGAACCCTCTAAACAATAAATATTATTAAGTTGAGTATAAATTGCAACATCATACTCACTTTCCACAAAAACAGTTCTTCTATCTTCTATTGAAATTTTTAAAAATGGTATATCTTCTGTTAAAATATTAACTGCTTCTTGTTTTGATATTTTTTGAGGTTCATTGCGACCTCTAATTTTTTCATATATCGCACTGGTATTTGCGGCAATTACAGTAGTTGGTGAATGAGTAGTAATAATTACAGGGATACCGTTTTTTTGAGATATGTGTTTTCCAAGAACATTAATCATATTTTTTGACATAGAAGGGTGAAGTCCCGCATCGGGTTCATCTATTAACAACAATTCAGTTCTTTCTCTATCCGCTCCTGTGTTATAGATTGCGAGTGCAAGTGAAACCAACACCTTTTCACCAGTAGATAAATTATTAGGTTCAACCTCTGTGCCTTTCAACTTGTCAATAAACCGTAAATGAAAAGTATCGTCTTCCTCTAATTTTTCCGGATTATTCACTTTATAATAAAGGCTTACTTCGTCTAAAATGCTATTAACAAAATCCCAAGGTTTTAAACCATGTTTTTTTAAAAATTCAGCTTCAGAGAGATGTTCTTTCCCACGACATTTCCTGTTTTCATTCTTTTCAAATTTAATGTGATAATCTTTAAAAATCAAAGCCCAATTACCAATTAAAATATCATTTTGGGATTCAAAATACTTAATATCAAAATTGTTGTACAAATCGGTTTCTGTTAATTCCAATGGACTTTTACTTGTCGTTTCGGAAATTTTGAAAATAAAACCAAGCATTTTGTTAGAGCTTGGAAAACCATGATTACATAGACTATTATTTAGCGATTCTCCAATTTCTTGTTCAGGTATATCTTTTTCTGTATCTTGTATTACACCATATAGATTTTTAATATACTCATTAATTTTTTCCTTGTCACAAGAGTTAGTGATATTAGGGTTTAACGAATTGAAACCAATTATTTTGGGTTTTGTTATACGTTTTCCGTCAAAAATAATTTCATTCTTATCTGTGGTTGCTATTGCTCCTAACAAGTGTGATTTACCACTACCATTTATGCCTGTTAATATAGTAAATTTAGGTAAATCAAAAGAGCATGGTTCAATAGATATATTTTTTTGACGTATAGCAATATCTAACATATTTCTACCCTCTCTTGTTATAATCACTCGTTATATTCAATCTCGTAGGTTCAACCCACCGTCTCAACTTCACAATTACCAATATTATCCACGAAACCACATAGCCAAGCCATCCCACTAAATACATCATAACACATAAAAAACCGAAATGTCAACCCATTTTCGATAATTTTCCCTAAAAAATCCCCTAAAATTTCCCTATGTACTCCGTGTCAAGCCATTTCCACAGTCTGACACGCATTTCTCATCCCCAAGCCCTCTCAATCCCCTCTAAAACCCCTGAAAAATTACGCATAAATGCCATTCGCTCATCATTTGAAGCGAATAAAAATAAATCCCTGTAATACTCAAATTTATAAAGTTCCGCCAAAGAATGAACAAACAGCAGGTGCAAATCTTCGCATTGATTTTGCAGAGCTTCAATGTTATCAAGCTTGTTCATAAGTTCAGCTACCGCCGCTCCGTCTTTAATATTAAGACTTTCAATAATACCATTCTCAACTTCAAGGCGGGGAGTGTTTTTGTCAAAAGCGATAAACGACATATTGCCGCTTTTATGCAGTCGTAATTCATTTGTTGCCTTAAAGCATCCAAAAATGCAATCCTTGTCAGTTGCGGCAAAATCAGATATTTATTTGTGTTCTTATCGTAAACAAGTGTGTTGTTGCCTTTGGGCGGATTTTCAGATGTTTTGTTGATATACGAGGGTGACGTAACAAGTTGCGACACGGCATACTGAGTTCTAAGCGCACCGATATTCGAAATGTCAGCGTATATAATTTCGGTCTTTTCGGGAGCATAGTTAAAAATCAACCTTTGCTCGTCAGTCATCTTATCATTAATGTCTTTAAGTATTAATTCAGCCGTGCGATTATTATCTGTTACGGGCAGGTTGTCTATGACATAATCGAGATTATCTAAATCCTGCGTTTGCTCAAAGCTGATTATATCAATATTTTTTAACTGCTCTTTTAAAACAGCTGCCTCACTTATCGCCGCTTCAAAAGCCTGCTCATGTTCGGCGGGAAAAGAGGCATGAGCCATCTGAATATTTTCCTTGCGTTCAAGCTTTAACAGATTTTTCAAATCTATTTCGCCGTACTTTACTTTGGATAGAGGGTCTTTTTCGCTATGAGCGGCGTTTCTCTGCTGTTCATTTCGTATCTTAATTATCTGCATAATAAAGTCCATAATACCCTTAGTAACCGTCCCCGTCAGCTTCAAAGTTTCCGTTCCGATTTTAACCGCACCGCTAATCATTTGCTCCCCCGTATCGCTCCCGATATTAGACATCATCCGTTCCTCCCAACCTTAAATCAATTTCCAATCGTAATAAGACTATTATACCATATTTGAATTTTGAACTGACTTGAATTAACACGTATGAATACACCGTCAACCCGATTTTTCCGCCTTATTTTAAGATTATTTTTGAATATATTTACTTGATTTCGGACGAGAATAAGTTTTTTTATACACGTTTTTTTCAAATCAAACACTTTCCCAAGCATATGTAAATAAATGTAAAACGTCTAAAACCACGTATTTACGTTGTTATTTAGGTAGTGTTGTGCTTGGTTAAATGAGATTAAATGGGGTTATTATATCCTGACACGACCCCGACCCCGAAACCAATATCCGCAAGGTTGAAATCTTCTACAGCTTTGTCAACCAAGTTGATACGAGCCAAGACCCTGCGACGACTTCAATCTATTGGCGGAAGGGGAAAAAGACGATTAAGAGTGTCGTTACCTAAAAGGGGAGGCGGCTCCCCCTTTTAACTAAATTATATCGTTACCTAACATTAGCTAAGTCTTTCCCACTCTGCTTATCCGTGTAAACATTCCTGCCCGACACTTGTTTTGCACTCATGGCAACAAGCTGTCTGTCCTCATTTTTGTCAGTCATCGCCTTATAATATTTCATTTGTTCTGCAATGGAGGTCGGCGGTTTTTCTGCGGCTTTAGTTGGCTCGGTTACCTCAATTCCGTCTTTACCCTCAACGGCTAGAATGGCGTTTAACTCGTTTAGCCGTGTAAGTTTTTCTTGCAACTCCGCTTCACGAAGGAACGGTTTGCCGAGTTCCGATTTAGCATCAGTGAGTTGATTTTTCAGCGTTTCAAGCTGACTTTCAGAGCTTTCCAAATACTGCACAATACTGCTTAAAGCATTATCAATGCTAGTTATATCGCCGAACGGGTCAACGCCCAATGTTACTTTGTGCGACATTTCACGTTTGAGTTCAAGGCGGTAGACATTCTCAAAACTGTCAAAAGAAAAAACCATAGAAAAGCCTCTATGCTTGCCAATATCAAGCGTTTGAGTTGACGATTTAAGCTGTTTGCAGGCTTCAATCAAAGCCTTTCCCGCCGCTTCTTTATCGATGAAATTCGCTCCCGTAATTGTCATTGGCGGTATTTTTTGAGCGGCAGGAATTGCAACATTTTTCAGATGTTTGCTGTCACTTTTATAGCCCGCAATGCGGTTTTCTGTTTTGCGGATTGCCTCGGGAAAATACTTCAAAACATTGTCCTCAAGCCAATATTGCTCGTTGACATGATTGGATTTCAAAGCCTTTAATTTTGCCACCGAAACGTCCAAATCAATCTTCTCTTTTACGAGCGGATTGCCCGCACAAAGTGCCTTGACTTCGGCATACGAGAGGGTTTGGTCGTCAACATCTTCACAACTTCTGACAGGACTTTTGCTTGTCATAATTTGTGAAATATACCGCTGTTTATTTTCTAAAGTTTGATAAAGATACGCATCAAAAGTGCTTTCTGTAACGTATCTAAACACGGAAACATCAGGGTTTTCATTGCCTTGACGTTTGATTCTTCCAAGCCTCTGCTCCAAATCTGTCGAACCAACTTTACGGAGCATACGGGACAAACTGTTAATTATCACGATAAAAGGGAACATTTGCTCCCTTTGTTGTTTTCGGGATTCTAATAAAAATAAAAAACGGGAACGGAATTTTAGTCCGTTCCCATTTTCTGTTTTCAGTATTTTACGATTTACTATTACTTCACCCGATAAACCTTCCTCTTCCTCCGAACCTTAACAACGCCAACCCCAGCCCCGGAAACAATACCAACAGCAACTAAAATCTGTATCACGGAAGTCTGCTCCGCTCCAAACCCGATATTGTCAACATTGCCGACAATCCCCGCCGCACTCGAAACGTCCTCATATTCAGCGACTGTAAACGCAAGATTTACCACCACATTTCCCTTGAAATGAACGCTCAAATTATGCTCTCCCGCTTCGAGTTTATCAAGATATTCAGGCAACAAAGTGATGATTGTTGAGCCGCTTTTTGCTGTGTAATGTGTATCTGCGGTGAGGCGGAAACCGTTGCGGCGAACCTCTCTGAAATCGGCAAAATCAATGTCAATAGTGAGCGTTAAAGCCTCGCCTGAACCTCTCACAAATGTGTCAATTTGGTCTTGAAAATGACCGCTCGGCTGTGTGTCATTTCCAGCGACTGTTCCAGTTGAACTACTGCCGGAATTTGCACTTCTGCCGCCGTTTCCGTTGTCACCTCTGCCGGATTCGCCGTTTCCACCGCCGCCGCCTGTTGCGGGTATTGTGCGGTTTTCAGATGTGTTGCAAACGGTGCAGATTCGCGTTTCAAGCCCTGTTGTTGTCGCTGTTGCAGGAGTTGTTACAGTCCATGTACCGAAATTGTGCGGCAACATTGAATTTGCTACAGTTCTCGTATCCGTTACTGTGCAACGTTCGCAAACAGCCGTTTCAGTACCGTTCGCCGTGCATGTTGCATTGTTGTTAGATGTGTAGTTTTGGAAATCGTGTCCTAATGCCGTTCTTGCTACAGTTGTTGTTGCATTACAGCCAACAGTTGAACACTCAAATGTATCATTTCCGGCAGCTTCGCAAGTCGCTGTAGTGTTGATAAACTCAGTGTAATTATGTTCAGGGCGGTTTGTTATCGGCTCTGTTTGAGTATGCCCTGTTTCACCGCAATTGCGGGTGCAGCTCCGTGAGCGTTCGCCGTCCGCAATGCAAGTTGGGGCGAGTGTTGTAGTCCAATTGTCGATGAAATTATGACCGAGTGAATCAACTGTGCGTGTGTCAAGTTCAGTGTTGCAACGAGTGCAGATTTCTCTTTCCGTTCCCGGTTGTCCGCAAGTACCCTCGTTCGGTATCCAACTACCCCCTGCGTGACCGAGTGCCGAGTTTACCTCAGTTCTTGTGTTGCCTCCTGTATCTCCGCAACGTGTACAAGTCGCTGTTTCCGTGCCGTCAATTTCGCAAGTTGCATCGCCGTTGGACGTATAGTTGTCGTAATCGTGATTATCATTGATACAAAGACTTTTCACCGTGATTGTGATTATCGTAGTGCCGGGTATGTCGTTGTACTCGCCGTCAATCCACGTTTCGCCCATTGGATTCCATTCCACTATAAAGGTGTAATCTTCGGGAGCGTGGTCTGTGCCGTAGTCAAGCGTTGCCATAAATGCCGATGTGAACGTGATTTTGCCGGGTTCTGATGTATAATCATCGCTTGTAATGCCGTTTCCGCTGATTGACTTAACCGTGTTGCCGTTCATAACAATGTTCTCAATGGTTAAGCTATCGCCCGAAGCGTAGGTGTACTCACCACTTGCGGTTGGCTCGCTTTCATTAAACACAACCACGCTGTCGTAGAAAACCTCCGACACATTCCCCACATTGTCCGTTACACGAACGTACAGGAAAAACTTCTCTCTCGCCGACACGCTGAACCCTGTGCCTGTTTCCCATGTTGCGCTATCAAAGTTAGTGATTGCTGTTGCGGATTTGATGTACTTGATTTCCGCAACCCCCGAAAGGTTATCCGCACCTTGAATTTCAACTTCAACTGTGTCTTTGAAGAACAGACCGAATGTGACTGTGTTGAGGAACGCTGTAAAGCCGTTGGTTCTGTACTTCACCTCTGCTGTCGGCGGGGTTGTGTCGAGTTTGTAGGTTTCGGTCGCCATAGCTGAAAGGTTAAAGTTTGTCAGATGTCTTAAATAAAATTCAGCAATGCCGTTATCGGTATCGTCTGAAAAGGTGATGCTTGCACTCCAATCTGTGCCGTCTTTGCTGATTTGGTATCTGCCAATACCACCCAAATCAGTATTACTTGCCGTAATTACAAAACCGACGTTAGCCCAACCCTCGCTGTTTAATTCCGAAACAGTGTAGTGAGTGTCTTTAACAGGTGTGAAATAGCTCGGTGTAATCGTGGCATCCTCGAAGGTCGGCTGTAACCACGGGGGATAGTACTTCCACGCATCAGAACCGCCTATTCCGGAGTTCCTACTCGACACTCCCAATGTTCCCACAGAAAAGGTATCGAAAGCTATCGTGCCGAGTGTGACAGTTACGTTATCGTTGTTGATTATGCCGCTCAATGTAGGTAGAGTTGCAACTGTCGCATTGCCGTTGCCGTCATACGTCTTATCATACACCGTTCCGCTTTTGTCCCATGTTAATCGAAGGGGCGTGATTGTGAAAGTTGCCGTACCGCTTCCTTGATGTGTGTCGCTTACGAGCGTTGCTGTTACGGTGTAACTACCCGGAAGTGTCGGCTTGTCGGCTGAATCGTAGGCTGTGCTGTCCCCACCTGCAAGCGTTCCCGTGTAATAGTAGGTGAACGTGCCTACATTGCCCGCCATCGCTTCGGCGGTCGGGTCGCCGAGAGTGTCGCCGTAGGTGATGGTGTCGGGAGGGGTTACGGTGACTGCACTCGTGTGGGCGGTGTCGCTCATGTCGATGGTCGTGCCGGAACTCTCCGCCTGTACCGATAAAGGCACAACAGGTGCTAAAGACAAGCTAAGTGCAAAAGTTACCACCCACGCAATTACTCTCGAAAGTTTAGTTTTATTTTTCATCTCAAATTCTCCTTTATGACTTAGATTTTTATTTTAACGTGTTAACTAATCACGACAAAAACGGCTGACAA
>Ga0099364_10004143_pt1 | contig 22041 bp, 19 predicted proteins | sample TergutTh196P3_FD_73070 | JGI IMG/M metagenome (GOLD analysis project Ga0099364, IMG submission 73070) | Microcerotermes parvus P3 segment gut microbial communities from Pointe-Noire, Republic of the Congo - Th196 P3 | ecosystem: Host-associated > Arthropoda: Insects > Digestive system > Gut ...
TTGTCCGATTTTTTTCCTAACTTTGTACCCATAAAAGTTTATTGATGATTACTTGTAATTTACTCATACAAAGGTAATCTTTTTCAATGAACTTTTTTTATGGAATTGTTGGGACAGTTATGACCGAAAAAGGTAAAAAAGAGTATCTTACAATCAGAAAAGATAAAGTTATAATGAAATGCACCTCGGAAAACGAGGCAAAAGCATTATCCAAAGCAAGCTGTTTTCGTTCAGCTTATGATATAAATTATGATATGGTAACAACCCCGCCGTCAAAATCGTAGAGATGGCGGTATATGACCTTTTCGGCAAAAAAGTACAGCAACAAACGGTGAATCAATCTTACAGCACACTTAAAATGGACGAGTTGGCGCAGGGAGTTTACATTTTGAAAGTGTGGCTGAGTCAGGGAGAAATGGTGATAAGGAAAGTGGTGAAAGAATAAACCACCTCCTACCCCCTCCGAAGGAGGGGTAATATAAATTCATCAAACAAATAAATCAACTTATTCTCAAAAATAATCCATCCAAATAAAATTATAAAAAAAACGAGTACAGGCCTTATTGCCTCTTTATACTTTTTAGACTTTATCGTTTCAATGTTGTTTAGTTTTTCAATCAAATTTCCCATATCAATTTTTTTGATTTTTTCTGCAAAAATACAACATTTTTGAAATATAGACAGTATTTTTGTCAAAACTACAATACATACCCAACCTCATTCAGTTCAAACGCCCTCGTCGTCCCGTTTTCCATTTCCATCAGCAAGCAGCCGCAGGCGTCAATGCCGGTGATGGTGGCTTTTGTTTGTTGATTGTCAATGAGATATACATGTTTTTCGTGTAGCCGGAAAAGATGTTGTGTGTAGATTTTGGTTAAGGATGGCTCTTGTTCGGGGGAAAACGATTCAAAAGCGGTCAAGAAGTTGCGGGAATAGTCAGTACATAGTTTTTTGATGTCGTGATGCTGTCCCGTTTCATGTTTCAACGAAGTTGGGGAGGGGAGCAATGGGTGAAAGTCTATCTGGTTGATATTGACGCCAATACCGATGATGGAGTATGAGATGGAACTCCCCGTTATGATATGTTCGATGAGGATGCCGGCTATTTTTTTGTTGGCGATGTAGATGTCGTTGGGCCATTTTATTTTGACGGTTGCGTTGGGAATGTGTGTTTGCAGAAAGTCCCGCAGTGTTACGGAGACTAATTCATTGATAACGAACTGACGGGACGGATGGATGGTTGTGGGCGTGATGATGATGCTGAACAGCAAGTTTTCCCCCGGATTACTTTCCCACACGTGGTTTTGCCGTCCGCGTCCTTTTAATTGATGGTTCGCTTGGATTACCGTTCCGTTGATGGCTGATTTACAGCGTATTAACTCCTTTGCAATGTCGTTGGTGGAGTCAACGACGTCGTAGAATTGAAAGTTCGGTTGTATCATCGTCAAGGGGCGGTCGTTTAAAGAAGTTATTTAGTTGACTAATAACACACTTCCGCGTCGTTCGATGCGGTCGCCGTTTTTGGTTTTCATTTTGAGCAGGTATCCGTAACCGCCGGTGGCGGCGATGGCGCCGTTGATTTTGCCGTCCCATCCGCCTCCCGGCTCGGTGGTTTGGTAGATGGCGGCGCCGTAGCGGTCGAAGATGGTGAGTTCGTAGGCTTCGACCTCTATGCCCAGACCGCCGTATATCGGACGGAAGATTTTGTTACTCCCCGCCGGCGCGAAAGCGTTGGGAAACCAAATATCGCTCTTCAAACGCTTGAGCAACGCAATATTTGAAAATGACGTATCGGACTGACTTTGGTAGTTGCCGAAGAGACTGACGGCGGCGACGCGATAGGCAAACGATAACGATTGGTCGAACAGCAGTAAGTCCGTGTCGGTGAAAGAGTTAGTATTTGTAATGATGGAGAAGGCATGGTCAAATTCGCCATTGACATAGCGGTGGATGACGTAATGGTCTAATCCGAACCGGAAACCGTCGTAGTCGTTCCATTGCAAGGTGGCGTGGTGATTTTCCTCTTCCTTAGCCGTCAGCAGGATGCTTTGCGCTGTTTGTTCAGCGGGGAAGACGTTGCCGCAACTGTCCACCGTGTTCAGGATGTAGTGATAGGAAGTCTGTTGTGTTCGTAGCGCGGGGTCGTTGTCCACAGCGCATATTACAGCAGCGCCGGTTGGTTCGACGGTGGCGATGACGTTGTAAAAACCATCCATGCCGTCATCGGAACGTTCTATTTGATATTTCAGCGCGTCGGCGGTAGCGTCCACTTCAAAACATATCTCTATATTCTTGTCTATCACACTGATACGACGAAAGAACGCCGGTTCGGGATCTTCCAAAAACCGAATATCCACGCAATAGTGGCAGGAGGTGATTGTCTGCGGCATTTTCCCTGCTCCTCTCTCATGGACGGCGCTGATTTTGAAACAGTAACGTTCCGTTTGGAAGTCGGTAAAGGCGTATTCGGTTTCGTCGCCGGGGACTTCGGCATATTTAATAAAAGTATCGCCATCATCGTCCGAAACATAAACATCGTAACGATCCGTCTGCATACTTTCGTACTGCTGCCATGTCAATTTTATTTCACGTTGGCACACATCATATTCGGGAGGGTACAAGACTAAGGTATTTTTGCTGGAGTCGGGATAGTTCGTTCCGGTCTCGCCGCAGGCGTCCACGGCGGCGATGGCGTAGGTGCGTGTCTCGGTGCAACTTTCGGGCGTGATTTGGTTGTCTGACCAACTGAGGATGTCGGGAGAATCCGTCCTGCCGAGTTCTTCCCATCCGATGGATGTTTTGCTGCGATAGACAATGTAGTTGGTAACGTTGGTCGAAGGCGATTTTTCCCATTCTATGTCAGTAACGCCGTTGGGTTGGATGGCGATGGATGTGATGGATGGCGTTACAGGTTGATGGTCGGAGTAGGAGATGGGCTGGGTGGTGTTTGAGACGGAAGCCGTCGGATCGGAGGCGTCTTTGTAATACACTTTGTAGGAATAGTTTTTATATTCCGGAGTGGGAATATCCTGATACGACGTGTTGTTGGTTGAGCCAACAAATTCCCAAGGAGCGCCGTTTCCCGCCCGCCGATAGATGTGGAAAGCGTGGTTTGTCCATGAAGGGTGCATGAGATTCCATTCGAGTTGGATTTTTTCCAACGCAAAACAGGCAGTCAGATAGATAGCGCTTATAATTCCCGAAGATAAAGCCGTAAGGTCGCTGTTGTAATTTACAACGTAATAACTTGTCTGTCTGTTGTTTGCCTGCGCTTCGGCGTGGTGGTAGTAATAAGAGAAATAGTAAGGACTTTCGGAATCGGGGATTTTGTTAAACCCCGGCGCATAGTTTTGTTGATACCACACTTCGCTGTGGTCGAAGTCGTTGTTGTCGGTGTTGGGCGTCCAGGTCAAAGTAACCTCGCCGGCTTCGTTGACTACAATCTGCGTTATTTCGGGTGCTGTCGTCTGGCTGGCGGCGTGATACGAAAAGAGAGAGAGCAACGCAATAAGTATGATGTGTTTTTTCATTAACTATAAATTATAAAAACGTTGCTAATTTAACGATGTTTGCGTTGGTTTTGTTGTGTAGCCGGAGCAAATTTTCTCTGTGTTGAATTATAATTTGATTCAGCACAGAGGCAGCCCCTTTTGCCTCCGGCATTTTCCCCAGAGGGGAAAAGAAAAGGAAGATGCTTTTTGAAAGACACGGAGTTTCACAGAGAGCCGCCCCGTTCATCTGTGTCCGGAGCAACGCATTAAAATTTTTGGAATATAGCATTATTTCTTTTGTTTCTTTCGATTAATGCTTCGGCTCTTTTCATAGATGCACTATCAAGAGGATTGCCATACCAACCGAAATATATTAACTTTGTCAGGTTATCAATTTCTGGCGGGATAACGCTTAGTTGATTATTATGCAAAGACAAGTATTCCAAGTTTGTCAACTTTCCGATTTCCGGCGGAATATCTTGTAGTTGATTACCATCCAACCATAACCCTGTTAGATTTGTCAATTTTCCGATTTCCGGAGGAATATCTTGTAGCCGATTATCATCCAACCGTAACCCTGTTAAATTTGTCAAATTTCCGATTTCCGGAGGAATATCTTTTAGTTGATTACCATCCAAATTCAACTTTGTTAAATTTGTCAAATTTCCGATTTCCGGCGGAATATCTTTTAGTTGATTACCACCCAAAAACAAGTATTCCAAGTTTGTCAAATTTCCGATTTTCGGCGGAATATCTTTTAGTTGATTGCTGTTTAAATATAGATTTGTTAAATTTGTCAAATTTCCGATTTCCGGCGGAATATCTTTTAGTTGATTAACACCCAAATCCAACTTTGTTAAATTTGTCAAATTTCCGATTTCCGGAGGAATATCTTGTAGTTGATTGTAGCTTAAATATAGATCTGTTAAATTTGTCAAATTTCCGATTTCCGGAGGAATATCTTGTAGTTGATTAAATATCAAGCCTAATCCTGTTAAATTTGTCAAATTTCCGATTTCCGGCGGAATAACGCTTAGTTGATTTTCATACAATAATAGTTTTGTTAACTTTGTCAAGTTCCCAATTTCTGGCGGGATAACGCTTAGTTGATTTTCATACAACAATAGTTTTGTTAACTTTGTCAAGTTCCCAATTTCTGGCGGGATAACGCTTAGTTGATTATTATGCAAATATAGATCTGTTAAATTTGTCAAATTTCCCATTTCAGCAGGTAATTTGATTATATCGTTACCATTCAAATTTAAATATTTTAAATTAGTGAATTTTTCTATCCTTTCGGGTAAATTATATAGGTTTTGCCGAGACAAATCTAATGCTTCTATCGTATCATCTAATTCATCTATTTTATTGCTATATTTATAGGTGTTGCCTAATGTATCTAGTAAATATACAGTTTCTTCATCATCAATAACTTTTGCAAACCCTGTGTTTTCATTAAATTGTTCCGCTTTATGCCACCAACCTAATTTTTCAACAGCATCTCCGTCTTTGTCAATGAAATAAAATACATTTGATTCATATTTCCCTTTTGAACCATATGCTAATGCAAATTTATTCTCATAAAAATAAAAAGCATTGATTAGTTTTTCGGCTTTTGCGTATGCTATTGAGATTTCATCTTTTTGTTTGGAGATTTTTAAGGCTTGCCAAGCCGAAAATCCACCGAAAGCAGCAATAAAAATAGCGCTGACGACAGTTATCTGTATTCTTCTTTTCAAAACCCGTTCCCGGTGTCTGTTCCACAGCGTATCGAAACTGATATTCAACATCGCCGCAATGGTTTTTACAACGGCTTTTTCTTTTCCTATCTCGGAAATAGAAATGCCTAAAATATTTTCATCTAGGGATGTCGGATAGCAATGGGTATCGGGATTGGAGGCGTCGGGAGTTCCTTCTATGATAAACGGGATGATTTGGTCTGCCCGTCCCATTTTCTGAAAAGCCTCTACCTCTTTGTTGACCCACTTGGATTGGGCGGAGCGCGGGGAACAGACAACAATGAGGTATTTCGATTGTTGCAACTTGTCATGTAAAATCTGCTCCAAATTGCCCGTTTCGCTCAGGTCGGTTTTATCTCTGAAACAGGGGTGAAAAGTTTTGGGATATTCTTTCCCATCCCCCTTTGGTAAAGAAGTTGGGATGCGGTATGTTTCCAGTTTGTTTTGCAGCCACTTTGCCCATTTTTCGTCTTCGCGCTTGTAACTGATAAATGCGTAATATTTAAATTCTGCTTCCATGCTGATATGTTTAACGGGACAAAGGTACGACATTTTTTTACACAGTTGCCATTTTTTTACCACAAAGGTTCACAAAGGATATTCACGAAGAACACAAAGCGTTGTTATACAGAATATTATATTTGTGTTCCTTTGTGTGTACTTTGTGTACTTTGTGGTTAAAAAAGATTTTGAGGCAAATTGTCTATATGCGGTTAAGAAAAAGTTGTACCTTTGTAAGCGAAAAACAAGATAGATACAAGCTAAGGGCTGCAATGTGGTTTAATCAACGTATCCATAATCCAGTATATTTGAAATATGTATATTGCAATATGCACTAATTCGTGGTTTTTTTAATTTTTCACCACCTTTTTCGTTATCGTCCCCTTGTCGGTTTGTATTCGCAGGAAATAGATAGCCCCCCCAAGCCCCCCCGAAAGGGGGGATGTAGCGCCGCTTGCGCCGATTTGTAATTGATGTGTCCCGTCAGGGGCGACCGCAAGTGTCGCCCCTACGGAACGTCCCATCACATCGAAAATTTTCACACTCTCAACTCTCAACTCTCCACTCTCAATTCTCAACTCTCCCGTCGTCGGATTCGGATAAACATGTATAAAATGATCAAGCCCTTCCTCTTCAATACCTACAAACAGCGATTTGTACTTGCAAGTCAGCCATCTGTCGGGGTCGAAAGTGATGGATTGTATCGGAAAGCCGGGTGAAAACGAGAAAGTCTGTTCGATTTCGGTATTGTCAAATACGATGAGGGTGTCTCTTTCTGCTCCTGCAAACAGAACGGGTACGGGCATTTTAAAGCATGTAACCGATTCGTGCGAAGGCAGTTGCGACAAGATAAACGTGGCATGTTGCGGGTCGGTTTGTTCGATGGTGAAAGTATAGGTGGGGTATCCTTCTTTATAGACCCAGGTGTCGAAGAAATCCATCAGATCTTTTCCTGAGACCGCTTCGGCGTGTGCGATAAAGTCGGATGTAACCGCCGAGCCGTAGCGCAACGCGGGGTCATGGGAATAATTCCACATAGTTTGGAAGAAATCTTCATCGCCTATCACCCAGCGCAACTGATGCAGCACCAAAGCGCCTTTGTTATAGACCAACCGCTGATTGTATAGTTGATTGTCGCTGGTGGTGTCAACGCAATAGACCGAGCCTTTTGCACTTGAAGTAACGTTGGAGATGGTAGAACTTTTCCACGACTTCCATGCCGACGGGTAATACTCTTCCTGATAGAGCGCCGTGGCGTAAGTGGCAAAACCTTCGTTGAGCCAAATATCGTGCCACGAGCCGCATGTAATCATATTTCCAAACCATTGATGCGACAACTCGTGAGCGATGAGGTCGTAAGAGAAGTTGATCATAAACGACATGGTTTGATGTTCCATGCCGCCGCCCCATCCGAACTGCGCGTGTCCGTATTTTTCATCGGGATAGGGGTAAACGCCAAAACGTTTCTCGAAGAAACCCATCGAAACAATGGTATTCGGGGTATTTTGCTGAGCAGAAGTTAGACTTTCAGGGTAAACGTAGTTGAGGATTTCCAAACTGTCGGTATCGCTGCGTTTATACCAGTCGCTATAAGCCTCATAGTTGGTTACGGATAGACAGACCAAGTAAGTGGCAATCGGATAAGAGTGATGCCAATGGTGTATATCCCATTCATCGTCAACAGGTTCAATGGAGATAAGTTTTCCGTTGGAGGCGGCTAAGTTGCCTTTTGGCGTTTTGATGAGAATGTCAATGGAGTCAATCTTGTCGGTTACGTCGTTTTTGCATGGGAACCAGTCCGCAGCGCCGTAAGGCGCTGAGAGCGACCATATTATCGGAACGCCGGCATGTGTTTTGCGCGTAAACGACCCCAAACCGCTCGACCCGGGATTTCCATTGTAGGTAATGGATATGGAATCCAATTCATCCAACGGAAAAGGTTCCGAAAAAGGAATCCGAATCATATCGTCTTCATGGATAAACGAGACGCTATTTCCGTGATACACAACGGAATCCACAAACATCCGGTCATTATTATCCTTATCTTTATTATTCCTCAAGTCAAAAACGAGTTCTTGGAGGTCGTCCGTTACTGTTTTGAAATAAAAGGTTATCGCGCCGGAGATAGTCGCCACTGTTATGTTGGGGTCTATCGTCCATTCACAGCGTTGATATACAACGTCGTATTTCCACGATTCGGGATTTTTTGTTGGAGTTTGTTGCGCCCACGATGTATTCCATAGACAGATTAGTAGCATGGCAAGGATGAGGCTGTGTGAAAATAGCATAACGACGTCATTGCAAGGGCGATAGCCCGAAGCAATCTCGTGAAGATTAACGTTCTGGATTGCTTCACTTTGTTCGCAATGACGGGAAGCGGAACTGATGCAGGTACTTTTTTTCATGTTTAAAATTAAAATTTATTCATATTTAACGGGTTACTATTATTTTCCGTGAAACATTCACTCCATCTCCTACAAGATGAACGATATACGCTCCCGGAACGGCGTTAAATCCAATTCTGTCGTTTTGGAGGTTTGACGCGGTTGTTTTCAAAACCTGTTCGCCCAATATGTTATATACGGCGATTTCTGCTCTTTGCTGCATGTCGGCGCACTCTAAGACAATCGCTCCCGGTTCATAACGGATATTGATGTGGTTTTGAGCATTTTCATTGATATTGAGGTCGGCTTCGTCTGCTATCAAGATGTCATCAATGAAGAATCCTCTTCCGTTTTCGGAGTTAAGATGGAAGCCGAAATGGATATATCCGTCTATCATGGGATTTACCGATACGCTACACGCTTCCCATTTGGTAACGCTAAGAGCCGGATTGTTATAGATTTCGTTTGTCAATTTTTCAGGCGTCGGAAACGTTCCCCACACCACTCTGAGCGATTCCTGAATATCAGGGTACGTATAGTAATAAAATTTCAGAAGATATGTGTGTCCGGCTTGAACGGCAATCGGAGGCGAAACCAGCATGTTATCTATTTTCCCTTTCTCCGAAGCCATGCAGCCGAAAGCATTTTTGCCGGAGTATTTTGCTAATGTAGTTACCGTCCATATTCTGTCACTGTTATTATATGCCTGCCATCCTGTTGGAAATTCGGGGGCTGTTACATTTTCTACGTCTTCAAAATGAGGGAGGTTGTCTATGGAAAAGGTGGTAAAGTTGAAAATAGTATTACATCCGGTATTTATTCCGTGTGTATTTCCGGGTTGTATGGAGAGATAATAGGTGGTTGCGGGGGACATTTCGTATTTAAAACTGTTTTGCTGGGTGGTCATTCCGTTGTGGATGTTTGTGGGTAATGTAACGCCGCCGCCGTCCGTTCCGAAATAGATTTTGTAGTTCGTGGCGTAGGGCGCTTCTTTCCAGCGGATTTCGTCATTGACAAAAGATGTGTTAGAGAGAGGTTCGGGATATTGAAGCGTCGTGCATAAAGGGACAGCCGTATATTCATCTATTCCGCTCACTATCAACGAGAAAAGTTGAGATCCGCCCGTTAAAGTCCCGTCGTGGTCAACAACGACTTTATATTTGCCTGCCTTGGGTGTAGCGATATAGATATGTTCCACATTATCAACGTGATTTTTTGAATTTTTAGTTGCAGGCGCTGACGGGTTATCGGGATTGAGTTTGTAGGGATAGTAGTCGTCGCCCGATGCATCAATGACGACCACATTCAAATCATTGACTAGCCTTGGAGTGCGATTGTTCAACGCTTTCGGAAGAACTGTGCCTTCTACATCTATCCAGCAGATGGTAACTCTGAGCGGAGCATTTCCGGAAACATACACCTCTCTTTCATATTTGCCTCCGTTCTGCAATGTGATTTCGTCAATCGTTGTCTGTACTTGATTTTCGCGGATAACCGTTGCCGCTCTTTCGGCATTGACCAATCCCCAACCAAACATATAATCGGGACCTTCGGCGGGACCACATTCGTCGGCGGTATGAATCACCAATCCTCTCAACGTTGACGACCTCATGGTGTTTCCGAAGAGTTGTTGGTAATATTGCTGTAGAAGTACCAAAGTCCCGGTTGTATTCGGAGATGACATGCTTGTCCCCTCCTTAGTGCCATAAGCAGTATTACTTGATGAGACACAGGAGTACAGCCCTACGCCATCTGCAACAACATCCGGCTTGACGCGCCCGTCGTCGGTTGGTCCCCAACTGCTAAAATCCGACATTTCAACGCTTCCCGGTCCTGTATAGTCCAGTACTCTTCTAACAGCGCCTACGGTAAGTGTATTTTTGGCAGTACCCGCTCCGGAGGACATACAGTCAAATCCGTCGTCGCCGCCATTTTTTTCCGGTACGCCCGGATCACCTGCATTATTCGGACCATCACCTCTCTGATTTCCTGACGATGTTACCATTAAAAAATAAGGTGCATTTCTACTGATTTGATCCCAACTTCTGGATCTTGTATCATAGAACCCAAATCTATAATCTTCCACAGGGCTAACGCCGGCATCGCCACGCCAAACCCACGATCCGTTTTCAGAAACCCATCCTGCCGGAGCCCCCCACGAATGGTTGGAGAGAATCATTCCCGCCGCTGCCGCCGTTGCCATCTCGCTCTCTACATTGTTCCAATCATAAGACTTCAGATTGGCTTCGTAAGCCATGCCTTTGGCTCGTGCATTGACGCCTCCTGCCACCATAGTTCCCGCCACGTGGGTGGCATGTTCCGATAGTTGAGCGTTATCGCCCAATGTTACACGGGGAGAGCCGGTGTTGTTAAATTCCTGATGTGTCGTAAGGACAGCGCCTCCGTCCCAAATCCCGATCTGGTTAAACCCTGCGCCCGTTACTTCTATTCCGAAATCTCCTCCGGGCCACAATTTATCAGCACGGGTGGTGATGGCGGCGTTGGCATTGTCGGTAGCGAAATATACCGGTAATCCGTCCTGAACATCCACCAACTCGCGAATAGCGCCGTTTTTCAGTTCAACGCGTCGCGCTACGCCGTTGTCCCGAATGTATTTTTCTACTCTTTCGGTTGCCTGTTTCCACGCAACATCCTGTTCTTTTGCAAACTGTTCCAATGCGCTTCTATTCGTCTCTATCTGAGCGAATAACGAACTCGCCGTAAGGCTTAAAGCTAAAATTCCAAGTATTTTTTTCATCACTTTTTTAATTTAATTAATAAAACAAATTAGATTATCTATACTTTATCATTTGACGCTGCAAAGATACAAAAGTTTCATCAAAAACAACTCCCCTCCGCAGGGCAAACACATTAAAATTTCTCATCGAATAAGTTTTAAATAATTGATATTGTGAAAGATATAAAGTTATTTTCTTGCACGTTCTCCACTTCCTTTCACGAGATTCCATGCCGTTAATCAGGAAAAAGACGACAAGGATAGGAGTTACAGTCTTCACATCCCGCTCTCATAAAATGAGATTTTGCCGCTTTAAATTCATTCTTGCATTTGTCATCATTATCTTTTGCTTTTGTCTGTTTATTTGATGATAATGTTCACAAAGAATTTCCTTGAAAGAAACGTTATTTGCAGTATTTTATCTATGTAAACCTCGGTTTCACTCGGCGTCATCATCATTTCGTTTATAAGGTGGACCGGCCCCCTCTGACTTTTGCAAAACTGATTTTTTCTTTGTTATCGAAAGTTGCCAATGGCATCTCAGTCACTTCTCTTGTGCCATAAGCCTTGAATAGCAAACCTTTAGCCTTTTCTATGTAATGTGCCACATTCGTTATATTTTTGAAAAGGTTGCAATTTTTTCTGTAATAAGAACAATTAATGTATCAACAGTTCTCAACCGTGATATGTGAATAACTCTTAACGATCTGAAAATCACTCTTCCACTTTCTCCTCTGCGGGTTCTTCCGTTTCTGTTTCGGGAGTTTCGGCGACAGAAGTTTCTTCCGCTTCGGCTTCGGGAGTTTCGGCAACAAGAACTTCTACCGGTTCCGGTTCGGAGATTTCAACGGTTTCTGCTACGGGAACTTCCACCGTTTCCGGTTCAACAACTTCGGCTTCCGGAGTTTCCTCGACTTCTGCAACTTCCGGAGTTTCAACAACTTCAACTGCGGGAGTTTCAACGACTTCTTCGGCTGAGGTGTCTGCTGCGATTACTTCCGGTTCTTCCGTTTTCGTCGGCGCTTTTTCGGCTTTGGTGGGGGCGGGTTCGGGAGTGGTTGTTTTTCCGGCTCCTTTTCCGCTACGGCGGGTTGACTTTTTCTTTTCGAATTTTTCGTCTTTGGTTTTCAGCATGTTTTCGTTGTAGTCCACCAATTCGATATAGCACATTTCGGCGTTGTCGCCCAGCCGGTTTTCTATTTTCAGGATGCGGGTATATCCGCCCGGTCTATCGGCTATTTTGGCGGCTATGTCGCGGAACAGTTCGCTGACGGCTTCTTTGTTTTGCAGATAACTGAATACGATCCTGCGTGAGTGCGTTGTGTTGTCTTTGCTGCGGTTTATCAGCGGTTCGACATAGACTCTCAGCGCTTTTGCCTTTTGGAGCGTGGTTTTTATTCTTTTATGGAGGATAAGAGATGCTGCCATATTGGACAGCATGGCTTGGCGGTGTGCCGACTTTCTTCCTAAGTGATTGATTTTTTTACCGTGTCTCATTGCGTTATTCCTTACGATTTGTTTGACTTACTTGATTTTTCCGGTTTGGTTGCTTTTTCCGGCTTATATGCTTTTTCCGGCTTTTCCGATTTACTGGCTTTCTCCGGTTTCTCTGCTTTCTCTGCTTTTTCCGGTTTACTTGCCTTTTCTACTTTTTCTGCTTTTTCCGGTTTTCCCGATTTAGTTGCTTTTTCCGTTTTTTCCGTTTTTTCTGTTTTTTCCGACTCTTCGTCCGGGTTCGGCGGTTCGGGTAGTTCGAACTTGTCTAACTTGTATTTTTCCAATTTCATGCCAAACTCGAGCCCTTTTGCTTTGACCATGTTGTCTAATTCGGTCAATGATTTTTTGCCGAAGTTTCTGAATTTCAGCAGGTCGTTTTTATTGCTGTAGGAGACCAACTGTCCCAGCGTTACGAGTTCGGCTGCTTTGAGGCAGTTGAGCGCTCTGACGGAGAGGTCCATGTCGGTCAGTTTTGTTACTAAGAGTTGGCGGATGTGTGTGGCGTTTTCGTCTAATTCGTCTGGCGAGGTGATGGGTTCTTTATCCAACTTCACAGTGATTTTCTCGTCGGAGAAGAGCATGAAGTGGTGTATCAGCACTCGTGCGGCTTCTTTCAGGGCGTCTTTCGGGTGGAGGGAGCCGTCGGTGATGATTTCGAAAACCAAGCGCTCGTAGTCGGTTTTTTGTTCAACGCGGTAGTTTTCGATGGTGTATTTCACGTTTTTGACGGGTGAGTGGATGGAGTCCATCGCGATGGTTCCGAGTGGGGCGTTGATGTCTTTGTTGTCTTCGGCGGAGATGTAACCGCGTCCTTTTTGGATGGTGAGGTCTATCTTCATCTTCACGTTGTGTTCCATGCGGCAGATTTCCAACTCCGGGTTCAACACTTGGAAGTTGGTCAAAAATTTGTTGATGTCGCCTGCTTTGAACACATCGCTTTCGCCAAGCACAACATGCACTTTTTCAAACGTTTCCGATTCTACAAGTCGTCTGAAACGAATTTGTTTGAGATTCAGAATCATCTCGGTTACATCCTGCATCACGCCTTTGATGGAACTGAACTCGTGATCCACTCCTTCGATGCGGACGCTGGTAATGGCAAAGCCTTCCAATGAAGAGAGCAATATTCTTCTCAGGGCATTGCCGATGGTGATGCCGAATCCCGGTTCTAACGGACGAAATTCAAAAACGCCTTTGAACTCATCCGATTGAATCATTATGACCTTATCAGGTTGTTGAAATGCTAAAATAGCCATATCTGTAACTTTTTTAATTTATCTTATCAATTATTATTTGGAATACAACTCTACAATCAGTTGTTCTTTAATGTTTTCGGGGATGTCGGCTCTCAGCGGAACGTGCATGAAACGTCCTGCCATGGCGTACTCGTCCCATTCTAACCATGAGTAACTTCTTCTTGCCGACAGCGCGTCGTTGATGGCTTCCAAGGATTTGGATTTTTCGCGAACGCCGATGATTTGTCCGGCTTTCACCTGGTAACTGGGGATGTTGATGACTTTGCCGTCAACCACGATGTGGCGATGGGAGACCAACTGCCGCGCTGCGGCGCGTGTGGGCGCTATTCCCAAACGGAATACCACGTTGTCCAAGCGTGATTCGCACATCTGAATAAGGATTTCCCCGGTGATGCCTCCTTTGCGGGAAGCGGCTACGTAGAGGTTTTTAAACTGACGTTCCAAGATGCCGTAGGTGTATTTGGCTTTCTGTTTCTCCATCAACTGGACGCCGTACTCGGACTGTTTCGAGCGGCGGCGGTTGTTGCCATGTTGCCCCGGCGGATAACTGCGCTTGTCGTATGATTTATCCGGTCCGTAAATCGGTTCTCTGAATTTACGTGCTATTTTTGTCTTTGGACCAATATATCTTGCCATTATTCTCTGTTTTTACGTTCTGTTAAACATTATTATACTCTTCTGCGTTTAGGTGGTCTGCAACCATTATGCGGTAGCGGGGTTACGTCGCGGATTTCCGTTACTTCAATGCCTAATCCATTGATGCTGCGGATTGCCGATTCGCGTCCTTGTCCGGGTCCTTTGACGAAGGCTTTCACCTTGCGCACCCCCAGATCGTATGCTACTTTGCCACAGTCTTCCGCTGCTGTTTGCGCGGCGTAAGGTGTGTTCTTCTTTGATCCTCTGAATCCCATCTTTCCTGCCGACGACCAGGAGATGACCTGCCCAACGCTGTTGGTGATGGTTACAATCACATTGTTGAACGACGCGCTGACGTACATTCTTCCTGAGGCGTCAATCTTTACAACTCTTTTTTTTGAGGCTTTACCTTTTGTTGTTTTTGCCATAATCTTTATTGATTGCTTCTTAATTAATTAGTTTTTAACCTTTGGGCGCTTTTTTCTTGTTAGCAACGGTCTTTTTGCGTCCTTTGCGGGTACGGGCGTTGTTTTTGGTGGATTGTCCGCGCAACGGCAGCCCGATACGGTGACGGATGCCGCGGTAACAACCGATGTCCATCAAACGTTTAATGTTCATCTGTACCTCCGAACGCAATTCTCCTTCGACTTTGTAACTGCCGCCGATGACGTTACGGATGGCGTTTTGTTCGTCATCCGTCCATGTTTGAACTTTCTTGTTCATGTCAACAGCAGCCTCTTTCAGGATCTTTTGAGCGGAACTCCGTCCGATCCCGAAGATGTAGGTGAGCGCTATTTCACCTCTTTTATTGTTTGGAATATCAACTCCAGCAATTCTTGCCATACAATCTCTTGTTTAATTGTTGATTCTTAAATTATTATCCTTGTCTTTGTTTGTACTTGGGATTCTTCTTGTTAATTACGTACAATCTTCCTTTTCTCCTGACTATCTTGCAGTCCGGAGTACGTTTCTTTACTGATGCTCTAACTTTCATCGCTCTTTCTTCTTTATTTATATCATTGAATTTTCTACTTTTTCAACTCTTCCTCAGACTTCTTTTTTGAGGGGTGCAAAGGTACACATTTTTTTGATACAAAAAACCTTTTTTGATTTTTTTTTGTCTGAACTGCGATTTTTTGCCACGAATGCACGAATTTTCACTGATATGCGATGTGCGATGTGAGACTTTTAGACTTAGACACAAGACTTTTAGACACAAGACCGTGTCGCATATCGCACATCGCACATCGCATATCTAATTCTTTACCACCTTCCTTATCACCACTTCTCCCAGACTTAATCGCACTTTCAAAATATAAACGCCTTGCGCCAACTCGTTCATTTTGAGCGTTCCGTAAGATTGATTCACCGTTTGCTGATGTACTTTTTTGCCGAAAAGGTCATAGAGTTCCATCGCTACGATTTTGACGGCGGGGTTGTTGAGGGTAACTGTCATCTCTGAGGAAGTCGGATTGGGGTATAGGGAGAGTTCGTAATCTAAGTTTTGTATTTGATTATCGGATAGTTGCGTTTCCGTCGCCATGTTTTTCGTTGGCGGAATGACCTCGCCACCTTCTTCTCCCTCTTCTATCTTGTCTTCGTAGCAGATGTCGAAGAAAAAGCAGAGGACGCCCTGCGCCATGCTTGCCGACCTGCCGTTGGTTGCCTCGGCGATGGTTTGGAGATAGACGATTTCGGTTTCGTCTAATTGTGTCCAATTTCTGTCGGCGAGTTGTAACTGCTTTTTGAAGTTGTAGAAACGTATGTAGTTGTTGTGTTCCGTCATTTCCGATTCGCTGTACTCAAACATATTCGGTATTTCGTTCAGCACCATTTCGGCTTGGTCGTATTTTCTTTCGTAGAAATGGACTTCCGCCAAAGAATACTTGGCAACGGGCGTGCGTACCACTTTGTACCATGGTTTTAAGGATTCCAAGTATAAAATGCTGTCGCCCAATATTCTGCTGATGGCGTGGTCACTCAGTTCGCGCATGGCGTCGCTTAGGGCTAAAAGTTCTTGCAGGAGTTCGGGGTTGTCTTTGAGTTGTGCGAACCATTCGTCGTATTGCTGCTGCATGGATTTGTATTGTTCGAGGCTGTCGGAAAGGATTTCCATTCTATATGTAACATCGCAAAGAGTGGAAGATGTCGGACCGGGGCTCGCATTACCAATTACCGTTACATTGCTTGTCGGATTAATGGGTGCTTTATTGCCGCCGGGGCTGTGATAGTAGGTAATTGCCTGTGGTTGTAAACCTTGCGAGAAAATACTGCTTGTTGTAGTTCCAATAAATTTATTATCCGCTCCCGATGAGGAATTTCCCTGATTAGAACGAACTGTTGCTCCAGATGAAATATAAATATCATAGTTATTGTTGGTGAAAGCGTTACTCAAAAGCTGCAAACCTTGAGTTATTTGAAACGGAGAATTGTTAATCAATTGTACGGAAATGCCTTTATCAAGGTTTTTGAAATCGTTCTTATATATTTTGTTTTCGGCGCCGCCCGAATTACTCATTGAGATGCCAGTAGCGGAAAGAGCAGAAGTTACAGGAATGGAAAAATCATTTGCTTCAATCTTATAACCGCTTGAATTGGCACTGGAAAGCCCTGTTGTAACATCGGAAAAACCACAGCGCGTAAGCCGGTAATTGGTTTGATCGTTCATGCGGGCGCCGGTGCCAAGATCGTAGAATTTCGACTGATCTATATGAATATAATACGGCTGTCCGGTATTTTCCGAACGAATACCTTCGGTAAGTCTGTAAAAACCACTTGGCGTGGTATGGGTTAGCAGGCACGGACAGTCAGCGCCTGTTGATCCGCCCGATTTACAGTAATTTTTAACTTTGAAACCCGCGTCCATCGTATAAATCCCATAATTATAAGGCGCCGGCAGCCTTCCTATTAAGACGTCAATGTCGTTTTTAAAGGCGCAACCTTCGAATGTTACACCCCGCACGCCCCACATATTAACGTGATGCCAATACGTTTTTCCGTTGGCGTCAAAGCGGTCGGTATTGTTGACGGTAAAGGTGCAGTTAGTGAATTTCCCAATATTGTCTATCACTGCTCCGCTTGCGTTTTTATTTTCATACGGACGGTATTCAACCGCCAACACATTATTACGGAAAATAGCGCTGTCGGCTATGATGATACCACCGGTGGCATTTCTATAGTTCACAGACGCGGCGCTGATGGCACAAAGGGCGTGTTCGATGATTGCTCCACTTTTCAATTCTACTGTGCCTTGATATTGAGGTGTTTGTGGTTGATTTTTGTTGCCGAGAACAACAATGCCTTGCCAGAGTTCATTGGGGCAAGCAGCGGCAAGTACTCCACCATCTATTACTAATTTGCCGCCGGGTTGAACGATTATTGCAGTATTTTCTTCACATCTTACTTGAGAAGTGATTGTTAAAGTAACACCATTTGAAATAATGATAGTATCCGTTGCGTGTACAAATGTGTTCCATGTTGTATTTTGAGTAATAATTTCTTGCACAGCAGGTGCATTGCTATAACATAGCGTTTCAAGAGTTGCGAGTACTGCGGTATGTGCGTTAACCAAGCCATATCCCATCTCTTCATGCCATGTTCCATTAGGGCGACCGGAGGTAATTTGATAATTGTATCCACCTACTTTTTGTGCTGTACTTTCGATGATATTGCGGACTTGTTGCCCTGTTAAACTTGGATTGACAGATAATACAAGAGCAGCAACACCTGCTACGTGAGGACAGGCGGATGTTGTCCGTCATTTTTTAATCCCCATTGATTAGAAAAATACTGATCATTTGACGCAAGTAAATTATGATACAACAACTCCGGCTCAGCACTTTCAAATAGACCGGTTTCATAAAATAGATTTGCGGCTCCAATGGCATCAAAAGAGGTTTCTTTGCCACATGACAAGGTAAACCATAAAGGCATAAATTCATTATATCCTAAAACCTGTATGGAATATCTTTCTGCTAAATCGAAAAGATCATTCATATCATCTTTCTTGAATAGTTTCACATAGAAATTATTTGAAATACCAAGATTCTGATTGGAAAGCGAAAATGTGGGGGTTATCTTTATGATATTATCTTCCTTTGAAAGATATTGAATAAGTTCAAAATAGCTCATTTGATTAAGACTTGGTGAAAATTCCAACTCTGTTATGAAAATTTCATCGTTTTGCATCGTTTTTGAAATTCCATTAACAGGTATTACATGCTGTCTCGTGTAACTCTTTTTCTCATTTTTAATATAACAATTAGGTTGAGGGATCACTTTTTTACATAAATTCATATCAATCTTTCTTTCAGACACTATAGATACCCTAGAATAATCTATTGACAAATAAACCTTTTCACCTTTATAGTAATAGAACTGTTTATTTATTATTTTTTGCTGTGCGTTCAGAAAAAAACAGCAAAAGACGCACATCATTACTAAAATGAAATATTTCTTTTTCATAGTTTCAATCATTTTACTTGTTGAACATTTAAAATAATAGTCGTTCCATTGTCTATTTTAGACGTAATAATAGATATTAGCCATGGTGAAGCAACATCCGCCGCATCCGTATGAATTATTACGTTCAAAGTATAATCATGTGCTGTGTCTTTTGAAAATTCAATACCAATATAGTAAATACCTTTCGTTGACCAACCGCTTGCCAATAGCAAAGTATATTGCGAAAAATCAATTTCAGGATAATTACCTTCCGTACAACTGATATAATTTTCCAATTCTTCCTCGCTGTTGATGATAATTACCGTTTCGTCATAACCCAAATTTGTCCATTCACAGGCACTCCCTTCCAACGAATATTCCTCAAAAGGAATATCTATCGGATACTCCGTTTCAAACGTAACCGTTCTCCAGTCCGCCAAGTCTCCGGGACCGGTATCCTTCTTCGTCCTCACCTCCAACAAATTCCCGTTGTTTTCCTTGACAATCAGGTATTTGCCATTTGTCTCTCCGGCATAGTCCACATAATAGACCCAGCACGAATACTCCAATGCGAGCGTTTCTCCGGTAGCGGTTATCACGGTAAATCCTTCGGTTTGCACCGTTTCTTTGGCATAGACGGTACAGGGTTTTCCCTCGCCGTCCAAGCGTTGTTTTACAATTTCATCCGCCTCTTTCTGCGTGATTTGCGCCGACAGTGTGGAAAACACGACACAGGGCGCGACTAATAATAAGAATAGTTTTTTCATAATTATATTTTTTTAATATTTAATGATTTTTCTCGTTATTACGCCATTGTCGGTTTGGATGTGCAGAAAATAAATACCTGTCGGCAATTCCGAAATGTCGAGGGTGGTTGTGGGTTGTTGTTGCCTCCATTGTAGAGACGCACAGCCGTGCATCTCTACATGCACGGTACGACCCATTACATCAAAAACATCAACATGTTTGATGTCATTGCGGGCTTGACCCGCAATCTCGTCGTTTTCAGGAGATTGCGGGTCAAGCCCGCAATGACGATAATCCGTGATGTACAACATCCCATCTGTTGGATTCGGATATATCCGTAGAGACGGATAATTATCCGTCTCTACGATACCGGTCGTCACCTCCGTCCAATCGGTTAATTCAGGGACGAGGTCGTTGCTGGTGATGACTTCCAAGAGGTTGCCGTCGTCTTCTTTTACGAACAGGTAACGGTGTTGGGACGGTGCACTCATCACGGGGTTTTCGTTAAGATAATATGCCCAGCAGGCGTATTTTGCCAGCATCGCCTCCCCTTGGGGTGTCGTGATGGCAATGCCTTCTACGGTCGGCGTGTTGACGTTGACGTAGAGGAAGTAAGGCGGCGTTACTTCATCTTGGAGGTGTTCCCATACAATGGCGTCTGCTTGTTCCCGCGTAATCTGTGCGGATAGCGATGTAGCCCAAGCAGTCAAAACTAACATCGAAATAATAATCTTTTTCATCACTAATAGGTATTAATATTTATGCTGACAAAAGTACACATTTTTTTGATACAAATTTATTTTTTAACCAATTTCTTAGTTATTTGAAATCCCTCACGATTTTTCAAGGTAACAAAAAATATACCTGAAGGCAAATACTGAGTAGAAATAGCCATTGTCTTATTACCTGTTCCCAACGCTTCAATCACTGTTTGACCTGTCATATTGGCAATTGTGATGTTTTTTACCTGTTGAGTATTGCTGATATAGAGTTCATTTGTAACGGGATTGGGAAATAGTTCTACTGCTACAAGATTGTTCGTGGCGATGTTGCTCGCTAACATAAATTCAACGGTTACATTTATCGCTTTATCTACAATAACAGAATGATTATCGGTAGTATTATCCGAAACAACTATGTCATTAAGTTTCCATTCTTTAACAATATAATCTTGATTAGGAGTAGCGGTAAAATCAACTGTTTCTCCGATGTTAACCATATCGCCGGAATTGATTGGACTACCGTTTATGGTTGCGGATAGAGAACCATTTCCGCTGATTACATCATAATCAACTACAAAAGTTGGAAGCATAAATTCAACGGTTACATTTATCGCTTTATCTACAATCACAGAATAATTATCGGTAGTATTATCCGAAACAACTATGTCATTAAGTTTCCACTCTTTAACAATATAATTTTGATTAGGAGTAGCAGTAAAATCAACTGTTTCTCCAGTATTAACCATATCGCCGGAATTGATTGGAGTACCGTTTACAGTTGCGGATAGAGAACCATTTCCGCCGATTACATCATAATCAACTACAAAAGTTGTAAGCGCTCCTTTTGTGGCTGTACAGGAGTTATATACTTCTTTAGTGGCAATGTTCTGTACCCAAGCCACAACTTCCAGATTATCAAAATTTTCGACAGAATGTTCTATGTCATGATTAATAATATATCCCGGATAGGGCATACAATAATTGCCTTTAAACTCCCAAGTTTGTTCTTTTATAATTGTTTGATTCTCTGTCAGATTTCCCAATTCAATTCCATCTGCATCCGGCATAAATTTTTTCATTACCTGCACAAATGTATTTTGACCGCTATTACACGTATTTTTATGTGTTATCTTCTCTACAATGGCTATAAATAATCTTAAATCGTTGCTTTCATTAATGTCAACAGTCGGTGTTATATGAATAATAGCATTTACAGTTTTATCCTCAACCGAAAAATTGCCTTTTACCTCAATACAACTCAAAATATTTTGATAATCAACAAGTTGATTGTTTGTAAAAAGTAATTCGTTCTCGCCCGAACCATCAACATGCAGCCATGGAAGAATAGTAACATCATAGAAATTTCTTCTTGCTGCGCCTTCCAAAGTATAATAAGGATCTCCGGAGCTTGGCCAATTCATTTGATATTTTATTAACGTGTATTTTCCGTCTTGCACGTCATTTTGAGTTAAGACATTTTGTAGATTCAACTGGCCGTTAAAACTATGCGGCGAGGAACAAGAAGTGAATCCTTCAATTAGCGTGTAGCGAGGCACCTGCCCTGAGAAATCGCATTGTGAATAGGCACAATGAAAAACAATAATTACTCCGGTTAATAATAAATATTTTTTCATAATGTAATAATTTTTGAAACTTCTGTTAAATGGTATTAAAATATATGCCAACAAAGGTACATATTTTTTTGATACAAAAAACCTTTTTTTAAAAAATATTTTGTTTTTGCCACGAATGCACGAAATTTCACTGATATGCGATGTGCGATGTGAGACTTTTAGACTTAGACACAAGACTTTTAGACACAAGACCGTGTCGCATATCGCACATCGCACATCGCACATCGCATATCTAATTCTTCACCACCTTCCTT
>Ga0099364_10004144_pt1 | contig 22037 bp, 21 predicted proteins | sample TergutTh196P3_FD_73070 | JGI IMG/M metagenome (GOLD analysis project Ga0099364, IMG submission 73070) | Microcerotermes parvus P3 segment gut microbial communities from Pointe-Noire, Republic of the Congo - Th196 P3 | ecosystem: Host-associated > Arthropoda: Insects > Digestive system > Gut ...
TTTTTCCATTTTTTCTAAAAAATTAAAAAAAAACCCCCCCCCCCCCCCCCCCCCCCCCGCATTTATTACGGTTTACTGATATATAATACTGTTTTTTCGCATTTAATACAGTTTAGCTTTGTTTTCTCGCAAATCGTGAAGGTGGTGAAAGATCCGCCAATTCTTTTTGTAAGATATCCGGTAATCGAGTTTAAATAAATATCAATTAATAAGGAGTAAAATATGAGGAAGGTTTTTATTTTAATTATCCTTTTTGGGGTAATAGTTACTAGTGCATTTACGCAAAGTGTATTGCGTGATGGAATTTATATGATGCAGGGTTCGCAAGATATGTTTCATATACATTATATTACTCAATACCCGGGTAATTTTCAGGCAACTTTATTTGCAAACGGTAGTTTCACCAATGTAATGGCTCATCAGGCAGGCTACACTATTGGTAACCAAATGTATAGTACTGTATTTTGGATTGCTCCATATCTATCAGGTGTATTGCCGGTAGGAACACAATCTGTTTATTTTATAAGCAACAATACAACATTTGTTGATGGTGCCGGTCAAGTATGGACATGGCGCAGAGACATGCCCAGATAATTTATAAGGAGGAGTTAAGATGGTATATTTTTTAAACATAAAAAAGAGGATGGAGATGATGCTTAAATTAATAATAATAAAAGGACATGTCAAAAAATTAGTTTTCATGTTTCTTTTTATCTTTATTTCAACTAATTTGTTTCCTTATGATGGAACTCTATGGGGTGGATTTGATGGTAACATAACACGATTTCAATTTATACAAGATTCATTAGATATGGAATACGCAGAAGACATTATTTTTGATTTTCTACAACCCGGTCAACGTATTGAAAGGTTTTTTCTAATTGGCTCAGATGATGTTGATGAAGAAGATGTTTTAATGATTAATGATCTCATCTCATATATACAACAAAATTTTCGTATCAATAATGGAGATTCATTTACTTATGTTGTCAGAAGAAGTTTTTTAAACAACAACAGTTGGGATGGATGGTTAGTATATTCACACTTTTCCACTGCTCAAGGTTGGATGAATTACCTTTATTATTTTTTAATAAGGTATTAAAGTAATTAATTAGGTTAAACAATTTAAGGAGTTTTTTATGAAGAAAATTATTTTCACAGGAATGATAGCAGCAATACTAATATTTAGTTCATGTGATATTATTGATGCATTATTTGATGGTAATTCCGTAGCACCGGTAAATGTACTAAGAAATACAACCTGGGTATCCAATGATTCAGATATTAATACTCTTGGAGCTTTATCAATGTTAGGTGGAGGGCCGGGTATATTTGAAATAATCACCATTGATTTTGGAGATGGGAATTTCAGTTGGAGGAGTGACAGCAATTTGTTTGGTTTTCCAATGAACACTACGTCTAACGGAAGATACACAATTTCAGGTACTAATGTAACACTGACTTTAGAGGGAGAAACTCTATATGGAGAAATTATAGGGAACACTATGCAAATTGGCAATCTATCTTTCCGTCGTTCGCAATAAATAAGTTATTAATATAGTATCAAACATAAACAAAATAGGAGAATAGCATGCAAAAAAGTATCTCATTAAAACTCTTATTTACCGCTGTAATCTTCATCATCTTTCTCACTGCCTGTGTATCATCTGCTCCTGTACAGACTACAAGAGTTCAAACTGCGGGAACCGGCATTTATGGCATGTGGGAAAATGGGCAGGATGTAATTTATTTTAGCGAAGGCGGAATCTTTATACATTTTAGGAATGGCAGCTTTATAATTGATGGTTCTTATACAATAAATCCGGCTTCTGCAAACCAGGTGCAAAGTATAGTGTTTGATTTTGGTATTTTCGACCGCATGGATAGTGAATTCAATATAGAAATTACGCCTAATGCTTTATTTTTTGAAAACAAAAGACCTAACCAGTTTGGGACAAGTATTGCTGTGCCCGGTATATATAGAAGGAGTTCTTTTGCATTACGGGATGCGGGAAATCCTCTTATAGGAAGCTGGAAAAGCGAAGAAGAGATTTTCAGGTTTTACCCTGGGAATAGCAGCTTTTTTGGTAATCTCCCAAGTGATGGACATGGCACTTTATTTAGGTATCAAAATGAACCGGAATTTGCCGAATGGCGCTATGTTAGTTTTTCATACGTTCTTACAGATGCATTCAGGGCAGGGATAATATCCATTCATGCATTTGATCAGAACTGGACGTATGGTGTAGTAGCTGAAATTCCCTTTACCGTTAACAGAAACGTACTTAGAGTACAATATGACTGGGGGACTGCAGAGTTCATTAGGCAGTAGAATCTTAAGGGTTGATATTCCTATATAACAGCGACATTACACGCACAAACTCTATTTAAAGATAAAAATTAACAAAGCCTTTCCCCTTATGAATTGACCCAGCCCTTGAAATATGCTTTAATTCAATCTGCGGAGGAAGCGATGATAGCTGTTTTAAAGCCGGGGGCGACGAAAGAACAGATTGATAATTTGACTACCTGGCTAAAGAGCCGCGGGCTTAAGGTTCATATTTCCGAAGGGGAATTTCACACCATAATAGGCCTGATTGGGGATACAAGTAAGGTGGATTCTGACCTGCTTGCGAGCCTTGAAATGGTTGAATCTGTAAAACGAATTTCTGAGCCTTTTAAGAGTTCCAACCGCAAGTTTCATCCGGATGACAGCATTATAGAAGCCGGGGATGTAAAAATAGGCGGTCCGCATTTCCAGATAATTGCGGGACCTTGCTCTGTTGAAAGTGCAGATCAGATTCTTTCCATTGCCGAGAGCGTACGTATGTCAGGCGCAACTATACTCCGCGGCGGTGCTTTTAAACCGCGGACTTCTCCTTACGATTTTCAGGGGCTGCATGCCGATGGCATAGAGCTGCTTGTCGAAGTTAAGAAAAAAACCGGTATTCCAATTATTACCGAAATTATGAACGAAAGCCACCTTCCCCTCTTTGAGCATGTTGATATTATACAGGTTGGTGCGCGTAACATGCAGAACTTTGAGCTTTTAAAAGCCCTGGGCCTAAGCAAGAAACCCATTATGCTAAAGAGGGGGCTTGCCAATACACTGCAGGAGCTTTTAATGAGCGCTGAATATATTATGGCTGGGGGGAATCATAATGTCATACTCTGCGAGCGCGGTATAAGGACTTTTGAAACCTATACGCGCAATACCCTGGATTTATCTGCTGTGCCTATGTTAAGGGAACTTACTCATCTTCCCATTGTGGTAGATCCTAGCCATGCCTCCGGTATTGCGCGCTTGGTAAAGCCTTTAGCAATGGCGGCAACAGCGGCGGGTGTTCACGGCTTAATGATAGAGGTGCATAATGATCCACCTAACGCATTATGCGACGGGGCTCAGTCGCTAACTCCTGAACAGTTTTCGGATCTTGCAGATATGGTAGGTAAAATCAGAGAGGTGATCTCATAATGAATGTGGGAATTGTAGGGCTTGGTTTAATTGGCGGATCTCTTGCAAAAGCCTACTCTGAAGATGGACACAAGATATACGCTTATGATAAAGATGAGGCAATATTGGGCTTTGCACAGCTTTCCGGTGCTGTTGCCGGGGTGTTAAATAAACAGAGCCTTAAAGAATGCGAGCTTTTATTTATTGCGATTAACCCTGGTGATGCTTTAGCTTACATGGAAAAAACTGCGCCTTCTATTTCCCAAAACACAATAGTTATAGACTGCTGCGGCGTTAAACGCAAGATATGTGAAAAATGCTTTGAACTTGCAAAAAAGTATGGTTTTACATTTATAGGCGGGCATCCCATGGCAGGGAGTCACAATGCAGGTTTCAAGAACAGCCGCTCCAACCTTTTTAAAGGAGCGGCGATGATACTTATACCGCCTGTCTATGATAACCCTGCCCTCTTTGGCAGAATAGAAGAAGTATTAAAACCTGCCGGTTTTGGGAACTTAACAATTACAACTTCACAAAAACATGATGAAATGATTGCCTTTAGTTCACAGATGGCACATATAGTTTCCAATGCCTATGTTAAAAGCCCTACTGCAAGGGGACATAAGGGTTTCTCCGCCGGAAGTTATAAAGACCTGACCCGTGTTGCCCGTCTTAACCCCGACATGTGGGCAGAGCTCTGTATGGACAATAACGATAATCTAATTAAAGAGCTTGATGGCTTTATTGAATCTTTAAAACAGTACAGGGAAGCTCTTTCTAAAGAAGATCAGGCGAAACTTAGAGAGCTTTTGGAAGAAGGAAGCCTTATTAAACATGATCTGGATCATTAATTAAATGACAACGATTAATGTAAAAGCGTCAAAAACTTATGATATAATAATAGCAAATGATCTTTTGGGACAATGCGGCAGCATTATACGAAGCACAGCAGAAAGGAACTCCCTAAAGGGAAGGAATGCAGCAATAGTTATGGATGATAATGTTGCAGAGCTTTACGGAGAAAAACTCTCCCTTTCCCTAAAAGAAAACGGCTATGAAGTTTTTAGGTTTATTTTTCCCAATGGGGAAAATTCTAAAAACGAAGATAATTATTTTAAACTATTAAACTTCCTTGCAGAAAATAAATTCACAAGAAGCGATATAATAATTGCCTTTGGAGGCGGTGTTACAGGAGATTTGGCAGGCTTTGCCGCCGCTACTTACATGAGGGGTATTTCTTATATACAGTTTCCGACAACACTTTTGGCGGCAGTGGATTCCTCCATAGGCGGCAAGACTGCGATTAACCTTGCTGCCGGAAAAAACCTTGCAGGCGCCTTCTACCAGCCGGTTCTTGTATTATGCGACACAGCTTTACTTTCTACGCTGGAGCCGGCAGTATTTGCCGACGGCTGCGCAGAGATGATCAAGCATGGAATGATAGCGGATAGAGAGCTGTTTTTTTCGTATAAAAAAGCAATTAAGGATAATCTTGAAGATACTATTGCGCGTAACGTAATAATAAAAAGAGATATAGTAATAGAAGATGAATTTGAACAGGGAAACAGAAAACTTTTAAACTTTGGTCATACTGTGGGTCATGCTATTGAACTTTTAAGCTCTTTTAAAACAGGCCATGGCAATGCAGTTGCAGCAGGAATGGTTATTGTAACTCGGGCTGCTTTACGAATGGGTATTTGCAAAGAAGAAACGTTAAGCGAACTTTTAAGGATGCTTTCACTTTACAATTTACCTGCAGCTACATCTTATGATGCAGCCTCTCTTGCAGAAGCTTGTCTTGGTGATAAAAAAAGAAGCGGTGGATCTATTACAATGATCTTTCCCAGAGATATAGGCAATTGTTTTTTAAAAGAGATAAATGTTGAACAGATTAATGATATTATAAAAATGGGTCTTGATGAAAAGAACTAAGAACATGGTATTCACGATAAGGCAAAAAAATGGATATAAAAATTGAAAGACCATTACAGGGCGGCAGCATAAAAGCTATTGCGTCAAAGTCAGAAGCACACCGCTTGTTGATTTCTGCAGCTCTCGCTGATAAGGAGACATATATAAAATGCCCGGAGCGTAATGAAGATATAGATGCCACTGTACGCTGTCTAAAAAATATCACTGAAGAAATTTCCTATATAGATGGTTTTTTTTATGTAAAACCCGGTAGTTTTGTCAAAAACTTATATACACAGTGCACAAGTGAAACTAGCCGGCTTATTAAAGAGAACGAACTTTTTTTTGACTGCGGTGAAAGCGGCTCTACCCTTCGTTTTCTTCTTCCTGTATGCGGGGCTCTTGGATTAAATTCAACTTTTGTCATGAAAGGCAGGCTGCCGCAAAGGCCATTAGAAGCGTTATGGAAAGAAATGGAAAGGCATGGTTCGATTATTCTAATGAAAGAAAATGAAGAAAGACTAAATTTAAAGGGTAAGTTAAAAGTCGCTGCATACTCAATAGCAGGAAACGTTTCTTCTCAGTTTATTAGCGGGTTGCTTTTTGCTTTACCCTTACTAGGGGGTGAAAGCACACTGGAAGTAAGTGGGAACCTGGAGTCACGCCCCTATGTTGATATGACTATTGAAGTGCTAAAAAAATTTGACATAAATATAGAAGAAGAGCAAAAGCAGTATTTTCGTATAAAAGGAAATCAGACATATAAAAGCCCTGGAGAAGTTTCTATATATGGAGATTGGTCTAACGCTGCTTTCTTTTTGTGCGCGGGGGCAATATCCGAAAAAGCCGTTAGCTGTAAGGGGCTTAATTTAAACTCATCTCAGGGTGACAAGCAAATTATTAATATTCTAAAACATTTTGGAGCGAAAATCACAGCAGATACTGATGGAGTTACAGTATATCCATCAAAGTTAAAAAGTATTAATATAGAAGTTGAAAATATACCTGATCTTGTTCCTGCCATAGCCGTCATAGCATCATTGGCAGAGGGAAAAACAATTATAGGCAAAGCTGAAAGATTAAGAACAAAGGAAAGTAACAGGCTTGCCTCTGTGACAAGCGCACTTTCTGCAATTGGAGCGGATATAAAGGAAAGTGAAGACGGTCTTGTGATACAGGGCAAAGAAAAATTAAACGGTGGAACAAGTGATTCTTTTGGGGATCACCGCATTGCAATGATGCTTTCAATAGCTTCCTGTGGCTGTAGGGAGGCTGTTACAATTAAGAATGCAGAGGTTGTTAATAAATCCTATCCCGGCTTTTTTAAGGACTTAAAAACGCTGGGCGCTATATATGCAGAAACAAAGTAAAAGAGGAAAAGATGTCATTTAGTTATGGAAATAAAATAAAAGTAACAATTTTTGGGCAGTCACATTCACCTGCAATTGGAGTGAGCATAGATGGAATTCCTTCCGGATTGGAAATTGATTTTGACGAACTTAAATTATTTTTACAGAGACGTATGCCGGGACAGGGAGCATACAGCACGCAGCGGACAGAAAAAGATGAAGCAGAGATTATCTCAGGTCTTAAGGGGAGTTTAAACTCAGAGAACATAACTTGTGGAGCCCCATTGACTGCTATTATACGCAATACTGATGCAAGGTCCTACGATTACGAAAAGTTAGCCGATGTTCCGCGCCCTTCACATTCTGATTATGCGGCATATGCAAAATATGGGGCATCGCATGACATAAGAGGCGGAGGTTCATTCTCAGGCCGCATGACGGCTCCTCTTTGTATTGCAGGCGGTATTTTTTTACAATTTTTAAAGCAAAAAGGTATTTTTATAGCGGCTCATATTGAACAGATTGGATGTATAAAAGATACTGCCTTTGATCCAGTAAATGTAAGCAAAAAAGATTTTGATTGTTTAACTAAGGATTCTTTTCCTGTTTTAAATAGTGAAGCTGGAGAAAAAATGCTTTTGGCTATTGAAGAAGCGAAACAGGATAATGATTCACTTGGCGGCATTGTTGAATGTGCGGCAATTGGGGTTCCAGCCGGCATAGGAGAGCCAATGTTTGAAGGGCTTGAAAACAGTATTGCAAAAATACTCTTTGCAATACCTGCTGTTAAGGGTGTGGAATTCGGCAATGGCTTTACAGGTTCTACTTTAAAAGGTTCACAGAATAACGACCCATTTTTTATTAAAAACGACACAGTTAAAACAAGGACAAACAATCACGGCGGCATACTGGGCGGCATAAGCTCTGGGATGCCTATTTTGTTCCGCGCTGCTTTTAAGCCGACGCCCTCTATTCCCAGGGAACAGGACAGTGTAAGCTTATCTTCGCTGACAGAAGTTAAATTGAGCATAACAGGCAGGCATGATCCCTGCATAGTGCCGCGTGCTGTTCCCTGTGTCGAGGCTGCCGCCGCAATAGCTCTATACGACGCATTATTAGGAGTATAAAATGGATATGCAGGTTTTTCGTCAAAAAATAGACGAGATAGATAAAAGCCTTGTGGAATTATTTGAAAAGCGCATGGCTCTTTCGGAAGAAATTGCAGTTTTCAAAAAAGAAAACAATATGCCAATATATGATCAAAAAAGAGAAGAGCAGAAATTATCTGAACTTTCTGCCATGGTAAGTGACGATAAAAAAATTTACCTAAAAGAACTTTACTCTCTTATATTTACCTTAAGCCGTTCTGTGCAAGAGAAAATAATTAATGCTTAGTAATGATAAAAAGGAAAAATTTGGCCTTTTGGGTAAAAGCTTATCACACAGCTTTTCGCCAATAATTCATGCAGAACTGGCAGAATATGTATATTCATACGATTATACCCTTTTTGAAAAATCGCCCGATGAACTAGAAGTTTTTTTTACACAGAGAGAATTTAAAGGGATCAATGTTACCATTCCTTACAAAAAAGAAGTACTTCCATACTGTGGAAGCTTATCCAATGCTGCGCTTGAAACAGGCAGTGTAAACACAATAATAAAAAAGGCTGATGAAAAAAATCCAGAAAAATATATTTTACATGGTGATAATACTGACTGTTACGGCTTTTCCTACCTTTTACGAAAATTGAATTTTGACTTTTCTAATAGTAAAATATTGGTTTTTGGTGACGGAGGTTCTTCACTTGCCGTAAGAACAGTGCTTTTGGGGTTAGGACATAAAAATGTAATAACTGTATCCAGAAAAGGCCCGGTTTTTTACAGCAATGTAGGTGAACACATTGATGCTGTTTTATTAATTAATACGACTCCTTTGGGTATGTATCCGAATAACGGGGAATCTGTCATAGAGTCATTAGAACTTTTTAGAAACTGCAAAGCAGTAATAGATTTAATATATAACCCATCCAAAACAAAACTTTTACTAATGGCAGAGGAAAATGGAATACTTGCCATTAACGGTCTTGGCATGCTTGTAGCACAGGCAAAAAGATCTTCTGAACTTTTTACAGGAAAATCCATTAGTGAGGAAAAAATTGAAAGTATATGTGCAAAAATTTCCTCTACTACTCAAAACATAATTTTAATAGGGATGCCTGGATGCGGAAAAACAAGCATAGGCAAAAAGCTGTCAGAAATAATGGACAGGGAGTTTGTTGATATAGATGAGTACATTAAGGAAACGGAAAAAAGAGAAGCCAAAGATATTATTAACGAAGAAGGTGAAGAATATTTTAGGAAAATAGAAACTAATGCACTGCTTACTGTTTGTAAAAGAAGCGGTATTATAATTGCAAGCGGCGGCGGTATTGTTACACAAAATATAAATAAACCCATTATAAAGCAAAATGGTATTGTTATATATCTTAACAGAGATATATCACTACTTTCCGTTGAGGGAAGGCCTTTATCTTTAAAAGAAGGACTAGCATCTCTCGCAGAAAAACGACTGCCTCTTTATTCGGAGTGGAGTGATATTACACTAGATGTTACAGAAATAAATGAGACAGCTCTTATTGTTAAAAGTAAATTCCTTGAACTAATAAATGACAGGTGGAAACAAATATGAAAAAAGTACTTGTTATAAATGGACCTAATATTAACCTTCTGGGTTTAAGAGAGCCGGAAATTTATGGTTCTCTTACTTATAATGATCTTTTGACTTTTATAAAAGACGCGGCGTATGCTGCCGGAATTGAGGTTCAGTGTTTTCAATCAAACTCCGAAGGTGCTATTATAGATGAGATTCAGAAGGCAAGGGGGGTTTTTGACGGCATTGTAATTAACCCGGCAGCGTATACACATACAAGTATTGCCATTGCCGATGCATTAAAAGCCGTTGCAATTCCGGCAGTGGAAGTTCATCTATCTGACATAAGTAAACGTGAAAGTTATAGACAGCTTTCTTATGTAAAGGAAGCGTGTTGTGCTACAGTTTACGGCAAGGGCTTTGAAGGCTATAACGAAGCAATTAATATTTTAAAGAGTATTAAAAAGTAATATTAAGGCCAAGACCAAGAGAAAAAATGCTTCCGGCATTGGTAATTGTGTTGGAAAATTTCCATGTCCCATAAACATAAGGTTCTGCCATTAAAGGTACTTTTACTATGGGTAAGACAGATATTTCCATACCCAGGCGCAGCATAAGGGATTGTATTATGCGGTAGTTTTCCAAAGGAATTCCTTCTGCATCAGCATGATCAAGGCTGTCATAAATTTGGTTTCTTAAAGACAAATTTCCTGTAATGCGGTTAAAGTAAAAATGAGAAAAAGCAGACTGCAACTCCCAGGAAAAAATTTCAATACCAAGCTCTGCACCTCCTATCCAGTTTAAATTCAGATTTTCAGGGCTCCTATATTCAACTAGAGCATAGGAGGGTATTAAAGTTTGGCTGTAAGTATTCGATACACTGTGAAGATTCATTCCGCTGTCATCATAAGCGCCAAAAAAACTTAAGTTCAAGGGAAAACGCGGTTTAAAATCTAAATCCAGTGCAGCATCAACACGTGGTATAAAATGATTTAAATGGCTTATTCCTGCTATATATAAAGAAAACCAGGAATTTGAAACACCAAAAGAGGCACTGCCATAAAAAAAACTTTCACTTTCTTTCCAGTGGTATGCACTTTGGCTGCTGTCTTCGTTGGCATTACGGGCAAATCCTGCGCCAAAAGAGATGTTATAACTTAAGGGAACTCTAGACCATGAATAGGAAGCAAGAAGATTTGATGTGGTAGATCTGTAAACACTATTTCCGTCTATAATTCTATCAGAAAAAGAAAGCGTTAGGGGAAAGCCTATATACATGCTTTGCCAGGAGAATTGATTTATAAGTGCCATTTGATAATTAAAATCCCCGTAAGCTTCAATAATAACAAAATTCCTTTCTGCGGGATCCGCAATTAAAGAGATGACACCAGCTCCCTGAACAAGATCGCCGCCAAAGCCTCTAATTAACGGCAAGGGGAGCCAAAAATTTAAGAGGTTCATGTAAGAAAGGGAATTATAAGTATACGTGGTGCCAGTAAATAAATTTTCTATAATTTCATAGTCCTCAATAAAAATCCGGCTAAGAATAATTTCGTTTTTTACTCCACTTAAACTTTCAAGCTGCTCTGGAAAGCGAAGAATTCTGTCTTCTCCTGTAAAAGAGCCAATGTAGTACAGGGAGTCATCCGAGTAAACAGGATGAAAAATACCGCCCGAAAAATCTCTTGTACTAAAGATAACTTCCCTGTTTTCTAGGTCTAAAAAAGCTAGCTTATACATTCTGTCATTGCCATTGTGAATGAAAAAAATCTTTCCATCTGTTACCGAAAGGTCTCTTACAAAAGCATTGTGCCAATCTGTATCAATAAAATCTATACGGTAAAGTTCATTAAGATGATAATCATAAAGCCATAATTCACGCACACCCTCATGTGCCGCAATAAAAATTATCCTGTTACTGTCCAACACTTGCACAGAGGAAAACATCAGACTCCTGTTTCCGCGTAAAAGTATTTCCCTTGCTCCGTTAAAATCTTCAAAAATAATCATGTTATTATGCAAATCTGAGGCAAGCCCTATTACACCATCCCTAAAATACCTTGCATTATAAATGCCGTTAAGCATACGCCCTGTCTTTCTTCCATTTAATGCATTGTACTCGTATACAACAGCCAAGGCCCTGTCACCGGAAAAATCGTAAGCTGACAAAAGCAGAGCAGAAGCATCGCTTGAAATATCTAAATCGTAAGAATTAGCTACACTAATGCGGCGGGTAGATCGAGTTGAAGTATTATAAATGGAAATGTTATTTTCACTTAAATTTAGATAATAAAGATTGCCGTTATTCGCACTTAACGCAGTGTAAAAATTCTCTCTTCCCGGAATTATTACATTTGCATTATTCTCAAGATTATCCAGAGCCAAAGAATCCCTGAATGCATGCCATGCATTAATAAAATCTAGCCCATAAACATTGAAAAACATCCTGTAAAAACCGGATCTATAAACAAAAAAAGAAAAGCCGGCATATCCCCCTATAGCCTGCCAAAGCTCTGAGTATTTTTCCATACCATAATTTTCTATAAGCCAGTGAGAAAAAAGTCCGCCGTAATCATAGTATGACTCACGCAGCGGAATATCGTAAAGAGAGGACGCCTGAAGCGGTGTAAGAAAGCGATCTTCATGTATAGCCTGACGCAAGTACTGCCTTATCCTTGGGTCATTCGCCCTACCAAAACTTTCTCTGCTTTCAAAAGCAATCGTTACACCTTCTACCATAAAAGGTGGAGCGTAAATTAATGCAGGACTTGCCCAGTTTCCAAAAACCTTATGGAGGAAAGTATTAAAAGAGTTCCTTGTATTTAATGAAATTGCATGAGCGAGTTCATGTATAAACAAAGCCCGCAAATTGTCATGGAATGTAGTCCATCCTATGTTCATGGGGGTATCATAAAGAACAATATGAGAGAGAGGCAATATTCTATAGTATCCGTTAAATAGCTCTGTATGGGGAGTAATTGTAACAGGAAGTCTTTGCGGTAAACTTATTCCCAAGATAGCGCTCATTTCCACATAGACCTGATCTGCAAAGGCAGCCAAAAGCCTGGCAGAGGCTTCAGATTCTGAAGGAAAAATAATATCAAAATATTCTGTCTTGATTATATTCAAGGGTGTTAAAGGCCTATATAACTGTGAGTAAAGAGGATGTGCTGTAATGAAAAAAAGAATGAGGAGCAAGAAAATTAGATGTATTTTACTTTTAGAGCTAATCATTCTATTAACGTATAATGAAAATGATTTTTTTTAAAGGTACATTTTGTGGGTTTAATTAAAACGAATAAAAATGTATAAATATATATGCAGTTTAGATCTACATATTCAGAATTACCTCTGGTATCCTTTAAAGACGCAATTCTTGATTGCCTTCCGCTAGATGGAGGTCTTTATGTGCCTGCACAGATGACAGACCTGCGCCAGTTTTTTCTATATATGGATGAAGGGATTAGTTATTCAGAGCTGCTTGCAGCAGTTACACCTTCCCTGCTGGAATCCGGCTTTAACCCAATTTCTGCATCCCGAGTGGCAGAAAGCGCATTTGATTTTGAGCCTGAACTTAAAATACTGGACGATAATATTTCCCTTCTCAATCTTTATAAGGGACCAACGGGGACTTTTAAGGACTTTGGCATTGCCTTTTTCGCTGCAGCTCTTGAAGAACTTTTGACAGAGGGCCGCAATTCAATGATACTTTCGGCAGTAAGGGGAGACGGCGGGATTAACATGGAGAGGGCATTTTATGGCCGTAAGGGTTTAATCTCTGTTTTACTCTTTCCGGCAGGTCCCATAAAAGGCCTAAACTCAGACACCTTTATAAGCAATGGGGGTAATATAATTCCTATACAGGTAAAGGGAAATCTTGACACCTGCCAGCAGCTTGTAAACATGACAATAAACGACAGAGCTTTTTCCAAACGCTATAATATAACAAGTGCCAATGCAATAAATCCGGGAAGGCTTTTACCTCAGTCTTTTTTCTATCTTTACTCCTACATAAAAATCAAGAAAAAACTTACCGGAGAGCTTTTATACTCTGTTCCATCGGGGAATTTCGGGAATCTGATTTCAGGTCTTTATGCCTGGAAATTTGGGCTTCCTGTTAACGGCTTTATTGCAGCGATGAACTCCAACAATGCATTCGGAGACTTTTTTAAGGGTAAAAAATTCACACCCAAAGCGGTTGTAAGCACAAATTCCCCTGCTCTTGATGTCGGTATTCCATCCAATCATGCAAGGCTAAGCTCTTTTTATGATGAGTCTCCCTCAGTTATGCGTAATATGGTTATTCCTTTTTCTGTGGATAATGACAAAACTATAAAAACCATGGAAGAAGTGTGGAAAAACTACGGCGAATTAATTGATCCTCACACAGCCGTTGCTTTTGCCGCAGCCAAAGATTATATAAAGGCAGATAAAAACCACTGCTCCCATGTCATTGTTCTTGCGACAGGGCATCCGGCGAGAGAAGCCGCCATTGTTAAAACCGCCACAGGGCAGCTTACAGATGATAAACAAAAATTTCATTTATTAAAAAAAGAAGCCGTTCCTATCGCTCTTATAGATCCACACCTGGATGCACTTGAAGGAGCCATAGCCAGCTGCGTATAAAGAGGTAAAAAATGGAAAACAGCATTATAGAAACCATTGCTCACCTGAACAGTTTTACAGAAAATTTTCCCGTGATGGGATGGCGTATAGGAATAACAATTGCAGTTATCGCAGTTCAGGTATTTATTATATGGTTGGTATTATTTTTATTTAATAAACTAAGCAATAAAATCAAAAGCGGTGCTGACAACAGGATAAAACCCTTGACTGTAAAAAAGGCAAAGATCCTTTCAGTTAAGCAGATAGAGGCTGTATTATTATTTTTACTAAGAATAATAAGGATCTTGATAATTTTAATTCAACTATTTATAACAGTTCCTATAATTTTTAGTTTTCATCCTGCAACAGAAGATCTTTCAATAACAATCTTTAGTTATATATTAACTCCGTTAAGAAGTATATTTAACAGTTTCCTGGATTACATACCAAATTTAATTACAATTATTATTTTTCTTTTGGTAACAAAGTATGTTTTAAAGGCTCTTAAGTTTTTTGCCAAACAGATTGCAAATGAAAACATTGTTATTCCGGGCTTTTATGCAGACTGGGCATGGACTAGCTTTAACATACTCCGTGTACTCTTATATGCTTTTACTGTGGCAATTATTTATCCCTATCTGCCGGGTGCAGATTCCAGTATTTTTCAGGGAGTTTCTGTTTTTGTAGGCATAATAATTTCCATTGGTTCAAGTTCTGCAATAGGCAATTTAATTGCAGGTCTTGTTATAACCTACATGAGACCATTTAAAGTAGGTGACTGGATTAGAATAAAAGATACAAGCGGCCATGTAATAGAAAAAAATCCCTTTGTTGTTCGCTTAAGAAACATTAAGAACGAAAATATAACAATGCCGAATATCACAATTTTAAATTCAGATGTGGTTAACTACAATACATTTGGGGAGCACGAGGGGTTGATTGTTCATCTTGATGTGACAATGGGTTATGATGTTCCGTGGAGAAAAGTGTACGACATACTTGTAAGTGCGGCTGTAAAAACTCCTCATATAGAAGAAAACCCAAAGCCTTTTGTACGTCAGAAAAGTCTTGATGATTTTTGTGCAGTTTATGAAATAAATGCCTACACAAAGGAAATAAATATGCTCCCTCTTGTATCCTCTCTCCTTTACCAGCATATTCAGGATGAGTTTAGTGCGGCAGGCATTAGCCTCTTTGTACCGCATTTACAAAATAATTCTGTGAGTATAAAGGGAGGATAGGCTTGATTTATCTTAAACTTTGGGATAGACTACGGAAATGAAAGTATGGCTTAGGTTACTTATTGGATCAGTTTTGGGGATCTCTATAGGTCTTATTATACCTTCCGACAACCTGGAATTAATAGAAAACATGGCATGGTTAGGTGAACTTGCCATTAGAATAGGCCGTTATGTTCTTGTACCTATACTGGTATTTTCACTTACAATATCAGTATACGAACTAAGGCAGGATAGGCAGTTCTGGAAATTGATTTTAAAAACAGTCCCTGTGCTTGTGCTTTGTTCTGTTTTTGTAATTACAATAGGATTAATAAGCGCCTCTATATTTACACCCAGCAGGATTCCTGTATTAAACATAAATCAAACTGAAATTATTTCTCTTAACACAGGTGATAATATACTATCAATTTTCCCATCCAATATGTTTGCAGCCATTGCAGGAGACGGAGTATTTCTGCTTCCGGTCTGTGTTTTTGCTTTTTTTGTAGGAATAGGTTTTTCTTATGACAGAAATTACACAAAACCGGTTATATCCCTTTTCGATTCACTATCAAGAATTTTCTTCTATATATCCAGAGCATTCTCTGAAATTCTCGGTTTGGTAATAATTGTTATCAGTGCATACTGGGCTGTTCAGTTTAACTCTGTATTGCAAACCGAAATATACGGTGACATGATTTTCTTTCTTGGAATGCTTAGTGTAATTTTAGGATGTGGAATTTTACCCTTATTTTTATATTTAATAAAACCGGGAACCAATCCCTGGAAAGCGCTTTATGGCTCGGTAAGCCAGGGCATTGCAGGCTTTTTCTCAGGTGACATAAACTTCACAATGCCTGTCATTTTCCGCTCTATAAAAGAAGACCTTGGAGTAAGACGCCGTTCCAACTCGGTAACCGTCAGCCTCTTCTCCCTCTTTGGGCGAGCGGGAAGCGCTATGGTTGCGGCAGTGTCACTTATTGTGATAATTAATTCATACTCAAGCCTTGATATAAGCATGAGCAGTGTAATTGCAATTGGTTTTAGAGCCTTTCTATTGTCTTTCCTGCTCTCTTCGCATCCGGGCAACGGCGCCTTTATTGCACTTGCTGTGCTTTGTCATGATTACGGTCAGGGTTTTGAATCCGGCTACCTGATACTTAGACCCATTGCCTTTTACCTTATTGCAATAGGAACCTTTTTGGATGTAATGATCTGTTCTCTTGCCTCTTACGGCATCGCAAGAAGCAGCGGCTTTCAGGAAGATTGATAATTATTTAGGACTTCCATTAGCAGTTTCCCAAAAGCAGATTTAGGAGTTATCTCTTTTATAGCTTTAAGCTCATCCTTGCTTGCTGCCTTTGCTAATGCAAGTGCAATAATGGCATCCTGCTTGTCAAAAAATAATGGGTATTTAGCCTTCATTTCTGCATTGGGGGAGACAATTTCTCCGACAAGAGAACTTAAAAATGAATTAAAACCTTTTTGAAGATCATAATAATCGGAAAGCCATTTATTAATGTCTTCGCCGCCGGGTTTTGCAGTATGTGTTCTTATCTGTGCTTTTTTTACAAGAGATTCAATAATAAGTTTTACAGAAGAGTAAATTTCACCCTCTGTGTAAATGGAAATTTTTTCCGTAGATAAATCCAGAAAAACATTCCGCGCAATCTCTGCATCCAGATAAAGATAATCCTTTTCGGACAGTGTTCCCAGATTCTTTGAAATTACCCTTCCGCAAAGAGCACCAAAATTAAAGTTGGCGGCCTTCTCCGGTGTTTGCTCTATTCCTTCAGCCTCGGCTACTCCCTTAAGGCTAAGATCTTTAAAGCGCGGGAGAGAACCATGAAAAGCATAATTGTCTATTAATTCTATTCCAAGTAGTTTTGCAGAAAGCCTTACAAGGGCAATTTCCAAAAAATGTGCGTTCATTATATTCTCCTATTATACGCCTATGCCGCCGCGGCCGAGTTTGCCTATATCAAGGCGGTCTTTAAGTACGTCCATTCCCATGTTATCGTCAATAAGGTAATCTGATGCCGCGGTAATGTACTTCAACGAGAGCTGCACTGCCTGCGCATAATGGCTGCTAGCCGCGGCTGTAATTGCGCTCTGTACTCTTTCTGCGCCTGGATCAAAACCCTGCCTAATCTGCCAGATCACTTTGATAATTTCATCGTTTTGATTAAACCAGTCTATATCCTTTACATAATTTCTTTTGTTTTCCGGTACAGGGTTTTTGGCAGCTCTAGCATAGCGGTTTACATCAACATAAAATTTCTGCGCATTAAGACAGACCCTTTCCATAAAATCCTGATCTGTGTTTTCAGGAGGGGTCTTTAAGGTCTGTATATTGATCATATTCATACCAAAAGAGCTTTCTATAAATTCTGTTAAAAGAGGAATGTTTACCATCTCCGCTCCCGACCAGGAGGCAAGCTGATCCGGGAAAATTGCATTTCGGAAAACAGGGTTAGACGAATAAAAAATATTGTACAGGGTTGCTTCGTGATAAACGCTGATTTCCGTAGGCGAAACAGAAGGATCTGCATCCGAGCCGCGGCTCATCATTTCCGAGACATTCCAGATGGGCTTCATCTGCCTGTCGCAGGCTCTGTGACTTATCCAGCCAACGACAAAGGAGAGCTTTGCTTCCAGAAGATCGTCCTTGTTTTTCCACAGGGGTTTATACTGTTCTAAAAGCCTAAAACTAAAACTATCCCCTGCTACTGTTATGCTTCCCAGTCTTGCAAAACCCAGATGCTTTTCTACTGCCCTGGTAAAATTTTCCGGAATATTCTTTAGATAGGGCATAAGGGAAACTGAATCCTCTATAATGCCTATATGTACAACGTGCTCGGACATATAACCCCCTGATACCATTTAATATTTAATTAATTCATGATATACTCTAGGAACATTATCTGTCAAGGAAAGTTAAGATGTATAAAATCCACGAAGACTTTAAGCCTCACAAAAAAGTTAGTACGCAGGAATTGCATGATATTATTGATGCAAAAATTTTGGACACAAGATCAATTAATAATGCAATTATAATACAGTCCGCTGCTCTTCTAAAAAACGAGGAGGGATTTTTCCTGCGCATAAGGGGAAAGAACGGCGAAGAGGGTATTGCACCCTGTTCGGGCATGGCGTCTTATCTTCATCTCTTATTACAGAAAAAGATCATTCCCTACATTTTGGGAAAAGATGCCAGAAAAATGGAAGATTTTTTTGAAGAAGCCTTTGTTTCGGACTTAAACTATAAAATACAGGGACTTGCATGGTGGTGCTGTATATCCTGGGTAGAAGCTGCTCTTCTGGACATGCTTGGGAAAAGTGCAGGAGTTTCCCTGACAGAATTTTTTGGAGGACGAAAAAGAAATGAACTAGAGCTCTATGTTGCAAGCGGGAATAGACACACAACACCGGAAGAGGAAATTGATATAGTACAGGAAAGAGTAAGCGAACTTGGAGTTAAAGCCATCAAAATTAAACTGGGCGGAAGGATGAGCAAGAACGCAGATTCCATGGACGGACGCAGTGAAGCATTACTCCGCCTTGCACGCAAGCACTTTGGCGACTCCATGGCAATTTGCTCAGATGGCAACGGATCTTATAGAGCGGAAAAAGGCATAGAGGTTGGTAGAATTGTAGAAAGCATAAACGGATACTTTTATGAAGAGCCTTCTCCCTTTGACGATCTTTGGGATTTAAAAACCATAGCCGATGCTCTGGATATTCCCATTGCCTTTGGCGAGCAGGAAACAAGTCTAAGACGTTTTGCCTGGATAGTAGAAAACAATGCAGCTCAACTCTTGCAGCCTGATCTCCAGTACACAGGGGGCTTTATACAGTGCATAAAAGTAGCTCGCATGGCGGATAAGGCAGGCCTTTCCATATCGCCTCATGTCTCCGGCGGATATATGTCATACAGCATGCTGCTTTACTGTTCCATAATTGACAACCCGGGCCATTATCATGAGTATAAAGGCTACAAAGGCGCAGACAAGCATTGCAATACAAGCCTGGAAGTAAAAAATGGTTTAATAAAAATTCCGGAAGGAACAGGGCTAGGTTTAGATCTCTCTTTTGTAAACAAAGAGGGGGAACTAATATTTGAAGATACTGCACAATAATGTAAAAAATATATGGGAGGTAGTAATGAAAAATAAATTAATTTTAATAGGCTTATGTATTATGTTTACAATGTCCTCATGCCAAAAGGAATGGAGCCCCGGCATGCCTATGGCTAAAGCTGATATACGCATAGGAATTTTACACATCTCTGATCCCATTAATGAGACATCGGGATATGCCTATGCTCACCATATAGGTATTTTGGAAATGCAAAGGGAACTGGGCTTAAGCGATGATCAAATTCTATACAGGGACAATGTAGATTACACCGATCAACTGATGGTAGAAAATACCATGAGGGAGCTGATTGCAAGGGGAGCAAATATAATTATCGCTACAAGCTGGGGTTACATGGCAGCATGTGCAAAATTATCTGAAGAATATCCAGATGTGATTTTTGCACATGCATCGGGTTACGAAAGAAATGAGACTAACTTTACAAATTATTTTGGCAGGGTGTATCAGGCCAGGTACCTTTCGGGAATTATTGCAGGAATGAAAACCGAAAGCAACAGGATAGGCTATGTGGCAGCATGGGGAACAAGCAACAGCGAAGTAACGGGCGGCATTAATGCATTTGCCATGGGTGTAGAAAGGGTAAACCCTGACGCCAGAGTTTATGTGAAGGTAACGCATAGCTGGTTTGATCCCATGGGAGAAACTAATGCAGCAAGGGAATTAATAGCCCTTGGCTGCGACGTAATAGCACAGCATGTTGATACAGCCAATCCTCAGATAGAGGCGGAGCGTGCAGGCATTTGGGGCATAGGCTACAACACAGACATGCGTACCGAAGCTCCCAATGCTGTTATTACTTCTGTCTTATGGCACTGGGGCGCATATTATACATACCTTGTACAAAGTATAATAGATGGAACATTTACTACAGCCTCATGGTATGGAACCCTTGCAGATGGCATCATAGGTCTTTCACCATTAAACAGCAACGTCTACCTTGAATCGGAAATCATAGCCTTCATGGAAAGTGAAAGACAGCAAATTGAATCCGGTGCTTTAGGAGTCTTTGAAGGGATCATGGAAACTAACAGCGGCAGGCGTGTAGGAAGGGAAAACGAAAGGCTTTCTGACAGTGAAACACAGTTTGGTATAGACTGGTATTACAGAACGGTAATAGAGTTAAACTAAAGCCTCTTTATATAGGTCGATTAGGTAGTTTCCAATTTTCATGGACATATCTACTACAAGGTATTTAAGCTCATTGGGAAGATAGCGGCCAAACTCCTGTATCTCGTAGCAGAGATCAGCATCGTATCCTATCTCTGCAAGGGATGCCATTGCATCTTTCCAGTCTGTCTTGCCAAAGAATGGCATTAAGTGATCATCAGATCTAAAAAAGTTATCCTGTAAATGTGTGGCCTTTAAACGATTGCCAATAAGGCGGAGGTTCTCCCTATGAAAGCCGCCGCATAAATTTGCATGACCAAAGTCGTAGCATATCCCTACAAGAGAGTTGCCCGAGCTTGATGTCGCAGCTTCCAGTGCATCAACAAGCTCACAAAGCTCGTAAGCGCTGGAGCAGTACATTCTTTGCATGTGCTGCCCCTGATACTCAGCCTCGTTTTCTATGGCAAGACCAACACCCGCCTTCTTTGCAGTTTCTATATGAGGCAAGAAATATGCTATGTTTTTTTCCTTTATTATTGATGTATGGGGGCCTGCATCGTAGTAAGTGAGGGGATGGGTAACAGCCCACTTAACCCCAAGTTCGCCGGAAGCTATTATGCAACGCCTGATCAATTCCTCCATGAGCTTAATTTTGCCCTCGTCCTTTTCGGCAAAGACATCGTAATAGGGAAGATGAGACTGGGTAAACTCCACTCCCCAGCGTTTGCCAAGGAGTGCAATGTCTTTAATATAATTTTCCCAGTCATCAGTTCTCATTCTGGAACTGGGATTCATGGCTTCGCATAAATTTATGTCCAGCACTCTGTAACCTGCCTTGGCAGAGAGCTCTACACAAAAGTCAAAAGCATTTTTCTCCCTGGGGTCAGGGAGAAAAGATACTATATTGGTTGAAGTAGAAAGGCGCAAGGCTTTACCCCTACCTGTTTGCCTCGGCAAAATCTTCAAGGAGAAGGTTAAGTGCTCTTGCCATGCTTGTTACAGTTTCTTCGGGGCTCCTGCCGTCAGTAAGCATGGAGGCTCCCTGGTTTTCAATCTCAAAGTAGAAGTTACGTGCAGGACCAACGACAACACCCATCATGTCAGGGCTGGTCTGGGCAAGCTGATCCGGGCCAACCTGTGCCTGCGGGAACTGTGCAATATGATCCAGATAGACCCTGTTTGTAGCGGAGCCTGTATTAACAGGTGTATAACCTGTTGCAACTGCAAAGCGTGCCTGAATTTCGGCTGAGGTCATAAATTTAAGGAATTCCCAGGCTGCATCTGTTCTTGCTGTATTACCCTTGTTAAACATAAAGAGACCGGAGCCGGAAACTGTGGCGCCGAAGTTGGATGCACTGTTAATGCGCGGGAAGTAAGTTGCACCTAGCTCAAAGCGTCCGTCTATCTGATCCAGAAGACTTGTTAAAGATGCTGTAGAAGCAGTTAGAAATACTATCTGCTCTGTAAGGAATAAATTTGTTAAGCTCGCGGAAACGTTTAAAAGAGCTCCGGCATTGTACATGTTCTGCCATGCCCTAAGGAAAGTGAGAAGTGTGCCTTCTGAATCTGCAACAAGCCTTGTT
>Ga0099364_10004145_pt1 | contig 22037 bp, 19 predicted proteins | sample TergutTh196P3_FD_73070 | JGI IMG/M metagenome (GOLD analysis project Ga0099364, IMG submission 73070) | Microcerotermes parvus P3 segment gut microbial communities from Pointe-Noire, Republic of the Congo - Th196 P3 | ecosystem: Host-associated > Arthropoda: Insects > Digestive system > Gut ...
ACAGGAATGCATGCCCGCTTGAATGACATTGAAAATATATCAATCAAGCTTAAATGACCATGGAAAACTGCCGCTTTTTGCTTACTAAAACTGAATAAAAGCCTATAAATATCGCCGTTAACCATTATTTTATTATGGTTAACGGCATTTTCGTTAACCTGTGGCGATACAAGGTTATCGTTTTTTGTTATTTTTATGTCGTTATTACATAAACCACATTTTTTACAATTTTCTTCATAGCAAGGCATTGTCCTTTGACAATTATTAGATTTTTCTAATTCATCTTGAAGATATTTAATACTTATTCCTGAATCGATACAATTCCACGGCGGCGGTATTTTTGCTGATAGGATTTCTTCTAATAAATCGTTATTTTCATTTAAAACTTCTTCCCATTTTTCCTTATTGATATATTCATCCCATGCATCAAGGCGGCTGCCTTTAAGCCAGACTGATTCGCAAAGGTACCCTGCCCGCTCGTCTCCCCTGCTTAACAGCCCCTCTATTTTAGATATAAGCAAATTAGAAGTGCTAACCTTATGCCCCAGCGGTTTTAATTTTGAACGAATATAATACAACTTTTCATCTGCCTCTTTAGAGTCAATTTGCATAGCCCACTGATAAGGCGTATGCGGCTTAGGTATAAACACTCCCACATTAATATTAAACTTCATTCTAGTCCGCTTGGACACTTCAATTATAAAATTAACTATTAAATCTTCCTCCGCGCCCTCATTTTTCCGCGCCCCCTGCGCGAAGTCTTCCATAGGCAGCCCAATCATAAAATAGAATTTGGCATTTTTCCATCCGCGTTTTTTTGCTTCTTCCAAAATAGCAACAACTGAATCCTTGGTTACCTCTTTGTTAATTGCCATCTGCCACATATCCAAGGGTGTTTCAACGGCAAAGGTAAGCCCGCTTTTTCTTGTTAAAGAAATCTTTTCTAAAAGATCAAGTGAAAAACCGGACACTTTAAGTGACGGCATTTGAAAAGAAACATGCTGGTCTGCAAATTTATTATTAAGCATATCTAAAAGCTCAGAGACACCGCAATAGTCACCGGATGACAAAGAAGAAAGGCTTATCTGCTGCCAGCCCCCCATCTTAATCATATCCTCAGCCTGTTGAATAACACCCTCTTGGCTTTTCTGCCGCATTGGTCTATACCAAAAACCCGCGTGGCAGAATCTGCATCCATTGGGACAGCCCCGCATTATTTCTACAGTACCGTGGTTCTGAACAATTTTCATGCTTGGTATTGGAAAAACAGCGGATTTTGTATCGGCAGAAAAGCCGGTATGGACAGCCCTTACAGCTTTTTCCTTTCCCTTAACAAATATATTGGGGTGAGAAGCCAGCTTATCCAAAAGTAATTCTCTGCCCCCTGCCCTGCCCTGCTTCGTTTTTTTTATTTCAGATAACTCATCAGCTAAGTCAAAAAAGCCGGCCTCCGCCTCTCCTATCCAAAATGCGTCTATAAAAGGAGTAAACGGTAAAGGATTAGATACAACAGGCCCCCCCGCTATTACAATTGGCGTATCGTTTTTTCTGTCTGAGCAGTGTATCGGAATGCCGCTTACTTCTAACATTGTTAAAACACCGTTTAAACTTAGCTCATAGCCAAGCGTAAACATTACAAGATCAAAATTACAAAGCGCAAGCCCTGTATCTAATCCATAAAGGGGAATATTGTTTTCTTTTAGAAGTTTTTCAAAATCCGGGGCAGGAGCAAAAGCTCTGTCACATGAAATATTGGGGAGTTCGTTTAAGCGGTTGTATATAATTTTAAGAGCATGATTTCCCATTCCAATTTCATAAAGGTCAGGAAAAGCAATGACCGTTTTAAGAGCGGCATCTTTTTTTGCATATACTCCGTATTCACCGCCTGCATAACGGCCGGGTTTTTCTACAGAAAGTAAAAGGCCGCCCAAGTCTGTAACGGAATTTATATATCTCAACGGTTATACCTTCTTATGTAAATACTTAATAAAAGTCCAATACCCAGCATGGAGCTAAGAACTGCGGAGCCTCCATAAGACATAAACAATAAAGGCAGCCCCGTTATTGGCATAATACCCATTGTCATTCCAACATTAATAATAAAATGAAAGCTATAGACTGCTAAAAAACCTGCGCAAAGATATTTTCCAAAAGGGTCAGCTGTTGTTTTTAAAGTTGTAATAACTCTAAAACATATCAACAAAAACAAGGTAAAAATTAAAAGACCGCCAATAAATCCTGTTTCTTCAGAATAAATAGAAAAAATAAAGTCAGTACTTTGTTCAGGTAAAAACCTGTAATGACTTTGAGTGCCCTGTAAATAACCCCTGCCTGTAAGTCCGCCCGCTCCTATTGCTGTCATGGACTGAATAATATTCCAGCCCGCGCCTCTTGGATCAATATTAGGATCTAAAAATACTATTAACCGCATAAGCTGATATGGTCTTAAAATTAACCGAGCAGCAAATGATGTAACAACTGAAAATATAAGTATTGATGGTATATAAACAAGCCAGTAAAAATATTTCTTTTTAAATTTTAAATAACCAAAAAGAGCTATGGCGGCAATTAAGCCAAAGAACAAAACAACAAGAGTAATAATTCTTGGGCTTGTAAGAAGAGCCATAAAAGGCATAGGCTTTTGCCAAATATATGTTTGCCATAATGGTAAAATCAAAAATAATCCGGTAAAGGCAATACAAGCAATCATAAAGGCAATGTAACGCAAAGAAACACCGGATATAAATGTCATTGTAATTAAAATAGCAATATAAACCAGAGCAGTTCCAAGATCGGGCTGTAAAAGAACAATAACCATGGGAATCCCAACAATTACACAACTTGTAAAAAATCGTGAAAAAGCACCTTTGTTATGATCTGTATCTGCCAAAAAACGCGCAAGTAGAATAATAACTGTAATCTTTACGAATTCAGACATCTGTCCGCCAAAGATACCAATTCTTATCCATCTGGCAGCACCAAAAACAGCTCTTCCAAAGATAATTGTGTATAACAAAGGTATTAATGAAAAGATATAAATATAAATGGCTATGTTATAAAATTTTCTGTAATTCACCAAGGAAAGTATAAATGAAACTATCAACCCTATAGATGCCCAGACAATCTGTCTGGCATATTCATTAGACACAAGAATTCCTTCATGGGTTACACCAGATGAATAAATATAAAGTATTCCCAGCACCAAAAGAATAATTACGGGCAGTAACAACAAATAATCAATTTTTAATATATCTCTGTACTTCATTCGCGGCGCCCCTGTATTGAAGGTAAATAATGAAAACCTAAAACCCTGATTGTATCTTCATAAGTTTGGTTATTAAAGTATCCATGAAAAATTATTGCAGATGCGTAAGGCGCCCACCATTCCCATCTATTGACAGCTTCTACAACAACTGATACAACAATTGCATCATCTGGATTTGTACTGTTGTATGGTGCGTATGCTGTAAACCATGAATGCCACCTGTCTGTATAACCAGCTTCCCCTGTTCCGGTTTTTCCTGCAATTTGAACAGTTCTTAGATTTAAGGGATATACAGCAGTTCCTTCTGTTATAACAGCTCTCATATTCTGTCTTACAGTTTCAAAGACAGCCGGTGGTATATCGCTTTCATGAATTAATTCCGGTGTTACAATGTGCTCTATTGCTCCTGTAACAGGGTCTCTTACTTCTTTTAAAAAATGCGGATTATATATTTTTCCATTATTAACAATCATGGCTACCATATTTGCCATTTGAATTGGAGTAACATTGATAAACCCCTGCCCTATCGACATATTCATTGTATCACCTGCTACCCATCTTTCATGCATTCGCGTTTCTTTCCATTGTGGTGTTGGAATAAGTCCTGGTATTTCTCCGGGTATATCAACTCCGGTTAACTGCCCAAAGCCAAACATTCTGGAATAATTTATTATTTTTTCCGCTCCCAAATGGTCTCTTCCGGTAGTCCAGTAATAAATATTACAGGACATTGCCAAACCTCTTCTTAAATTTAATCTGCCATGTCCTGGGAAACGGTTATGACAATGCCAGTCACGGTTACCAAAATTTATATGGCCGCGGCAAAGAATTGTTTGTTCGGGCGGAAAAGCTCTTTCCGAAAGAACTGCTGTTGTCATTAAAATTTTCCAAGTAGATGCAGGAGGGTATCCGGAAGAAATTGCTCTGTTAACAAAGGGTTTATTCGGATCATCCAGCAAAGCAAGATAATCCGAATGAAGCCCCTCTGTAAAAATATTTGGATCATACCAAGGGTAAGAAACCATAGCCAGAATTTCTCCCGTAGAAGGTTTTAAAACAACGATAGATCCTATACGCGGGCCAAGAGCTTTTTCAACCAATGTTTGTAAATCAGAATCTATAGTTAGAACCAAATTTTTCCCCATTTCAGGAGGGACTCGTATAACATTTTCTCTGGCGCTAACCCGTCTTCCTCGAACATCTACCGTCCTTGTTTCCCAGCCATCTTTACCTCTTAAAAGTTGATCGTATTGCTTTTCAATTCCCATCTTACCAATAACATCGCCTTGCTGATACCCCAGATTGTAAAGTTGTGTAAGTTCTTCACGAGTAATGTCCCCTACATAACCCAAAATATGTGAAAGACTTTCTGCATTAATATAATTACGAATAAATTTATTTTGCCATGATACACCCGGAAGATTATTTTTCCTTTCCGCTAGGGATGCTATTACAGAAAAATCTACATTTGCCGCTATTTCTACAGGTTGATATAGCTGGAAATACTGAGTTGGGAGTTTTCCCCTTATTTCATCAACAGAAATGCCAATTATTCCAGAAAGAGACTCTAAAACTTCATCCATTCTATTTCTTGGAACTTCTGCGGGCGTAATACTTACGCCAAATGAATCCCTGTTTATTACCATTGGAGTTTCATAATTTCTGTCAAAGATTTCCCCCCTTTGTGTTGGTATTTTGTAAGTTCTTCTGGAAAATTCCTGCGCTCTTGTTCTGTAAACATCTCCTGAAAGTATCTGCATACTAAAAAGCCGGATTGTGTATACGGAAAAAACAATAACCAGTAGCATTTTAACAGCTAATATTCTTAAACCTTGATTTTCCTGCATTATTATCTCCGACTGGGTGAGATATATTTAAACTGTTTTAAAACAAGGAATAACAATGGGGAGATTATTGCATTAAGCCCTATTTCAATCCAAAATATGGGAGAAGTTAATGAATATATCGGTATGGTAACTATAATAAGGGATAAAATAAAACAAATTAATGCTTTGGCAATTGTGGCAAGCGAACAAAGAATAATCGGGATAAAAAAGAAATCAAGAAAAAACGCTCCTTTAAAAATACCGGCAATAGCTCCAATTAATGTACGAACAAGGCAATTTAACCCCAAAGGAGAACCGGATAAAAAATCCCTAGCAAGACCTGAGAAAAATCCCGATACTTGTCCTGTCATTGTCCCGTTTACATACGCTGAATAAACAAGAATACAAAGGGATAAATCAGGAACAACGCCCTTAAAGATGGCAATTTTAACAAATACTGTAGATTCAAGAATTGTAGCAACAATACATAAAATTATGGTCCAAACTATATTTTTAATCATGGCTGAATTCCTGTATACTGGGTATTAATTCATCTTCTTCTATATTTACAGGATCCGGCAAAACCTCAATTTCTTCAGCTTCAATTATAAAAACATATTCCAGTCTGGAAAAATCAATCATTGGAACAATTTCAGCTTCTAATGTTGTCTCATATTCAATAACATTTATAGCGCTTATTCTTCCAATGTTAATTCCGGGCGGGAATATGCCTCCCATACCACTGGAAATAATAACATCACCAATGTTAATTTCATTTCTTGCCCTTTTTGGAACAAAGCGCATTATAAGCGGAGTTTCCGCAGCCCCCTGCCCTTCTACAATACCCTCATAACGGGAAACATTAAATCTGGAAGCAACCTGGGAGTTATTGTCAAATATTGGCATTACAAAACTTTCATACATTGCTGTTTGAATTACCTTTCCAACAAGAGCTTGTGTTCCATCCTGCAACGCTACAACTACCATATTATTTTTTACACCAGATGCACTTCCTTTGTTAATGAGCAAAGCAGAAAATAAATTATCAGGATCACGGCCTGAAATCTGGGCAGGAATTCTTTTATAGCGTAATGTCCTGGAAAAACCAAGCTGCTCGCGCAAACGCAGATTTTCTTGGATAATTTCCGCATTACTGCGTTCTAATTCATCGTATCTTTCAAGTTGTTTTAGAAGTTCCGAATGTTCCCTTCTTAAATCAGAAAGCTCACTGATTGAAAGGACAGTCCTGGAAAAAAAGGAGGAAATTTCATAAATACCGCTTCTTGCTCCAAGAAAAATTGACATTCCTGCATTTTTAAAATTTAACATTGCACTATTTGAAGAAAGCATCAATAAGAGTACAGAGATAAGTACCAATGAACAAAAAATATATACAGTAGAATTAATTAGCACACCCGGTGATTTTCCACCGCCTTTTCCGGGAAACATATCTTAACCGTTTATTCTATCATAAATATTGTTGTTTAAATCATTACCCTTTAAATATTCAAAATATTTTCCCGCTCCAAGGGCAACGCAAATTTCCGGCTGTTCCGCAATAATTGCAGGAACACCTGTTTCTTTTTGGATAAGCTTATCCAGACCTTTTAAAAGAGAACCGCCGCCTGTCATTACAATGCCTCGGTCAACAATATCCGCCGCAAGTTCCGGCGGGGTCTTTCCAAAAGTTATCTTAATTTCATCTATGATTGATGTAATTGGATCTTTTAAAGCTTCCCGCACTTCAACTGAATCTATTTCCAGCCTACGCGGAAGTCCTGTAATAGAGTCATTTCCTTTAACTTCCATCTTTTCAATTGTTTTGTCCGGGGATGCATTTCCAATTTCCATTTTTAGCTTTTCTGCCATTTGTTCGCCAATTATAAGGTTGTGAACAGCTTTAATGTGTTTAATAATTGCTTCATCAAACTCATCACCGCCAATCCTTATTGCGCTTGATACAACCATGCCGCCCAAAGAAATAACAGAAATTTCTGAAGTGCCGCCGCCAATATCGCAAATCATGTGGCCTGCGGGTTCTCTAATTGGAATATCAGCGCCAATAGCCGCAGCAAGGCTTTCTTCTATTACATGAACTTCCCTTGCTCCGGATTTATATGCGCTTTCTTCTACAGCGCGTTTTTCAACTTCTGTAATACAGGAAGGTACCCCAATTACCATCCTTGGTTTAATGAACCTATACCTAGGAAACACACGGTAAATAAAATAACGGATCATTTTTTCTGTAGATTCTATATCCGCAATAACGCCGTCTCTCATAGGCCTTATTGCAATAATATTTTCTGGGGTTTTCCAAAGCATTCTTTTTGCATCGGCTCCTACAGCAACAATTTTCTTTGTTCCGCGTTCTACGGCAACAACAGAGGGTTCGTTTAGTACTATACCTCTTCCTTTAATATAAATTAAAGTGTTGCAAGTTCCTAAATCAATCCCAAAATCTGATGACATACTCCCAAACATTTTATACTCCTTATATATTTAAACGCGCTCTTGCTCTTGCATGAGCGGGATCTTGTCTATATGCAATTCTCCATTCTGAGCGGGCTCTTGTTGTATCCCCTTTCAGATTGTATAACTCACCTAACTGAAAGCGAACTTCCGCGTTTTCTCCGCCTTCATTTAAAATTACCAAATACTGTTCCTCTGCATTGTCATATTCACTTGTCTGTATATATATTTCAGCTAACAATAACCTTGCAATGTTAATGGACTTTGAATCCGGGGAGGATTCTATACACCTTCTAAGATACCCCATTGCCAAGCCGTATTCTTCCATTGCAATATAGGATCTGCCAATTGATAAAAGTAAATTATCTGACGGGTTGGAATTTTTATCAAAGCTTTTTGTAAAAGCTTCTATGCTGCTACGGTAATCCCCTGATGCCGCGTAAGCAAGCCCCAGATATTCAGGAATATCATTTGCTTCATAAGACATTCTATCTGCAATGGATAAATATTTTATAGCCAAGTCTGAATATTCCGATCCTTTGTATCCATAGGCTTTGCCAAGAACATAATAAAGACGAGCATCATTTTTTGCACCGGAAAGTAGCATTGCTTTTCTTAATGAAAAAATACATTCATCAATATATGAAAGTGTATTTTGATTATTAATTTGTGAAATTCCAAGTTGATAAGATGAGAAACCATTCATTGTAAGAAAAAAATAATCTAAGGGATTATTAATTAACGCATTTTTACTAATTTGATGCGCAAGTTCATATTCACCGATATTCCATACTCGTATAAGTTCGCGTTTTTCATTTGTAGATACTGTTCTTATATTTATAATCAACAACGTAGATACAATAATAGCCAGAACTATGACTGTAATAAATGATATTGTCTTAACTCTTTTGAGGATATACATATTACGCCCATAACGGGAAAAAGATCTATTATTCATCATAATTCTAGGTAGAATTCTATAGAATTTAACAAAAAGTGTCAATAAGAAGCGTGTTTTAAAGAAAAAAATAGCGATAAACCGTAAGCCGGGTTCTGTTTGTAGTCCTTTAGGGACTACAAAGCTGCCATCTGTCTATAATGACTGTTATCAGCCAACTTTAGCAATCTACCCGTGGTTAACGGCGGGCCGCCGTTATTATTGACCAAAAGCCAATAATGACCACTATTTGATTTTGCTCCTGATGAGGCTTGCCATTAACAACGTTACCGCCGTCAAGGTGGGCTCTTATCCCGCCATTTCACCATTCCCAAGCCCAAAAGGTACTTGGATGTATATTTTCTGTTGCGCTCTCTGTATTCTGCACCTTTCGATACAGAATCCCGGGTGTTACCCGGCATCATGCCCTGCGGAGCCCGGACTTTCCTCCCCTGTCCTTCCAAGAGGCGGTCAGGAGCGGCAGCCAATTTATCGCTATAAATTATTAATCAAAATCTACGCTAACTTTTTCCTCTTCTTCCTCTTCTTCTTCTTCATATTCGACCTCTTCTTCATCGTCAAGGTCCGAAAGAGCCCCTGTATCTTCAGTATTAAAGAAGTTTTCTTCGCCGTCGACAGATTCCTCATAAAAAAGAATACGGGAACAATAGGGGCAAAATACAAAATCCTTGCCAAGTCTGACCTCATTGGCAAACTGAACAGGTAGAATCATATGACAACCCATGCAAACATTGCCTTTAATGGCGACAATACCTACGCCCATCTTATTTTTGATAATTCGTTCGAATTTAAAGACAACCTCGGTATCAAGGTTATCAGTCAGCTTGATTTCCTTCTTTTTAAGGTTGTCTATTTGCTTCTGTTTGTCTGAAATTTCAGCCTCTATCTTCTTTTTACGGTCTTCAAGCTCTTTTTCCTGTTGTTCAATAAGACTGGTTTGCTGTTTTATCTGTTCACCCAGCTCACTAAGGATTTTTTCCCTATGCTGTAATTCCTTGCGGTACTGCTCTTCCCTATGCGCCGCATCCTGGATTTCCTTGTCCAATGCCTCATATTCTCTCTGAGTACTGGTAAAATCCATGTTTTTTTCGGACTTTTCCCTTGCGGATTCGGCCTCAAAAAGCTTGTTTCTAAGCTCATTTTCTTCCGCCTTTATCTTTTCATAGTCCTGATTTTTTTCGATAAAGGTCTTTTTAATCCTGTTTAAAAGCTCTTCCTGAGTACCCAAAAGTTTGGGTATTTCCTGTATGCTTTTTTCCAAGCCTATCTTCTCATAGACAATTTCCTGCAATGTACGCAGTTTATCAAGATCTTGTTCTGTTACCATGGTATCTCCCAGTAAAAAATTATAGTATATTATATATTAATGGTCAAGATAGTCTTTCAGGCGGCGGCTCCTTTTGGGATGCCTGAGGCGGCGAAGCGCTTTGGCTTCTATCTGCCTTATTCTTTCTCTTGTTACATTAAAATACAACCCAACCTCTTCCAAAGTAAGCGAATAGCCATCATCTAGGCCAAAACGCATTTTTAGGACTTCCTGCTCACGGGCAGGGAGCGTAGAAAGAACGCCAGTAAGCTGTTCCTGTAAAACCTTAAATGCCGTCTGATTGGCAGGGTTTTCCACATCCTTATCCTCAATAAAGTCACCTAAAAGTGAGTCTTCTTCCTCTCCAATAGGCGTTTCTAGGCTTATAGGTTCCCGTGCGACATTCTTAACGGATTTAACCTTTGAGGTTGTCCATGCCAATTTTTCAGCAATTTCTTCATCGGTTGGCTCCCTGCCCAGTGTCTGTAAAAGCTGCCTAGATTCTCTTACAACCTTGTTAATTTGCTCTATCATATGGACAGGTACACGAATGGTTCTTGCCTGATCTGAAATAGAACGGGTAATTGCCTGCCGTATCCACCATGTCGCATAAGTAGAGAATTTAAACCCTTTTTGATACTCAAATTTTTCTACAGCTTTAATTAACCCTATATTTCCTTCTTGGACAAGGTCAAAGAAATGCAAGCCCCTGTTTGTATATTTTTTAGCAATAGAAACAACAAGTCTAAGGTTAGCCCTTATAAGCCTATCCTTTGCGTTTTTCATCATTATTCTACCATTTTTAATTTCTTGTGCCATTTCTTTTATACTTTCAATTTGTTCTTCAAATTCTTCTTCCAAGAAGCGTAGTTTTTTTTGCGTTACCTGAATTAGCCTAATCTTTTCTTTTATCTCATCAGAAGAAAGTCCAAGATGCTTTTCCAATTTTTCTCTTTCATCTTTGATTGTTAAAGACCTTCCCAAAGCGCGAATATCCTTAAAAGATTTTACTCCAAGGTGTTTTTCAAGCCGATCCTGCTCTTTTGAATGTTTTTTAATTTCAATTTCCGCCTGTATAAATTTATCTGAAAAAAGCTGTATTTCATCAGGATGTATTTGAGTATTTTTAACGGTTTTCATTATTCTTTTTCTAATATTGGAACATTCCCTGTCCTCAATATAATTAACATCTTTTGTGATAAGAAGTTTTTTTAATTCCATATAATTTCTAAGATCATTTTGAATGTTACGGATTGAATCTTTATAATAATGATTTAACCTTCTGTTTTCTGTCATGTGTTCCGTAAGTTCTTTTTTAGTTAAGTTAAGTTCCCGTAAATCTCTTTTTGCAAAGGCTTTTTGGGCAATATCATAAAATTCAGGAATTATCATTCCTGATCTTTTTATTACATTCTTTACAATATTTTCACCTTCTTCCATTTTTCTGGATAACTCTATTTCTTTATCCCCTGTTAAAAGGTGTTCTCTTCCAATTTCCCTAAGATATAATTTTATGGGATCATCAACCAAAGAAGATTCTTTCTCAGGATCCTGGGTGTTTTTCTTTTTTGTATCTTTGCCTTTTTTAGGTTCAACAATATCTTCTTCTGTAAGGCTGTCTTCTTCTATAAGCTGAATATTATTTATTTCCAAAAGAGCAAGTACATGTTCAATCTTGTCTGTATTTGTAATATGTTCTGGCAAAATATCGGAAAGTTCTTCATAGGAAAGTGACTTCTTAACTTTTGTATATTCCAGTAGCTTAATAATGGAAGGATCGTCAATTGCATTTATTAAGGCCATTGCGTCAATTGATTGGTCAACCAATGCCGGGTCTTGCTTTACATATTCTTCAGCGGGTTTTATTGCATATCGACTTTTTTTTGCACTATTTTTGTAAAAATATTTAATAAGAGATGATTTTTTATTAAACTTATTAATTGCAAATTTTAACATAAAGTACCCTTATAACTCCTTTAAATTATTTTCCTTAGTTTATCATCAAGCTGCTTTTTTTCTAATAATAATTCATCAATAGCGGTAAGTGCATCTTCATCATCTTTAGAATTTCTTTCCAATTGACGAATCTCCGCTCCTATCTCTGTTAATCTCTTTGAAATCCTTTTTTTCTTAATTTCCTTTACTCCGTCTTCCATAAGACGACGCGCATTATTCCCCTTAAACTCAAGAGTATCTCCATTAGTTGAAATAAACTTTTTTAAGGAATCATCCTTAATCCTTGCAAGCAAAGAATCTATATTCATTTCTCCTGAACTAAAACATTCTTCTAATGAAACAAATAGTTCTTTTGCCGCTCTGTCTTCAATCTCCTTAATCTGTACATCCGCTCTTAATTCCGGGTACAGCTCCATGTTTACAGCCGCTACCGTAAGCATTATCAGTTCGGAAGTTCTTTTAACCTCCAGCGGGGCTGGGCTTTCAGCCCTGTTTTCTTCATAATTGCCTTTACTTTTCCAGCCTGAATAATCTTTTTGGACAGCTTTCTTTTCTATACGGAATTTATCCGCTATCTGGGCGATACAGTCATCGCGCTCTACTTCTGAGCCTAAAACCTCCAAATACGGAAATAAATATTCCGCTAACCTTGTCTTATCACTGGAAAGTAAATTTATATACTCAAAGTCAAATATAACGCTTTTCATAAGATTTTTCAACATCTGAGGGCCGAATTTTAGCAAAATATCAGCAGGATCCTTAAAATTTTCCCTATTTATACCGCCGGTTTCCTCCTGCAAAGCCTTGGAAAGATGTACAACATTACAGGAAATTCCGTATTTACGGCAGACAAGTATCGATTTAAATGCAGCCTTAATACCCGCTTCATCTGTATCAAAAATTAAGATAGCTTTTTCTACCCAACGGCTAAGCCAACTTGCCTGTTCGTCCGTAAAACTAGTGCCAAGGGGGGCAACCGCATTAACAATTCCCGCCTGATGCAGGGCTATAACATCCATATAGCCTTCCGCAAGAACTACGGTTTTTGTCTGCCTCATCTCTTGCTTTGCCAAATCTATGGCAAAAAGAGTTTGCCCTTTTTTATAAATTTCAGTTTCCGGTGAATTTATATACTTTGGCGGTTCTTTTCCGTCACTTTGCAACACACCGGGTAAAGCCCTTCCTCCAAATGCTACAATTTTTCCCTGTCTGTCAGATATTGGGAAAATAAGACGGGCGGAAAACAGGGATATTGTCTTATAATTTTTAGAAAATAAACCGGACTTTTCCAAAAATTCATCCGAATAACTTTTTTGCTTTAAAAATTTATGTAAAAAATCCCTGTTACCGGGCGCATAACCAAGCTTAAAGGTATTTACCATTTCATCGCTTATACCTCTTTCCTTCAAATATTTTTTACAATCATTGCCTTCCGTCTTTTCATTTAAAAAGTGGATAAAAGTTGTCGTTGTCCTTTTATATAATTCATAAAGTTGTTCTTTAAGAGTTGTATCTTCAACCTTAAAATCATGGCCTTCTTCATAAACAATTTCAATTCCCATCTTACGCGCAATTGTTTTAATAGCTTCAGGATATGCCAAATTGTCTATTTCCATAACAAAGCCAATGGCACTGCCGCCCTTATTACATCCAAAACAGTGATACATTTTTAAATCCGGATCTACCTTAAAAGACGGGGTTTTTTCCTGACCGCCTGCATGAAAAGGGCATTTTCCCCACCATCTGCCGGATTTTTTTTCCAGTCTGACATAGTCCCCTATTAAAGAAACAGCATCTAAGCGATTGTTAACTTCCTGAATGGTTGACTTGGATATTATGGCCATTACATATCCTAACGGGATTGAGGCTTGGTTATAAAACGGCCTGCATTTATATGTTCTTCATTTGTTCTGGAAAAAATATGCCTTCCTGAATTTGCATTTTCCAGTCTAAAATAGAAAAAATCTGTGTTTTCCGGAAAAAAAGCCGCTCTTAAAGAAATCATCCCCGGAGCGGATATGGGACCTGGCGGAAGCCCTGCCCACTTGTATGTATTGTATGGATTATTAATTTCCAAATCCGCTCCTGTTATAAAACCCGGATGAGGAAATCCCAAAATATCGGTAATAATATATTCAACAGTGGCGCATGATTGAAGCCCCATATTAATACGCAGACGGTTATAAAAAACCCCTGCCATTATAGCTGCTTCTTCAGGTATTCTATACTCTCTTTCCACAATGGAAGCAATTATAACTTTTTCATTTAATTGTCTTGGAGTTAATTCCTTAATAGAAGGGTCTAAACTTTCTATTCTTTTAAAAAAATTGTCCAGCATTACCCTTACAACCTGTTCTGCAGGATAATCCTGAGGGAAAAAATATGTATCGGGAAACAGATAGCCCTCCATTGACCTTCCCGGAATATTGTATTCGTTAATAATATCCATATTCCTTACCGCATCCAAAAAATCATCTGCAGAACATATTTTTTCTTCTTCAAACCTGGCCGACATTCTTTTTAAAGTAACGCCTTCCGGAATTGTAATTCTATTCAAAGTTTGTCTGCCGGAAACAAGAAGACGGTAAATTGCTATTTGGGATGATGGCATATCAAGTTTATATGTTCCACTTTTTATATGTTCTTTTTCCAATCTGCCGATTAAATTCCAGAAATATCTTGATTTTATAAGTTTTGCCCTTTCCAGTCTAAGACCTACAGACCGGGAAGTTTCCCCCCTTCTTACTTCCAAATAAATATCGCCGTCTTCTCTTTGTCTTATACCATCATTTTCCGTTATAATATATTGATTATCAGAATAAAATGGTGCATTAAAGTACATAACAGCACCGCCAATAATGGGAATTGTGATAAGAAGAATTGTAATTATTAAAATTAAAAAATCAATTATTTTGTTAAAAATATTTTTCTTTTTATTCATTAAATTGTGACTTCCAAACCCTCGCACGCCAAAGTTAATTCTATTCCCTTTATGTTCATTCTTTCCAGATACCAGCGGGCGGATTGTAAAATACCATAAAGTTTATGATCATCATAAGTAGGATCATGATGGAACATAATCATGTGTTTTATTTTCCAATTTGCGGCAAAGTCAACAGCCAAGCTGAACGCGCTATGTCCCCAGTTATATTTTTCTATAGCTTCACCCAATGTATACTGGCAGTCAATCACAATCATATCCGCATCTTTAAAAAACGCTATATTTTCTTTTGTTTTTTGAAAATCGTTAGTACTTAGTTCAGTATCCGTAGCATAGATAAATCTTTTTCCGTTTTCATTGACGCTGTATGCAAATGAGTCCCCGGGATGGTTCATTTTTCTAAAGTTGATTGTTCTGCCTGCGACTATAACCTCTCCCTGCATTTTGTGAAAATTTTTAGAAGAACCCATTACATCCATAGTAACTGGAAAGTAAGGCGGCAACATCTGACCTCTTAGGTATCGTTCTATATCATTTGCGGGAGAATAAAAATCAAATTTATTTGCAGGATTATAAGCAGGCGCAAAAAAAGGCAACCCCTGAATATGATCCCAATGATAATGAGAAAGAAAAACATGGTATTGATCTATCTTTGTTTTTTCCTGTAAAAGAGTTACCCCCATATCCCTGATACCGGAACCGCAGTCAAAAACAATACATTCCTTAGAATCTTCAAAAGAAACGCTTACACAGGGAGAATTTCCTCCAACCGTACCAAAAAGCCAAGGCGGAAGCCCTGCCAGAAATCGTTCTCTTGTTTCTGGACTTACAATATCATCAGGAGTAACCTGTTCAATAATAGCGGATATTTTACTCTTTATCCGTGCAGGAGAAGTAGGTGTAGGAATAGAACCGCGAACTCCCCAAAAATTTATCTTCATATCTCCCCCTGACTAATTTTAAGAAGAGTATCAATCTCCTCTTTTGAATAATGCTTGCCTGAATTCATACCCGGACAGCCGCTAGATGCCATCTTCCAGTTGTCAATTGAAAAAAGAATAGATTCCCAGAATGGAAATAATTTACATTGTAAAGGCCTAGCCTCATACACAATACATCCTTTAATTGACTCCCAAAAAATACAATCTTTATTGGATTTTTCTTTTAAAGAAAGGATTTTATTTCCTTTCCAGTTATCTACCCAACGGCAATATAGCCCAATAAAGCTGTCTCTGTCTGTTTCCAACTTAGCAATTAGCTTTTCAATATCATTATCTGACAAATAAACATATCCTGCATCATAACGGCAGCATGAAGAACATCGTTGGCATGTAAATTTAAGACCCGATGCATAAAAAGGCTCATCTTTCATTAGAAACTAATGCTATATTGTATTGAGCTGTCTCATTTTCCGGGTCAATTCTAAGAACCGCCTGCCAGTCAGAAATAGCCCTATCTATAACACCTAATCTTGCGTGAGCACTTGCTCTTAAAGAAAAGGCGTTTAAATTATTTCTATCCAATCTGATAGCCTGATTACAGTCCGCAATACTTTTCTCTAATTCCCCTTTTTCATAGTACGCCCTTGCCCTAATGGTATAGGAGACAGAAGAATTAGGATCGATTCTTAAAACCAGATTGGATTGAGTAATAACTTCGTCATAATCGCCCACGACAAGGGCTTCTATGCTCTGTTTTAAATACCTTAACGCCCATGGGCTGTATTCTTCCTGTGCTGTTGCGTTAGATACCACGGTAAATAGAAAAACTAAACATAAAAATAGCGATAAGACTTTCATACTTATATTTTACTACTTTCTCTAAAAATGTCAACACCTTGTTCGCTTACACAAGCAATCAAGAACGATAACTACCTATGTCGGTACGGTAATGTTTTTTATCAAAATTGATGTTTTCCACCGTATAATAGGCCGTTATAAGTGCGTTTTCCAATGTCGATGCTATACTGGTAACTCCCAAAACCCGTCCCCCGGCTGTAAAAAAACACCCATCCTTATAGGTTGTCCCTGAATGAAAAATAACGCAGTCATTAGTACCGCCATCCTTGTTAAGCCCAGTAATTTCTAGGCCTGTTTCGTAAACGGAAGGATACCCCCCTGAGGCAAGAATTATACAGGCGGCACCGGCGGGATGCCATGAAATATCGATATTTTCCAGTTTTTCATCAGTTACTGCTTGCATTATTTCCAGTAAATCCGTCTCCAGAAGGGACAATACAGCCTGTGCTTCTGGGTCTCCAAACCTGCAATTATACTCTATCACTTTGGGGCCCTGAGGGGTCAGTATAAGACCAAAATACAGACACCCCTTAAAGGGACAGCCTTCTTCCCTCATAGCGTGAATGGTTGGCAGAAAGATTGTTTTTTCACAAATTGCAGCAATATTTTTTTTATAGTGCGGGTTTGGGGCAATAACACCCATTCCGCCTGTATTTGGACCGATATTATCGTCAAAAGCGCGTTTATGATCCATTGAGGATATCATGGGTTTTACGGTTTTTCCGTCTGTAAATGCAAGCACAGAAACTTCCGGCCCTGTTAAAAATTCTTCTATGACGATACTTTTACCGCTTTCCCCAAACTTTTTTTCCATCATAAAATCCATAATAGTTTGCTGCGCTTCCATGCGGTCATTTGCAATTACTACACCCTTTCCAAGAGCAAGACCGTCCGCTTTTATAACCAGAGGAAACTTAGTATTTTCTGAATTAATAAAATCCTGAGCTTCATCAGCTATATGAAAAGTTTCATATGAGGCGGTAGGAATATTGTATTTTTTCATAAGGTCTTTTGCAAAAATTTTACTGCTTTCAATTCGGGCAGCGGCTTTATTGGGACCAAAACACCGTATCCCTTTTGCTTCCAAAGCATCCACCATACCAAGAGCAAGCGGATCATCAGGGGCTACTACTACATAATCAATAGAATTTTCTACGGCAAAATCCGTCATAGATTGAATATCCACAGCCTTTATTGGAACACATTCAGCATCGATAGAAATCCCTCCGTTTCCCGGAGCCGCATAAATTTTAGAAATTTTTGTATTTTTTTTAAGGGATTTTATTATGGCGTGTTCCCGCCCGCCGCTACCAATAATTAAAACTTTCATATTTTTTCCTTTTTTTATTTAAACACAGAGTTCACAGAGTTGTTGTTTGAAAGCTTTGCTTCTTCCTCTGTGCTCTCTGTGACCTCTGTGGTTTAAATTTTTTATTCAATTATTATACCGGAAATTCCGGACTTCATCTCTCCAATTATTACCGCCGTTTCGCCACTCTCCTTCAAAATTCGCACTGTTTCATCGGCGTTTTCTTGTGCTGTAATAACGCACATTCCTGTTCCCATATTAAATGTGTTAAACATATCCCGTTCAGGGACATTGCCGTCTTTTTGAATCATATTAAAAATTTCCGGTATAACTAACGAACTTTTTTTAATAACCGCTCCAACACTTGTTCCAAAAGCGCGGGGTATATTTTCATAAAATCCGCCGCCTGTTATATTGCAAATTGAACGGACTGAGATTTTTTCCAGCAAATTTAAAATAGGTTTTACATAAATTTTTGTAGGCGTTAAAAGTTCTTCACATAATTTTTTATTATTCTCAATATCAAAAACCTTACGAACCAAAGAAAAACCGTTTGAATGTAAACCGGAAGAAGCAAGCCCTATAATTACATCTCCGTCTTTTACAGAATTTTTATTTGGTATTTTTGATTTTTCTACAAGGCCTACGGAGAAGCCTGCTAAATCGTATTCATTTTCAGGATAAAAACCGGGCATTTCTGCAGTTTCTCCTCCTATAAGAGCGCATCCTGCCTGCACGCATCCTTCTGCAACACCGCTGACTATATTTTCTACTTTTTCAGGAATGTTTTTTCCCATTGCAAGATAATCAAGAAAAAATAAAGGTTTGGCTCCCGCGCAAACAATATCATTAACGCACATTGCCACACAATCTATACCAATAGTATCATGCTTATCTAAAATAAACGCAATTTTTAATTTAGTGCCAACACCGTCAGTACCGGAAACAAGAACAGGTTCAGAGTTTCCGCTTTTAGGAAGAGCAAACAAACCGCCAAAGCCGCCAATGTCATCAATAACACCCGGAATATGTGTCCGCTGTACAAGTTTTTTTATAAGTTCAACAGCCTTATACCCTGCTGTTACATCAACACCGGCATTTTTATAACTTTCACTATAGCTTTGGTTTAATTCCATATTTGCTAACAGCCTTATAAACTTTTAAGTTTTTCTTGCAGCTTGTTATCTTTTGCTACTACTTGATCTACCATATCTTTCTTGAACTTTTCAAGTTTTTCAGCAATGGAAGGATCTTCCAAAGAAATAATCTGCGCAGCAAGAATACCCGCATTATCTGCTCCGTCAATTGCCACAGTAGCTACCGGAATTCCGGCCGGCATCTGCACTGTAGAAAGAAGCGCATCCAACCCGTCCAAGGAAGATTTTACAGGGATCCCGATAACAGGAAGCGTAGTATGCGCCGCAACTACTCCTGCAAGGTGAGCAGCCTTCCCTGCCGCCGCTATAATCACCCCAAAGCCATTATTCCGCGCATTTGACGCAAATTCACAAGCCCTAGCCGGTGTACGATGAGCGCTCATTACATGCGCCTCATACGGAATACCAAATTCTTTTAATCTTTTAAACAATGGCTCCAGCGCTGGAAGGTCGCTGTCACTGCCCATTAAAATCCCTGCTTTTTTCATATTTACCTCGATTATGGGTATTATATTATCTTTGATTTTTCTTGACTAGAGGGGGGGATTGTAATCTGTTGCATAATCATTATCCTCGCGCTGAGGCACGGAGACGCGGAGAACGCGGAGAACGGGGCAGCTCGTCCCTGCATTAAACGGCAGACTTTTGTGTTAACACACAAAAGCCAGCCGTTTGCGCAGGGAGGTACTAATTATAAGCTTTGGATTGTTTCAGTTGATAGTCCAGTAAAATCAATAATCTCACTGATTGGCTTGTTAGCAGTTTTCATTTTCCGAGCAACTTGTTCTAAGCCTTCCTCTCTAGCTTCCTCACGAGCATGTTCAACTATAGCTTTCACAAAATCTTCCGTGGTATATTCATGTACCATCAACGCTACTACCTCCGACCCGTGCTTTCTCAGGAATTCTTCTAAAATATCATTCTCTATACAATATTTTACCGCACATACCACAGCTTCATCAAGGGTTAATCCGGTCTTTTCATACTCCCGAATTTTGTCAATAAAAAGACCGTATTCATTCAGAATTTCACACTTTTGTTGGATTTCCTGGTTCTGACCGTGATTTATGTTATACACCTGCACTACAAGCTCCAGTGCTACTTGGTCTTTTTCTTTTCCTAACCCTTTTGTGTCCATAAATGCATCTGAAAGTTTCAAGGTCTTTTTCTCAGGGAAAGCTTCCTTGCCGTTATACAACACTATAAACTCAGGCTTGGGAATTTTGATAAGCGGTTTGATGTGTATTTTGCTGTAATCCACTATCTTGTCGTACACTTTTTCTATGTACTTGAAGATTTTTAATGGCAGATTCTCACTGATTGTTGACTGATGCTCAATCAAAACTACCAACCGATCATCTATGAGAAAAGAAATATCATTTCTCATTCCCTTTACCAATACACCTGAAATAGTGTTAATGTCTATGGGTACATCCGGCGGAAGATCCACCCCTTCGATAGCCGAGTACAACTCCCGTAGTATCTCCGGCTTGCTAAAAAGTAGCCTGAACACGCTGTCTTTGTGTTCCCTGTTTGCCTGAAGATCAATTTCATTTACAGGCAATTCTTTTTGGTTTGTTGTTTTCATAACAACTCCTTAGAAAAGTATGTAGTTTTCATACGAAAACCAGATACTATATATGGCGTGAACTTGCCGTTTTGCTTTATCGTTTTTTAAAAAAATGAAAAATTTGTGAAAATTTGTCATCTGAAAGGGATGCTACAATATGGAAGAAGATGGGAATTTGCTTGTTTTTTACATAATCTTTACCTCGCACAGAGGACACAGGGGCACAGAGGACACTGAGGAAGTATCAGCTAGTCCCTGCATAAACGGCAGACTTTTGTGTGATTAACACACAAAAGCCAGCCGTTTATGCAGGGAGATATTAAAATTAATACATGTAATTGTTTTACTAAATATGTAAGTATATCAACTGTCGCATAACTTTCATTATACACAAATCCTTCCCTCTCCGGTTTGTATCTGCCAAAGTTTGGTATGTACGCGTCAATATTGTTTAGTAGCCTTATACAGATACTTTAAATCCATTTCCTGATCCATTAAACGGTAAAAATTGTTCTGCGGAACCAAATCTTCCAGATATACTTGGTACATCATCTTTGCTTGCCATTCTTTTTTTCCTTGCATAATTACTACTATACTTTAAATTTATTTATAGATATAGTATTCTTTTTGTTAGTTGCGCAACAGGCACATTTGTTATGCGAAGTTGGGTTTTACAGTAACTATGAATTTATTTCCCCAAAAATTTCATTATTCTATCTGTATATTTATGAAGATGTGCTGCTCTAGCCTCATTTGTTGGAAAAACAATTAAATTTTCTTTTTTTAAGGAATGTAGATTTATTCCAAGAATATCTGAAATATAATCTACTTTTCTCATAATTATTGTTAACTTATTTTTGTCATTTAATAAATGGCTTATATAGTTACAGGTTAATCTAATTGATTCTAATCTCAATAAAGCACTGTTAGGTTTAAATTGCTTTGAATGATATGGTATAATTTCCAAATTACCAACTGTATTGCTTAAATATTTTAATGAATTATAATAATCATATTTTGATTTCAATCTTTTTATTAATGGATTTAATTTTTTTGTCCACCATTTAAACCCTCCACTTTCTTTATATTTTGGATTTAATGCCAAAAATGGAAAATCCATAGGTTCTTGTTTTAGATTCTTAATCATTTCATTCTTGAATTCAATGTCATCTTCAAACTTATAATCACTATCATCAAATCCGGGATTAAGTAATATTAAAAATATTTTTGAATTAATTAAATTACCCCCATAAGGACAGGGTAATAATCCACTATGGAAATGATATTTATAATAATTCTCATCATTTTTATATTTTAACATATAATCATTATAACTTGATGCATAAATGCTATTATTTAATAAATACTCACACTTATCATCTTTATGAATTCCTTTATTATCAAAATCATAGTCTTTCCAAAATTTTGTTAATGATTCATATTCTTTCATTTTCATACCTCATGAATTACTATTTTATTAA
>Ga0099364_10004146_pt1 | contig 22033 bp, 17 predicted proteins | sample TergutTh196P3_FD_73070 | JGI IMG/M metagenome (GOLD analysis project Ga0099364, IMG submission 73070) | Microcerotermes parvus P3 segment gut microbial communities from Pointe-Noire, Republic of the Congo - Th196 P3 | ecosystem: Host-associated > Arthropoda: Insects > Digestive system > Gut ...
TGGAGCGCTCGCGAGTTGGCGCATGGAGGCGCCACCGAGCGATTGCGGGAACTTTAACATAGCCGTCCGAGCGCAAGGTTCTGTTTATCTAAACCGGATATAAGTCTTCAATTACGCAATCCAAGCCGCCTAAATCTTCCAGGAAAGTGCGGGGCGGGACAGCGGTTTCGATATCCCAGCCAAGGAAACCGTAAAAGTTGTCCGCGAGCTTCTCATTATCCACTGTGACATTCTTGAGCGGACCCGCCTGGAGCGGCGGTTTGCCGACAGCCCTGTCGGAAATCTTGAAATCGCGGCGGCGGAACCCTTCGCGGAGATTGAACGCATGGCGCAGCGTAAACGAACGGTAGGCGAACTGATTCATCTGCTCTTGCGTGTAATCAAAGCCGGTTATGGCATTGAGCATCTTTATTGATATCCACGGCGCAAGCAGGAAGTTGCCAAACCCGCAAATCCCGGATGAATCCGTAAGCTCCCATTCGAGCAGACCGGCGGCATCCTGCTCCCCGGTGTTTTCGAAATTATATTTTACCTCAGGCGGATTATGCCCAAACGGCACGCCGCGCCCGCCCTTTATATGCCTGCCGGGCGTCGGGTCATACTGGAATATGCGCGCCAAGCCCGGGTTATAGCGCGAACCATGCATCGGCAGCTCGATGCCGCTTGCCGTGACAAGGCACTCCTCGCCCTTGCCCAAAGCCCGCGACGCTCCCTGCGACGCCAGGTTGAGCGGCACCCCAATCCCTTTATATTCGCAGATACGCTCAGCTATCGCTACTATAGCGTTCGCATCGCCCCATTTCAAATCGATCCCGTCAAGCTCATCAATTGTGAATATGCCTTTATTGTAACACTCCATTAACCACGAAATAGTCCCGCCGAAAGAAAGCGTGTCATAGCCGTACTCATTGCAAAGCCAGTTGAGAATGACAGCGGCATCGGAATCGCTATTGAGCATCATGCTCCCAAAAGCGCCAAGGGACTCGTATTCTGGACGCGTCGCATCGATTTTGTACTTATCGTTTTCAAGCCGGTACGCCGCGCCGCACTTGATGTAACAATTGCTGCACCCGACGCTGCCGGTCTTGTACTTCGGATCTGTGATATGCCCGTTGATGGCATCGGCCTGTTCTTGCGTAATATCGACATCCGGCGCGCCGCTCCAATTCTTTATAGGCGCATCCGCCATCATAACGCAGGAATTGTAATGAGCAGAAGTCCCGAGAACCTTAAACTGCGCCACGACCCCCTCGCCCCTGCCGCCCGGCAAACCATGAGTGATAGATTCCTTGTTGCACTCCACCAGAGCGGCGTCGTCTTTTACCGAAATAACGGAGTTGCCGCCGCGGCAGACGATCGCCTTGAGCTTTTTAGAACCCATGACCGCGCCGGACCCGCCGCGCCCTGCAGCGCGGTGTTCATTTATTATGGCCGCCATATAAGCCATATGCTCGCCGCCGGGGCCGACTTGCGCCACGCTGATCTTGCTGCCCAGTTCTTCTTTAAGAATATCATCCACTACTGACGTAGTCTTGCCCCAGAGAGCGGACGCATCACGGATCTCCGGTTTGCCTTCGTCAATCAGTATGTATACGGGAGTTTCCGAAATTCCCCTTATAAACACAGCATCAAAACCGGTTTTCCGCAGAGCCGGGCCAAAGTTGCCCCCGCAGTTCGTATCGTTCCAACCCTCTGTCACAGGGGATTTGCTCACAACAGTAAACCGGGCGCCAAGCAGCGCTTTCGTTCCGTTAAGAGGGCCGTTTACAAAACCAAGTATGCTCTCCGGCGCGAAAACAGGCGTTTTCGCAGGCATCATCTCATAAAGGTATCTCGCGCCGAGCGTAGCCCCGCCGATAAAATAATACGCCCAGTCGGGATTTAAGTCCCTTGTCTCGAAAGTCCTTTCGGTCAGATCCACGATAAGTATTTTGCCATTATAACCGTACAATGCACTCCCGCCCTTTCACTAAGTTATATCCGATCATGTTGTAAATATACAATAATTGCGGTTTGTTACATATAGAAATTTGCATGAACTTTGGGACATGATTCTGTAATGTCTCACAATTTAGTAACTGACGGATTCGCAACGCAAACAAAAAACAAGTTATTTTGGTCCGTCAGTTACTATCACCGCACGAACGCGCGGTGCGCCGCTGCGGAGGCTAAAATTCGTAGGCGGAATTCATTTCCGCCTTTAAGCGAATTTAGCCGCAGCATGCGGCGTCTTGGTTGTGGGGCGGAGCCTCACGTTAGTAAAGCTTATTTCCAAGCAGCCCCTTATTCTATGCCTTTTTCAGTGAGCCATTCGTGGAACTCCTTTGCGTTTATCCGCTCCCCGGTCATACCGGCAGCTTTGTCGGACGCCAGAAAAAGGATCGCCTCATTCATAATATCTGCCGGCAGAAGACCGATTCTCTCAAAATGCTCGCGTATCTCGTCTGTAACAAACCCGGTGTCAGCAGGGCCGCCGGGCAGCAAAACATTCACCATCACATTGTAGTCTTTCATTTCCTCAGTCATAATTACCGACATCGCCTCGGCGCCGGCGCGCGCAGGGCCATATGGAAGCATTCCGCGCGCCGTCATAGTCGTAATTCCGGTCGAGACATTGACAAGCCTGCCGCCGCCATGCCGTATCATAAGCGGCACGAAAGCGCGCGCCGCAAGAAAATAACCGATAAAATTCGTTTCGACGATATCGTAAAAAGCCTTCGGCTGAATCTCAAAAAAAGGCACCGGCCTCACAGTTTGGTCCTTATTTATGTCTGTCATGCCAAGCCCGGCGTTGTTCACGAACATATCGAGCCTATCCCAGTTCCCGGCAACCCACTCAGCAGCGGCGCCCACCGAATCCTCAGAGCGCACATCCATCTCAAGCGCATAAACGTCGAAACCTTCAGCTTTGAGCTTATCGTAAGCGTTATTGAGCCTGTCGCCGCGCCTGGACGCTATTGCCACGGTAGCGCCGTGTGAGAGGAGCGCCTTCGACATTTCAAACCCCAGCCCGAACGAACCGCCGGTTATAACAGCGTGAAAACCACTTAAGTTGTAGTCCATTGCCATTACCCCCTATCTTTTACCCATATCTTTAATGATAAAATCCGCAAGCCCGGAAACATCGTCGATCCCAAAACAAGGCTTGTCCGTATGATCAGCGACGTCAGTCACGATTGCGAAGCACTCCTCCGCCGGAATTGGCAGCGGCTTGCCCGCAGCGGCTCTTTGAATGGCAATTCTTGGCCATACACCGCTTTTATACCCCTCTGTGAGAATTATATCCACTTCCGTTATGCACTCGAGCAGCCTATTGAGCGGGACGGGCCTGTTTTCCATTATGGCCGCCTTTCCGGCGGATGCAACGACCGTAATATCCGCCCCGGCGCGGGAAAACCGCCAACTGTCCTTGCCCTCGTGATCGATATCAAAATCGTGCGCATCGTGCTTAATGACCGCCACCCGCAGTCCGCGCGCTTTAAGCTCCGCAACAAGCTTCTCAAGCAGCGTAGTCTTACCAGTACCGGAAAACGCAACAAAAGAATAAATAGGCGTATTGTTCATATAGACTCCAGTGCAGAAGTAGAGTGAGGCAATGTCATTAAGTTAACGCAACACCCGTGTAGGGGATGGGATTGCCTATCCCGCAATGCACCGGAAAACGGTCAAGGCAAGCCTCACCCATACGAACCTACCAAGGATGTTTTACTTAACTTAATGACATTAATTCCTAACTCCTAACTCCTTTGCGCTTATGGTTTCCAAGTCGGTGGATTTGTCTTTTCGTCGCGCAGGCAGTTGCGGGTTATGCCGAGGATTTCACGCGCTTCTTCCGCTGTAGCGATATCGCGCCCGGCGATTTTTGAAAGCTCGACCGCACGCTCAACAAGCTGAACATTTGTCGCAACAACGCCGCGCGAATAGTAAATATTGTCCTCCAAGCCTACGCGCAGCCCGTCAGCCCCAAGAGCGAGCCCCGCCAGCATCATCGGCATGTGTGTCCTGCCGATTCCGGACACGCTCCAAGTCGAGCCGGGAGGCAGCTTGCCGACCATGAACGCAAGGCAATCCGCCGTACCCGGCATAGAGCCTCCGACGCCCATGATAAACTGGAGATGCAGCGGCTTTGGAATACCGTGCTTATCGGAATAAAACAGCGCGGAGTCAATGTGCCCCGTATCAAATATCTCAAACTCAGGCTTAACATCGAACTTCACAACTTCCTGCGCCAGGTAGTTGAGAAAACGCGGATGATTCTCAAAAATGTAAGCATTGTTCCAGTTGAGCGTATTCGGGTCAAACGAACACATCTCAGGCCGCAGGGCGCCGAGGTGCTCCAAGCGCTTATGATCCTCGTACTCGCCGCCTGACGTGGTCAGGTTGATGATAATATCGACGCCTGCTTTTTTGCTCGCCTCGCGGATTTTCTCGACGGACTGCGTAAACATATTAAGGCTCATCGATTTATAGCCTATTTCCATCTTCCCGTCGACTTCTTTGTCCTCGCGCACATGGATATGCACAATGGACGCGCCCGCCTTTGCGCAGGCTATCGTCTGCTCGGCTATCTCGTCGGGCGTATAAGGAACCGTCGGGGCGTGATCCCTCTTTGTTCCGGCGCCACACAAGCAGACCTGGATCATAATCTTATTTGTTTTTGCCATAGTAAATATTACCTTTCTTTTTTATTACTAAACCAATGTCAACAGGTTAAGGAAACTCTGTCTGATTTGTGTAGGGGACGGCGTCCTCGACGTCCCGCAGATTCTGGCAATGCCCGCACAGCGGGACGTCCAGAGGCCGTCCCCTACAGGTGCTAATTCGTTAATCTGTTGACATTGATTACTAAACCGGTATACCACTAAACCGGGTCGTCCATGAACTTCATGGCTAACTTAAATACTTCGAAAAGCTGCTTATCGCGTTTCGCTGTGAGCGCTTGCTTGTCAACTCCTGAGTAGTCATAAAACCCTTTACCGGTCTTGAAGCCAAGCTCACCCTTGTCGATATGCTCCTGAAGCGTAGCAGGCATATCGACTTCCGGCGGCATTTTATAGCTCTTGTTCTTGTAATTATTCGCAGTCATATCCAGCCCGCCGAAATCCGCGCGTTTGCACAGCCCAAGGACGACGGCGCGGGGAATGAAGCTTGTCTTTACCGCTTTGTCGATATCCTCAGGGGTGCAGTACCCGTTATCGAGCAGATAAAACAGCTCCTGATTCAAGCACATCTGCATACGGTTTGCGATATAACCTTGTATGAACTTTTTCATCAAAACGGCGGACTTGCCGCACTTCTCCAATAACTCAACCGTGATATCCGCATAAACCTGCGGCGCCTTGTCGCACTTCACGACTTCGACAAGCGGTATCAACTGAGGCGGGGAGTACCAGTGCGCAATGACAGCCTGCTTCTGCCTGTTCTCCGGCATGAGCGCAAAGACGTCAAGCCCTGACGTGTTGGAAGCAATGATCGCGTCGTCGCTGACCGCCGCATATACTTTTTCAAAAAGCTCGACTTTCGCATCCTTGTTCTCGACGATAGTCTCTTGTATGAAATCAGCGCCCTTTACCGCTTCTTCGACTGTAAGCGCGAAGTCGACGAGCTTGAAAGTTTCCTCCAGCTTGTCTGCTGCCAGCATGCCTTCTTCGATGAACGTCTTTAGGCTATTGTAGAGAGTCTCTTTTGCTTTTTCACGCGTCTGCTCGCTGCGCGTCCACATAGTGACCGGGTAACCGCCCATCGCGAACATCTGCGCAATTCCGGGCCCCATTGTCCCGGCGCCGAGCACGGCGATTTTCTTAATATCTTTAATGCTGTTCATATTCTAGAAATTACCTTCTTCCCAAGCGACAAGCCTGACGAACCCGCCGTCGGCCATTTCGCAGCGGAACGGGAAAGCGGCTATTATCATGCGGCGCCCGGTGATTTCGTCCACGTCGCCCCCCGCGTTCTCTATCGTTATGCAGCCATACTGCATGAACTTGCGGTGGCAGTACTCGTAATCCGGGTATTCTACCGCCGGGTCTTTCCCCGTCGCTTCCTTGTAAATAGCATCGAGCCACGGCATCTGCTCCTTGAGGGGATGGTGCCACAGCGGCGCGTCGGTCGCGCCCCATGTCCCCGTGATGCCCTTTATCTTCTTCTCGAAAAGGAGCCAGTCGCACACTTCGGGGCCCATGCCGGGGTAGTAGTTGAAGTACTTGTCGTTGTTTTTGCGCCAGTAGCGGTGGAATCCCGTGTTTACAACTACCCAATCGTTCGGCTTTATCTCAAGCCCGTCTTTCGCGGCGGCTTTTTCAAAATGTTCGGGCTTCAGCTCTACCCAGATGTCGCCAAACCGCTTCGGGTCGCCGGCGGCGGCGTTCCATTTCGCCTCAAACTCGTCGTACAGGTAGGTCATGTCCAAAATGACGCCGGTCCCTATGCAGAACTCGAGCGGAAGCTCGTCCAGGCTGTACCCGTACCGGGCGCGATCCACTTCTTCCTCGTGGAGCACATGGTTCGGCGCATCCGTGTGCGTGGCGGCATGCAGCGTACCTGTGTAAGTGTTCGTCCTCTTGTGGAAGCGCTCCAGGTACTGCCCCCTGGGGAACAGCAAGTCCTGCCGCGCGCCGGGGAACGGCCACAGCGGCGTGTCCACGCCCCACGGGTTGGACAGGTCGTAGATCTTTACCATCTTTGACTTGTCGAGATAGAATTTGCTTTTGTCGAGCGGCATGTATGCCATAGTTTTGCTCCTCCTTATTTGTTTTTGTGTCATATTTTTTGCTATTGTGACTGCCCGGAACCGGTGAGGATGGCTGTTCAGAGGGTCTGTCAATGAGCAAGCTCACATGATAACAAGTTTTTTGCTGACAGACCCTTTGTTCCCGCAAAGCGCATGGAAGCGCCGCCGAGCGGTTGCGGGAATATAAATAGCTGTCCGAACGCAAGGTTCTAAGCAGTCACCCGCTATGTTAATATAAGACTTAAAATGATTCTAAAGTCAAGTGGTTTTCACATTTTTTCTTGGAATTTAACCAAAAATGAAGTATAATAGCAATCGAGGTGAATAATATTGGACAAAAAAGCTCTTGTTATTGAAGACGACAGCAACATAGCCGAGCTTCTTCGCCTGTATCTTGAAAAAGACGGGTTCGTCGTATCAATAGCAGAAAACGGCGCTGCGGGCGTCGCGGAGTTCGAGCGGTTTGCGCCGGACATCGTGCTGCTCGATATCATGATGCCTGTACTCGACGGATGGGGCGTGTGCCGCGAGATACGCGCCGTATCAAACGTGCCTATAATCATGATAACCGCGAAGGGCGACACGCTTGACAAGGTCACCGGGCTTGAGATGGGCGCGGACGACTATTTGGTGAAGCCATTTGAGGTCGGGGAACTGATCGCGCGCGTCCATGCTGTTATGCGCCGGTTTGGCACGTCCAAAGAAACTGTGAGCAGGCGGCTCGTGTTTGAAAACCTGATAATAGACATGGACTCGTTTGAAATGCTTGTTTGCGGCAAACGCGTAGAAGCGCCGCCTAAGGAGATGGAGCTATTATTCCATCTTGCATCTTCGCCAAACAGGGTGTATACGCGCAATAAGCTGCTTGACGAAGTCTGGGGGTTCGACTATTTCGGAGATTCACGCACCGTCGACGTCCATGTCAAACGCCTGCGTGAAAAGCTTGAGAACGTGAGCGACAAGTGGTCGCTTAAAACAGTCTGGGGCGTAGGCTACAAGTTTGAGCTGCTGGACGGGCGTCAGCAGGCATGAAGCATAGTATATACATACGGAATTTTATTGCCACCGCACTTATAGTCCTCATCAGCTTTACCCTGCTTGGCGGCCTGTCCACGGCATGGAACTACAGGCGCTCATTTGCCGAACGCAGATCGGCTATGGCGTCCACGCTTCAAGCGACGGCTCGCTATGTAGTAATGCAGCACCAATATAATGAGGTGGAGCTCAACGATTTGAACCTAAGCATGTGGATGGCGATTATCTCCGGGGTGTCGGGGTTTGACCTGTTTATTGCCGACGGGGAAGGGCTGGTCGTCGCATGCTCAGACGTGGAACTAAGGCATTTAGGGAAAACCATCCCTGAATCGGCGCTGGCATCAGCCATAGCGGACAGCAGCGCCATAACGCTGTCCACCCTTGGCGGCATGTATCCGGAGCGCTGCCAGATTGCCGGCACTCCGCTCACTGTGAACATTGGCAGCGATACATTTATTTCGGGATACCTTTTCATATCGAGCGATTTAGCATCGTTTAGGCATGCATGGCAGCGGTTTACGAGTGTCTTTGCATACATTGCGATAAGCGTGATGATTCTGGCGTTCGCAATATCGTTCGTTGCGACGAAAAAGCAAGCCGAACCGCTCAAAGAGATGGCCGACGCGGCGCGGCGCTTTGCGCGCGGCGACTTTTCGACCCGGGTTGAGGATATCGGAAGATTAGATGAGATCGGTCAGCTTACGCAAGCGTTCAACGCCATGGCAGACTCCCTTGAGAGCTCTGAAAAACTCAGGCGAGGCTTCATTGCAAATCTCTCGCACGAGCTGAAAACACCCATGACCGTCATCGCCGGCTTTGCTGAAGGCATCCTCGACGGCACGATCCCGTCTGAAAACGCGGCGCGGTATTTAAGTGTGATCTCGTCGGAAACGCGGCGTTTGTCAAGGCTTGTGTGGAGCATGCTTGACATGTCGAAGCTGCAGTCAGCTGACGTCGCGGTTATACTCAGGAACAGCTTCGATATCTCAGAGGTGGTCCGGCTATCGCTTTTGAGCATGGAGGGCAAAATTGAGGACAAAAAGCTTGACGTCGATGCTGAGCTGCCTGAAGAACGTGTCATGACGCGCGGTGATGAAGATGCCATAACGCAGGTTGCTTATAACCTCATTGATAATGCAATAAAGTTCTCTATACCCGGCGGGGTAATAAAGCTTGCGCTGTGGAAACAAGGCGAACGTGCCTATGTCTCAGTCGAAAACAGCGGAGAGACCATTCCTGCCGAGGAAATGCCGCATATATTCGACCGGTTTCATAAAACCGACAAATCCAGAAGCGCCGACCGGGATGGAGTCGGCTTGGGGCTATATATCGTAAAAACGATACTGGATAATCATAACGAGGACATTTTTGTGACAAGCGGCAACGGTATAACAAGGTTTGTTTTTACCCTGACCATCGCCTAACCATCAGGGCAATTGCTTACGGAGAATTTCGAGTTACATTCCCCCGTCTTTGTGAGCCGCAGCGAAGCAATCCAGTCCTTTTGCGTCGATTGCCCTGGCCAATCCTTGACAATACCGTGATTTGGGCTATAATAATCAGAGTTGATATTACACGCATTGGAGGATTATATGTTAAGCAATGCTGAAAAAACTATGGATAAAATAACTGCGCTTTGCAAAGGCAGGGGATTTGTGTTCGCGGGCAGCGAGATATATGGCGGGCTTGCAAATTCCTGGGATTATGGGCCTTTGGGCGTTGAACTGAAAAACAACGTCAAACGCGCATGGTGGCAGAAATTTGTCCAGGAAAGCCCCTATAACGTGGGCCTTGACGCGGCTATCCTAATGAACCCGAAGGTATGGGAAGCCTCCGGCCACGTCGCGACATTCAATGACCCGCTCATTGACTGCAAGGGGTGCAAAATGCGCCACCGCGCAGACAAGCTCATCGAGGAGTGGAACAATGAAAACGATATTGCAGGCGTAATGATCGAGGCCATGGGCGAAGAAAAGCTCATTGCATATATCCGGGAAAATGCTGTGACCTGCCCGCACTGCGGCAAGTCTGACTTTACGGACATAAGAAAGTTCAACTTAATGTTCAAAACATTTCAAGGAGTCAACGAAGACACAGCGGCGCAGATATATATGCGCCCTGAAACTGCGCAGGGCATATTCGTTAACTTCAAAAACGTCCAGCGGACGACCCGGCGGAAAATACCGTTTGGAGTCTGCCAGATTGGAAAATCGTTCCGCAACGAGATTACACCGGGCAACTTTATATTCCGCACACGTGAATTCGAGCAGTTGGAGCTTGAGTTCTTCTGCAAGCCGGGAACCGATCTGGAATGGTTCGATTACTGGCGCGCTTACTGCCGCGACTGGCTGTTGTCCCTGGGGCTGCGCGAGGAGAGCTTGCGGTTGCGCGACCACGAGAGCGAGGAGCTATCCCACTATTCCAACGCAACGACAGATTTTGAATTTCTGTTCCCATTCGGCTGGGGAGAACTGTGGGGAGTTGCCGACAGGACGGATTTTGACCTCAAGGCGCACCAGGAGCACTCCGGGGAAAACATGGAGTATTTCGATCAGGAGGCGGATGAAAAGTATATCCCATACGTCATTGAGCCGTCGCTCGGCGTTGACCGCATGCTGTTGGCGTTTCTCATTGACGCTTACGATGAGGAAGTCGTCGATGCGGAGAAAAACGACGTCCGCACGGTTTTGCACCTTCATCCTGTGCTCGCGCCGTTTAAGTGCGCAGTCCTGCCTTTGTCGAAAAAACTCTCGCCTGCCGCTGAGAGTATTTTCAGCACGCTCTGCAAAAGCTTCATGGCTGATTTCGACGACAGCGGCTCTATTGGCAAGCGCTACAGGCGACAGGATGAGATTGGCACGCCATACTGCATAACATATGATTTCGATTCCGAAAACGACGGCTGCGTCACTGTCCGAGACAGGGATTCAATGGATCAGGAGCGCGTCGCGATTAGCGGTTTAGTTGGGTATTTGTCAGAAAAACTGGTATTTTGAGGTGCTTATGGATATTGAAAAAGAATCGCGTGATCTGAAAGTTGTTGCCGACGGCATCCGTTTGGTGACGCTTCAAACGTTTTCCTATCTTGGCTTCGGGCATGTAGGAGGCTCGATGTCCATTATAGAGACCCTCGCAGTCCTCTATGGCGGCGAACTTAATTGCAACCCGAAAAAACCCGATTGGGAAGGCAGGGACAGGCTTGTAATGTCAAAAGGCCACGCAGGCCCGGCGCTGTATGCGACTTTGTGCCTGCGCAATTTTTTCCCGAAAGAACTGTTGCTGGAACTCAATCAGGGCGGCGGCAGGCTGCCCAGCCACTGCGACATGCATAAGACGCCGGGCATAGATATGACTACAGGCTCGCTCGGGCAAGGCATGTCCACCGCTATTGGGCTTGCGCTTGGCGCGCGGCTGAACGGTTCCGATAACTTCACATTTCTTATCCTGGGCGACGGCGAATGTGACGAAGGTCAGGTCTGGGAGGGCGCTATATTCGCAGCGCATAATAAGCTGGGCAGGCTGATCGCTTTTATTGACTGGAACAAGCAGCAGCTTGATGGCTTCACCAAGGACGTTTTGGACTTAGGCGATATTGCCGGGAAATTCAAAGCTTTCGGCTGGCATACCCTGACTGTTGACGGCCATGATCCGGGAAAGATAAAGGCTGCCGTAATCGAGGCGAAGCTTTTAACAGACAAACCTAGCGCAATCATCCTCGACACGGTGAAGGGTTATGGCTGCGATTTTGCAGAGGGGATAAATGGCAATCATCACATGAACTTCACGTCTGAGCAGATGGATATGGCTATAGACCGCGCGGCGCAAAAACTCGAAACCTCGCGCGAGGCGGCGGTTTCTTCGGGAAAGTGAGAGAATATGTTTACTGTACATGAATGGTTTGAGAGCAGCCCTGCGTTGATGCGCGATGTTTACTGCGAAACGCTCACCGATATTGCGCTTGAAAACGAGAATATCGTCGTGTTGGACGCCGATCTCGTCAGTTCATCGGGTATGAAGCCTTTTTTCTCGCGTTTTCCGGAAAGGGCCATACAATGCGGCATCGCGGAAGCGAACATGATTGGCATCGCCGCAGGCCTGTCTGCAATGGGTAAAATTCCTTTCGCGCATTCGTTCGGCTGCTTTGCTACACGCCGCGCATGCGACCAGATTATGATTTCTGCAGCCTACGCGAAGCAGAACGTCAAAATCATTGGTACGGATCCCGGTATTACAGCGGCGTACAACGGAGGGACGCACATGCCGTTTGAAGATATGGGCGTCCTGCGCTCCATACCCGGGATAACGCTTATCGAGCCTGCCGACTCGGTCATGCTGGCTGATATCCTCAGGCAGCTCGCTTCTCTGCACGGCGTGCATTACGTCCGTATGGCCCGCAAGGACAACACTGCTATTTACTGCGAGGGCTCTACTTTCGAAATAGGGCGCGGCAACGTCTTGCTCACAGGCAACGACGTGACCATTGCAGCGAGCGGCATCATGCTTATCGAAGCGCTCAAAGCCGCGGCGATACTGCGCACGGAGAGTATTTCAGCCAGGGTGATCGATATGTTTACATGGAAGCCGATAGACGCAGGCCTCATTGAAGGCTGCGCCCGAAGCACCGGGGCGTTTGTGACAGCAGAAAACCACAATATCATAGGCGGGCTTGGTTCTGCGGTTGCGGAGGTTCTATGCGCTACGTTTCCTGTACCGCTTGAAATGGTGGGGGTAAATGATAGGTTTGGCCAAGTCGGGACGGAGGATTTTCTTCGCGACGAGTACCATCTGACAGCGGACGAAATAGTAGCAGCGGCAAAGCGCGCCATAGAAAGGAAGCAACAGGAATAATGGAACAAAACAAAACACTTGCGTTGCTCAATAGCGTCAAAGATGGCATAACAACGCCGGAGGAGGCGCTGCTCAGCCTCAAGACGCAACCGTTTGAGGACGTCGGTTACGCTAAAATCGACCACCACCGGGGGCTGCGCCATGGTATAAGCGAAGTAGTTTATGGCGAGGGCAAGACGACCGGGCAAATATCCGGCATTGTTTCCGCAATGGAAAAGCGCGGGCAAAAAAATATTATGATAACGCGGCTGTCGCCGGATAAAGCAGGCGAGCTGGAAAAACTCCATCAGCTCGACTACGATCCGGCGTCAAGCATCGGCATAGTCATGCGCGAACCCGCCGCATCGCCTCACGGCCTCATCGTAGTCGCAGCGGCAGGCACCAGCGATTTCAACGTCGCTGAGGAAGCCGCTGTCACAGCCGAGACTCTGGGCAACAGGGTCGAGCGCATGTATGACGTCGGTGTTGCAGGGCTGCATCGGCTTCTGAGCCATCTGGACATTGTCATGAGCGCTCGGGTCGTAATTGCTGTTGCTGGTATGGAGGGCGCACTTGCATCGGTTGTTGGAGGGCTTGTGGCATGCCCTGTTATTGCCGTGCCGACAAGCGTCGGGTACGGGGCAAATTTTGCAGGGGTATCGGCGCTGCTGACGATGCTCAACTCCTGCTCAGGCAATGTCAGCGTCGTCAATATCGATAACGGTTTTGGCGCAGGCTACATATCCAGCCTTATAAACCATATAGGTGACAGCATATGAGGATTTATCTTGATTGTTCGATGGGCGCGTCCGGTGACATGCTGATGGCCGCGCTATATGAGCTGCTTCCGGATAAAAGCGCATTCCGCGAAAAGATGGGATGGCTCGCGCCTCACGGGGTGACGCTCGAGTTTTCCGATTCGGTCAAATGCGGGATAAAAGGGACGCATATTACCGTCAGGGTCAGCGGAGTTGAGGAAACAAGCGAAGATGTTTTTTTAAGCGGCCACGGCCGCCAAATCAACCGCAGTCACAATCACAACCATGATGATAGTCGTGATGACCACGAAAGCGGGTGCAGCGACCACGAGAACGGATACCATGACCATGACCATGACCATGACCGCAGCCACAGTCAAAGCCATGGCCACCACAGGCATGCCCATGACCATAAACACGGTCACGGGACCAGCCACAGCCATAGCCACGGCCACCAAAATGAAGCCAAGCCCACTCATAATCACAATGGCATTCAGGATGGCCGCCGATATGGTTTCAGCGAGATATTAGAGCTGATTCGCGGGCTTGATCTGCCCGGAGGCGTAATTGACGACGCGCTTGGCGTATACAGAATACTCGGTGAAGCGGAAGCGTCCGTTCATGGAGTCTCGCTCGACGATGTACACCTGCACGAGATAGGTTCGCTTGACGCCGTCGCGGATATCGTCGGCTGCTGTCTTATCATAAACATGCTCGGTGCGGCGGAAATAGCCGCATCGCCCGTACATGTCGGTTCCGGCTTCATTAAGTGCGAGCACGGCGTGCTTCCTGTACCCGCGCCCGCCGCTGCGGAGATACTTAAAGGCATCCCGATTTACGGAGGGCAGATAAGGGGCGAACTATGCACCCCGACAGGGGCGGCGCTGCTAAAACGCTTCGTCACGCGGTTTGGCGATATGATGCCGATGACGACTGCAAAAATCGGTTACGGCATGGGGGCGAAGGATTTTGAAGCAGCCAACTGCCTCCGCGCATTCCTGTGCGAACAAGAAGCATCCGGTTACGGGAGCCACGACGGCGTTTTTGAAATAAGCTGCAACCTGGATGATATGACTCCGGAAGCAGTCGGCGCCGCGTTCGGGGCTTTGTTTGAAAACGGCGCGCTTGACGTATACACGACGCCTATAACGATGAAAAAAAACCGTCCCGCTATTATGCTTTCCTGCATGTGCGCGGAGGAAAAGCTAAGCGACCTGACGAGGTTGATGCTGGAGCATACATCGACGCTCGGCGTAAGGATATCGGCATACCGCCGTGAGGTTTTATCGCGAACCGTCGAAACGTACTCGACCGGGTATGGAGATATTAGGATAAAACGCGCAGAAGGCCATGGCGTGCTTAAATACAAACCCGAATACGATGACGTACTATCATCCGCAAAGCGGCACGACGTTCCGTTTATGACCGTTTACAACGCAGCAATGCGAGCGGCGCGGCACGGAACTGAAAGAGAAAAGAGGACAGCCCCCCCCGTTTCTTCGTCCTAAGCCCCCTTCGCGCACGAGGGGGGGAAGGGGGGTGTCCCTGTCGGAAGCCTATTGCTCAGGCAGGGCTTTCTTACGAAGTTGAGTTGTTGATATGGATGAGCGAAAGAAGTATAACTCTTATTTGATACCGCGCCGTGGCGCTCAGGGCGTAAAAGTAGATGTGCCGCCGAACAGGGCAGGCGCTGCTGCCGATTCGTCGTTTTCCGGCACAGGTTTTGCCGAAATCGAAATCGATCCCGGCTCAAACAACGTATCAGCCGCTGAAAGGGCTCTGCGTTTTTTTTCATCTGTCACCCCGCCGGAACCTCTAGAGCAAAAAACGCCGGACCCGATACGGCGGAAATTCTACGATATGCGAAAGCTCGCCGTGGACAGGCCCTTTGCGCGGGATGATTCAGAGCTTTTTTATAAACAGGCGAAGTTCATGGACGAATTTACGGACGATTACCCGGACGAAGCGAAATTCTTCATGTATTCCCCATTCTATCAGCGCATGGGGTACGAACAGCTGCGCACCTACTTCTCATGGCGCGCAAAGGCCAGAAATGGCGAAATGCCGCCAATCTCGGTATCATATGTGTTCCTTTACGTGTATGAGCTGCTAAGCAACATCGGCGTAAACTCCCCGGGCGAAGGTCTCGGCAAACTTCTGGCCGTATGGAACACTTGCCTGAAGTTTGGGCCGGCGCTTGAAAACTACATGCCCGGGTGGTTCAAGGATTACCACATTTACTATGATTTGCCGCAAAGCTTCACAGATTTTGCAAAAGAGCACGATATGGCCGGATACTTTTCCATGATGTTCCTTTTCGATGCTGACGCCGACACGCGTTTTGAAATTTGGAACAGAATATCCGGCTATAACGTTAACGGTTCAAAGTTTTATAATGACGGAAACGAACAGCTTTTCAGGGACTGCTTTTATGCAGTGCTGGACAGCATCGGTGATTTGTGCATGGAAGCAAATATCAGCATGGAGGACCTCTTTATCTACAGCAGCGGCAGAAGGGCGCCGTGGAAACCATTCAAATACGCGGTGTTTTATCAGTGGCTGCAGCAAAATGACCGCAAAGTGGAAATGCCCGGGCAGGAGCGCTATTATTGCAAAAACAACAGATGGTCAGCAAACATGCCGATTTATTTTTCGACGCAAAAAGACTTCGTCGGCTATATATTCAAAAAAACCGAAGCGTGCTTGAGGCAGGCCGTTGATTACAAATACAAGCTTACGGCAGCGCCCAAGGCCCGTTTAAACACACCTTTGAGCGAGCTTAAAGTTTTAGGGGAGCGGGGCGCCACGCTGGAGGGCGCGATTGAAAAAGCGGTCGCTGATTTCCACAGGAACACTACCCGCACCATCGTCACCGTCGATCATGCAAATTTGGAGCGTATACGAATTGAGGCGCTGGGGACGCAGGAAAAGCTTATCGTGCCGGAGGAGCGGGCGAGAGGAGAGTTGGGAGAGGAAAGTGGGGAGTTGACTGGGGACAGTGCCGTAGGGCGAACCGCCCTCATCGAGCTGCATGGAGAGTGGGCCGGAGGCGGTGTTGTCGAGAGCGCCGTCCTCGTCGAGCCGATTGGAGAGCCGGGAGCGGAAAGCGGAGGGTTAGAGGATCAGGACGGCATGGCGGACTTTGGAACTGCTGCGGGCGGCGGATGGGCAGCCTTGAAAGAAGCGCTAAGTGCGGTGGAGGTCGAGGCGCTGTCGCTCGTTTTGCGAGGAGATGCCGGCATCAAAGCGTTTGCTGATGAACACGGGGTCATGCTGGAGGTTCTCGCGGATGGCATAAATGAGAAAGCGGTCGATCATATAGGGGACAGCATTCTGGAAGTGGACGATGGAATGTCTGTATTTGACGAGTATAGAGAAAATGTTGCGGAGTTGGTTGTTGGATGATGACTAATCAAGTGCCGGCGCGGATAGCGAATCTGCTGATAAACGCGCTCAAAGGCGGCGTTGTGCCTCGGGTGGGGCTGGAATATGTAACTGTAGGACGCGCGCAGGAAATAGCCGCGATTCTGCACGACATAGACATAATTTCGGACGGCGGCGCGTCATTTCGTTTTATAGTGGGAAAATACGGAAGCGGAAAGAGCTTTCTTCTGCAGACTATCCGCAACTATGCCACTGCAAAGGGGTTTGCGGTAGTAGACGCGGATCTTTCCCCCGAACGGCGCTTTGCAGGGACGAAAGGGCAGGGCCTGGCCACATACAAAGAACTGCTCCGCAATCTTTCGTCGAAATCAAAACCGGATGGCGGTGCGCTTCCGCTCATACTGGAAAAATGGATATCAGGCATCCAAGCTATGGTCAAAACGCAGACAGATTTAGACGGCGACGCCTTTGAAAAGCAAGTTGAGAAGCAAATCTTCGCGGTTGCGGGCTCGCTCGAAGGCATGGTGAATGGTTTTGATTTCGCAAAGGCGATAATGGCCTACTGGCGGGCCTACCAAAAAGACGACGATGCAATGAAAAGCAATGTCCTCAAGTGGTTCCGGGGAGAGTACGCATCGCGTAGGGAAGCCAAAGCAGATTTGGACATCAATTTCATCGTTAATGACGAGACATGGTACGATTTTCTAAAAGTCTTCGCGGTATTCCTCGTCAGCGCGGGGTACAAAGGGCTGTTGGTCCTCATTGACGAGCTTGTCAATATATTCAAAATCCCAAATTCCATAACGCGGCACAACAATTACGAAAAGATTCTGACCATTTATAACGATGTTTTGCAGGGGAAAGCTAACCACATAGGCTTTTTGATGGGCGGCACGCCTCAGTGCATTGAGGATAGGTACAAAGGCGTGTTCAGTTACGAAGCCCTGCGCTCACGGCTCAGCGAAGGCCATTTCGCGACCGACGAAATAAAAGACCTATCCGCCCCGATAATACGCCTGCAAATGCTCACTCAGGAAGAAATGTATGTGCTTGTGGAAAAGCTGCGGGACATACACGCGCAGCTTTTTAGCTATGCGCCCTCGCTAAAGCATGACGACCTTGTATACTTCCTGACGGTTGAGTATAACCGCGTCGGCGCCGATACACATATCACCCCGCGCGAAATAATACGTGATTTTATCGAGCTTGTAGGCATCCTTCATCAGAACCCGCATAAAAGCGTCGAGGATATCATGGGCAGCAACAGTTTCGAAATGGCCAAAGGCGGTCTCAGCGATGAAGATATACACAGCGACTTTCTGGAATTTGAGGTTTAAAGGGCAGTGGATGTTTTTAGCAGGCTAGCACCTTTTATTCAGGACTTTATTTATCAGAATAAGTGGGAAGAATTGCGCGGTATTCAGGTTGCGGCATGTGAAGTTATTTTCGACAGCGGCGACAACCTTTTGCTGTCCTCAGGCACGGCTTCGGGCAAGACCGAGGCCGCTTTTTTGCCTGTGCTTACGGAGCTATACAACAATCCATCGAAATCTGTCGGGGTTATGTACATTTCCCCCCTAAAGGCTCTAATAAACGACCAGTTCAAACGGCTCGAGATGCTGCTGCTTGACTCGAATATCCCCGTTTGCAAGTGGCATGGAGACGCGTCGCAGTCAAAAAAGGATGATTTGATAAAAAACCCGGAAGGCATTTTGCAGATTACCCCGGAGTCGCTGGAGAGCTTGATGACAAACAAACGCGGCGCTTGCCTGCAATTGTTTTCCGATTTGCGCTTTGTCATAATTGACGAAGTGCACCATTTCATGCGTGACGCAAGGGGGGTGCAGCTGCTTTGCGTATTGGAACGCCTGCAGAAACTGACCGGTGTTATCCCCCGGCGGATAGGCCTGTCCGCTACGCTTGGAGACGTATCGATGGCACAGGCATGGCTGAACACCGGCACAAATAGCGCTTGCGCTGCGCCGATAACGGACGAGGGGAAAAAACGCGTCCGGCTGCACGTCGAGCGTTTTGTAAACTACAGCGACAAGCGTGATACAGTAGAGCGGGACAGCGGCGGATTTGTGGTCAACGTTAGCGAAAGCGGCGATATAGGGCATCGGGAGCATTTTGAATACCTTTTCAAAATGACGCTGGACAAAAAGACGATAATCTTCACAAACAGCCGCGAAGAAACCGAGTTTGTCATGGCAAACCTGCGCGAAATCGCGCAGAAAAACAAAGCGCCGGACGTCTATCGGGTGCATCACGGCAATGTATCGGCTCTGATACGCGAGACAACAGAAGACGAAATGAAAACAGAAGACGACAAAATCGTCACAGGCGCTACGGTAACGCTGGAGCTTGGCATTGATATCGGCTCTTTAGATCAGGCGGTGCAGATTGGAGCGCCGCTCAATGTCTCAAGCTTTGCCCAAAGGCTGGGCCGCTGCGGGCGCAGAGGGCAGATTCCACAGCTGCTTTTTACATTCGTAGAAAACATAAGGATCAACTCATCCGACACGCTCGGGCCCATCAACTGGGAATTTATCCGCACCATCGCAATCATTGAGCTTTACACCAAAGACCACTGGATGGAGCCGCTTTACCCTCACAACCATGCGTACAACCTGCTCTATCACCAGACTATGAGCCACCTTAAAAGCTGCGGGGAGCTATCGCCCGCGGCTCTCGCGCAGGCGGTGCTGACGCTTGGGTGTTTTCGCGGCATTCCGCAGGACGATTACAAGCAGCTTCTGGCGTACTTGATAAACATCGAACAATTGGAGCGCACCGAACGCGGCGGATTGATCATAGGCAGGGAAGGGGAGAAGGTCATAAACAGCCACAAGTTCCTCACTGTCTTCCTTTCGACTGACTACTTGCTGGTAAAAGACGAAAACCGCACCATAGGCACGGTCGATAAAGTATACCCTGTTGGCACGCGTTTTGCCTTGGCAGGGATAGCGTGGGAAACTGTGGACGTCAATGAAAAGTCAAAAGTTATTTTTGTAAAACGCGTTCCCGGCATTTCGCTTGTAGATTGGGATGTGGATTTTGACGTGGAGCTGCATACGGTGCTTGTGAGGAAAGTCCGCCAAACCCTTCTTTCAGACGACGATTATATGTATCTAAGCGAGCGCTGCCGCGAAAGGCTGGATGAGATACGGTTTATAGCCCGCAACAGCGGCATATTGGAAAATCTGGTGACGCAGCTGTCGGACAGGAAATTTGCCATTTTCCCATGGGTCGGCACGCGGCAGCTTTTCACATTGCATTACGCGCTGCTGCACAGGGGCATTAAAAGCAAGCTGCCATGGATAACCTGCGTATATCTTGAGGTGTTGTATAGCGGGACTGCATCTGACCTGGAGGCTCTTATTCACGATATACTGCGGTCAGATTTGAACTTGTACGATTTCCCCTTGCCCGAAAAAGTTCAGGTCAGGGGCAAATACAACGAGTTTGTCCCGCTTGAACTGCTGCGCAAGCAGTTCATTGAGGACTATCTCGATTTAGAAGGCCTGCGCGAAGCGATGCAAACACAGGAGCATCATTCATAGCTCCTCTGAAGTCTTCGCTCATTCGGTCATGACCGAGCAAGCTCGGTCGCGACGCTCATTTCGCTTGAGTATAGCTCCGCTGAAAGCATCGCTCATAGCGCCCAAATTGGGATGATTTTATCACTGTTTTTTAGCGGCAGCAGCTCTTTTGAAAGACAGATCACCCCGCCTTCTCCGCGTTTTATATCAGGAATTGTGCCAATTAAGTCAAAGGCTTTTATCATATTAGGGGCAGGGTTGCTTGTACTTTTTATTTCCAGGGGATACAAGGTTCCGTTTTCATAAATCATTAAGTCTATCTCAACGCCGTTGCTATCACGAAAGAAATATATTTCTGCCTCTTTGCCGGAATTGACATAACTCTTGATTATTTCATTAATGACAAATGTTTCAAGGTATGCGCCGCTCATTGCTCCTGTCATTAGGTTCTCCGGTGAGTTCCATCGCGCCAGATAGCAAGCCAGGCCGGTATCTGTGAAATACAGTTTCGGGGATTTAACTACTCTTTTCCCAAAATTGTTATGATAAGGAGGCAATAAATGGACAATCCCACTTGTTTGGAGGATTGACAGCCAATGCTTAGCGGTGGGGTGAGATATCTGTATTTCCTTTGCGATATCATTGAGGTTTAAAATGTTTCCTATCCTGGCGGCAAGAACACGTATGAACTGCAAAAATTGCAATTCATCGCCGACTCTGGCTAAATCTCTGACGTCGCGTTCAATATATGTTCTTAAATAATCGCTGTAGTACATGTCCCAAGGATATTCAGGTTTTTCGTATAATTCCGGATAACTTCCGCGCCAGATTATTTCCCATATCCTTTTTAAGCTTACATCAACATGTTCACGTTTGCGATCAAGCAGGTATTCCTTAGTCGGTAGAAATGGCCTATCCCAAGCTTCCTGATTTATTTCGCGCAAAGACAGACCATATAGTGTGAGAACCCCGGCACGTCCGGCTAAACTTTCCGAAACATTTTGCATTAACTTGAATGGCTGTGAGCCTGATAAAAAGTATTGCCCTTTTTTTTTGCTTTTATCAACGCTCATTTTGATATAGTGGAAAATCTCAGGGGCATACTGAACCTCGTCAATGAATACCGGGGGAGGATTCAGCTCCATAAACTGCGATGTTGCGTTTTTTGCCATCTCAAGTGTGAGCTTATCGTCAAGCTCCACTTTGGGAATATTCGGCATAAGGTTTTCGATAAGAGAAGTTTTGCCAACTTGCCGAGCCCCCGTTACGATAACCGCGCCATTCCATTTTGCGCGCTCAAGAAAAGCGTTTTTTATATGTCTTTGGAAAAACATGTTACCCCACAAAAAAACTATGCATAATCAAAGTCTAACTTTAATTATGCATAAACGACACACTTTGTCAAGCGTTTTATTGTTTGAAGAAAATGTATAGCCCCCCACGTTACAGGTCACACGCAATGTCGTTGAGTTAAGGTCTCCTTGCCCCCTTCGCTGCCTGTCCGCAGACAGGCATACGAAGGGGGCTGACCAGCACCCCCATCCTCAATCAACCTCACAATAATTTTCTATGCGCTCAGCCGTGGTCAGCTCGCGCCCGCCCAGCAGCTGCCGCGCCTGCTCCACAATCGCTTCAAGACGGTAATCTATCCACTCGGCATACGTTTCGGACAAAACCAACAGCCGCCCGTTTCTCGGTATGATCTGTACCCAGTCGCGCTCAATATCCGCCAAAATCCTCCCAGTCTCAATGTCCCA
>Ga0099364_10004147_pt1 | contig 22031 bp, 12 predicted proteins | sample TergutTh196P3_FD_73070 | JGI IMG/M metagenome (GOLD analysis project Ga0099364, IMG submission 73070) | Microcerotermes parvus P3 segment gut microbial communities from Pointe-Noire, Republic of the Congo - Th196 P3 | ecosystem: Host-associated > Arthropoda: Insects > Digestive system > Gut ...
CTTTAAAAGCAACGATAAATCCAAATAACGCCTTGAATAAAAAAGCAACCTGGCGGTCCTCTAACAAAAAAGTCGCTTCCGTCAACAGCAAAGGCAGGGTTACCGCGAGAAAAAGAGGAACTGTCACAATCACGGTAGCTACCGCAGACGGAAGAAAAACCGCTAAATGCAAAATAAAAATTAAATAAAGCGAAATACGGCAAGTATTAGACCTCCTCGGAAATTAAAACGTGAGGAGGTCTGTTATAATCTAAATTTCAGGTTCCGCAAAATGTTTGATAACGGCATAAGGCGGGTTTCGGCGGGTTTGCGTATTCATTCTGTTCCAACGTATATTCATAAGGGTTTTTCAAAATATCCAGCAGTTTATTTACCCTGCTTAAATCACCATTTTCAGCGGCACTCAACGCTTCTTCGATTCGATGATTTCTTGGGATCACAGCAGGATTATGGTTTTTCATAAATGCTTGGATTTCACCGTTTGACTTTGTTTGTCTCGCAAGCCGAGCCCGCCAACGTTCATTCCAGCGCGAAAAATCAGGCGCAGAAAACAAATCCATATTTTTATCATCTAAGGTTAAAGAACGGAATGTATTTGTATAATCCGCTTGATGATTCTGCATGAGCTGTAAAAGATTATTGATCAGTATTTCGTCCTTAGGCTCTTCGTTATACAGTCCCAATTTTGATCTCATACCCGCAATCCTGTATTTATTATATAAGCTCAAAAATTTTTGGATTTCTTCTTGAGCAAGCCGGACGGCTTCATTCGCATCGTCATGTATAAGCGGAAGCAGTGTCTCGGCAAAACGCGTTAAGTTCCAAACAGCTATTTTCGGCTGGTTTTCATAGGAATAGCGGCCGCGGGTATCAATAGAACTAAAAACGGCATCAGGGTGATAATCATCCATAAAAGCACACGGACCGTAATCAATAGTTTCACCGCTGATCGCTGTATTGTCCGTATTCATCACGCCGTGAATAAAACCAACAAGCTGCCATTTTGCAATAAGGGCGGCTTGCCGTTTTATTACCTCGCTTAACATCCGCAAATATTTATCCTTAGTGTCTGTTATGTCCGGAAAATGCCGTTTGATGGTATAATCAGCTAAAGCACGGACATCCTCTGTTGTGCCGAAACGGCAGGCATACTCAAATGTTCCCCCCCGGATATGGCTTGCTGCGACGCGTGTCAATATTGCGCCGGGAAGATTTTTTTCACGCATCACTGTTTCACCCGTTGTCACAACCGCCAAGCTTCTTGTTGTCGGGATCCCCAGTGCGTGCATGGCTTCGCTGACAATATATTCTCTTAACATGGGCCCGAGTGCGGCTCTGCCGTCACCGCCGCGGGAATACGGTGTCCGGCCGGAACCCTTAAGTTGTATATCAAAACATTCCCGGGTATCTGTTATTTGTTCTCCAAGGAGGATCGCGCGTCCGTCACCCAGCATAGTAAAATGCCCGAATTGATGTCCGGCATACGCTTGTGCTATAGGTTTCGCACCTTCGGGGACAGCGTTTCCGGCAAAAACTTCCGGACATACGGGTACCCCTAAAAAATCCGCAAGATAATCGTTGCATATTACCAGCGAAGGCGCACTTACAGGAACTGGATTTTGCCTTGTATAAAAAATCTCAGGAAGAGCAGTATAGCTGTTATCGAAATTCCATTTTTGCATCTTTTCATCCTTTACAGTTAGGGATTGCTGAAAAACAAAAGCCGCTAAAAAATCCGGCTCAGTATTTTTTGCGTGCGATTTTCCAACACCCCCGGTTAAGCATTCTTAAATATTTTTTGTTGTCCTTTTTTCTTTTTATATAAATATCCAAATTAAAAGGTACTTTTATTGGATATTGGTATTATTAGTTTTTCTCAAATTTATAATCATATACGTTAATAAAAAAAACCGCCGTTTTGCAGCGGTTTTTTTTATTGCTGGGTTACGGCGTCATGCGCCGCCTGCTCCTCAATACTTGCATAAAACTAATATATACTTGGCATTTCCTGTTTTCTGCATTTGGGAATAACTACAGCCATATCAAACAAAACGTTTTAAAATACCCACGGAACATCTGTTTCACGGTGTAGTTTTACTATTTTTATTCCATCTTCCTCAAAATGACGTAAATCGTTATAAATTTCTTCTTCATAAGTATAATTGCAAATTATTATAATATCCGGTTTTAGTGCAGCAATTTCGCTTGGCGCATGAATCATTAATCCGTCTTCAACCCGTCCCCAGGTCGCCGGACTGGAATTGAACGATACCCAATCAAAGTCGGGTTCCCCAAAAAGCTTTTCATAAAGTCTTATAATTAACAAAGCAAATCTGTCTTTGGGATATAATCCGACGAGCTTGTAGTTTTTATCCAAAAGAAGCTCCCTCAGTCTTGTTTCGCGCGCTTGAAGCGTAAAGCCGCATTTACCCGCACGATTGTATATATCATCTATTGATTCCATAATTTTCAATTTTTGAGTGCATTTATTTTCGCATTTTCCGCAACGAATACAAGGGTTTTCAGATGAAACCGGAAACCATTCGCTGCTACCCTCATTATGAGCCTGACCGAAAAACAGATTGATGTTTTGGAGAAGCTCCGCATCTGTTCTTTTGTAATCAGCATTCGCAGCAACAGCAAACAACAAGCGATTGCTTTTATCCATAATTTCTGATACGGGAATCCCGGCGGGGCAACCATCACAATAATGACAATTGACACAATAGCCGTCTATATCTTTAATCTTACCGGTGACACGAAGCAGCCGTTCTTGATCAGATTCGGTTGATTTTTCTGTTAACGCTTTAACATTTTCTTTTAGTTCGTTCTCGTTATTTAATCCGGATAACACAATTTTCACGGCGGGATGTGATTTTGCGAAACGCAACGCTGCCGTCACAATATTTTCCCCTGTTGCTTGCGAAAACGAGAAAAAATCGTAGTTTTTCGGAATTCCGCCGCCACCTAACGGGTTCATTATTACAATGTCAACATTATTTTTTAATGCTGTATCAAGGATCGGAAGTGTTTGTATTGCATTTGTAAAGTTAAATGAAACAGTCGCCGCTTCAAAAGCACCGCTTTCAATGATTTTTATTGAATCATCCGCAGAAGCATGAATCGAGCAGCAAATATGTTCAATTATCCCCTCGTTTTTTAATTTCAACGCACCCTCGTATACTCCGTTTTTGCGTGTGATTTCAATGAACTGCTCATAACTCGAAATACTCCAACAAACAAAAAACGCGGCTCTATCAATTCCGAGGGATTTTAATTGCAGCTCCACCCTTCGCCTTGCTTCATCGGCAGTTTTGTCAGAATTATATAAAACTTTGACCGTGACGGAATAGGGCTTTTTTGTCTGCCCAAAGGCAAGCTTTAATGCCGGATGTGCTCCGCCTGATGAATAGGGATATGAAGTGTCGATATAATTTATACCGGCATCAAGTGCGTTTAAAATAAGTTGAGCCGATTTTTCTACACTCTCAGCATAATTACGACTATTAATGGGGAGCCGGGCAGTACCTAACCCCATTGGAAAGTAGTTATCCAAAATACCCATTTTTATTCCCTCTGATTTTTACACCCATTCGTTTATATCTTTTTTTGACGGTCCCCACGGTATTCCGCCAATATATTCTGTGGTTTTACAATGTTTGCAAAACGGCTTCGGTGTATAGAGAAAGGATAAAATTTCTTCGATGTCTTTCGCTTTGTAAATGTCAATATAATCGATATCTTCCAATTCCATTTTTGTGCCGAATTTTTTATTGAAATGAAATGCGTTCGGAGCGATTTGACAGGTATACATCTTTCCGTCCATCAACGCTATCCACCGATTGGCGAGAACGCAATTTTGAAAACTTACTTTTTCATTTTGGCGCCCTTCGATATCCAGCGGCACTTTAGTCATTGTCTTAACCGCTTTTCCGGTATAGCTATGAAACTTAAACGCTATACCCTTTTCTTCTACAATTTGGATAATTTTGGGATAATCCAAGTTAATAGGATATTTTGTTACCTCTATTGTAATTCGATTGTCCTTGCAAACATTCCAAAAAATCTCATCCTGCTTTAATAATAATACACCGTTCGTAACCAAAGAAATTATCGTGTTTGGAAATAATTCGCGCGCAGTTAATAAAATTTCCGTCAGCTCAGGATGCAAAAGAGGTTCCCCGCCAAGAATGTGAAATTCATCTACATTTTGAGCCGTCAATTCAGATATTCTGCGTAAATCATTTTGAACAACCTCTAAAGGAACTGCGCGCTTTTCCGCTATCGGCGAAAAATGAGAGCAGCCCTTGCAAGTGATATCACAGTGATCGCAAATATTGACCTCAAAATACTTTAGATATGATTGTTTGTAAAGATGTGCCTTTAATTCCGTTACAATTCTTTCCTCAGCTATTCCCAACGCTTTCAAACCGTCTATTATTTCTGCCGAATAACCTATAGCGGTCATAACAATTATTGCATCCGAATAATCCTCAATAAGCTCCTTTGAAGATATTATAGGTAATCCTGTTTGCGGTTGAACTCCCTGTTTATAATTGTCGCAAAAACATTCGGGGTTTATTCCGTTTTGTTTTAAAATATCGAATGCGCAAACACCTTCGTTCCCTGCGCCAAATAAAACAACTCGTTTTCCTTTTAATCGGTTAAAGTCAAACATATTTTCTTCCTCCTAAATGTTTTTACTGAGCAATTTACGCACTCTTTCGATTTTGTTTGGGTAACCCTCATTGGTTTTTACATAATCATCAAAATGTGTTGCGATTTCATCTTGCATTTTTAAAAACGCTTCTCTGTTGTTAATTTCTAATCCCATTTCTGCAATAACACTTGCATGATAACAATAAAACCCTCTCGCCCAAAAGCTGATATCGGAATATCCGTAAGTATTCATCAATTCTTCAACTTTTTTATAAGCTGTTAATATATCTTGCCGGACACGCAATGATTTGGATTTTGAAATTGCCGTATTTCGTTGATAATAATGATATAACGGCTGATCGGCATATATACCTTGACACTTCTTTTTTAAAATCAAGCTATAATAAAAAAGAACATCCATTCCATATTTTATGTTTTCATTAAAAAACAATTTACTGCTTGTAATCATTTTAGCATTATATAATTTATTCCATACATTGCTGCGAAAACCCATGTAGTTATCCCGCATTAAAGGATATAAAAGCATATCTTTTGTCGTAATTAATCCATTTTGAATAAAACTTTTATTCTTCATCGGAGTAGATTCTACATCTGAAGCTATATAAAAATTCCCAACGCTTAACCGTGTGTTTTGCTCACGAAGCGTATTATACAGCACCTCATACATAGTGCTTTCTATCCAATCATCTGAATCAACAAAACCGATATATTCGCCGGTTACCTTTTTTAATCCTACATTTAATGCCGTGCTCAATCCGCCGTTTTTTTTATGAAAAACCCTGATCCGATTATCTTCAGCGGCATATTTATCGCAAATATTTCCGCCGTTATCCGTTGAGCCATCGTTAATTAAAAGGATTTCAAGATTTTCATAGGTTTGCTTTATAACGCTGTCAAGGCATCTCACAAGGTATGGTTCGACATTATAAACAGGGATTATAATTGATATTTTATCCAAAAAAATTAAAACTCCTCTTTTAAAGTATTGTTTATATATCTTCCCATATTCCATTTTTCACATCAAAGCTCAGCTTCCGCGGGCAATGTGAAAATCTTTTTTCGGGCGGCGGAAGTTCCATATAATTTCTACCGTATTGTTTTAATAAAAAATAATTCCAGTCTGCAGGGGCTTTATAAAATTTACCCTCAAATTCAAGCATGACACCTTCGCCGAACACTTCGGTCCATGGTTTTTCCTGCCAATATCCCGATTCACATTTGGCGAATAATTTTATTACCAATTCGCGTATTTTCAAAATGACAGGAATAGAAAATATTGAAAAAAACGTTTTGGGCGAAGCCATAGTCAACCCTAATTTTTGATATCCAAGTCGTAAAAATTTTTCCCTGATTCCCAGCCAAAATTTATCATACAAAGAAACTGCCCCGTAAACACGCTTATATTTCGTGCAAAGCGTTTTGAAAATGCACATCCCAATGGCGTGATATTTCTCATTTGCGGTTTCAAATCCTCGTGGCCAATACAAATGGTAAGTATTGCGTTTTCTAAATGTCGCTTCAATATTTACACAGGTATTATCCGTGTTAATCCAATGGAGGAAATAATCATCGTTAAATTCAGACGAAGGAAGATTAACAAATTTTTCAAAATCGACTGCCGACATTGCCACATCAATATCATCATCCCACGGAATAAAGCCCTTGTGTCTTGCCGCGCCAAGCAACGTGCCGCCAACTAGATAATATTTTAAATTATGCTTATTGCAAACCCGCACAAATTCTTCTAAAATTTCAATTTCAGCTGCTTGCATCTTCTTAATAACTTCATTATTCTTATATTTTTTTATTTCAGCAATATAAACGCATACATTTTCTAATTCACCCGACAAATCAAGCTTCTTAATAATGTTGTCGCCATTCCTGTTCGTATTAATTAAAACCACAAAATCAGTTATATCCATCTTCAAAAACTTATCCAAGGAAACGATGCGGACTTTGCGGGTGTCAATATCGCATTTGCTGCCCTGTATCGCTTTATTGTTGTCAACAATTGATACAATTTTATTGGTAATACCCGGGTTTTGCATAATCCAATCGCTGAATTGTTTATATGCTCCAAAGCATACGATCGACTTATCGCCGACCTGCTCAGCAAACCGGTCAATGTCATAATCACATTTATTTACAAGCTTTGCATTCATTAAGCTTTCCATATTTTTTAATTCTTGAGAAAACTTTCTGTTTGCGCGTTTATAATCGCCGAACCGCTCCTTAATATCTTCTTGAATTTTTTTCAGCATTTCAGCGTCCCGTCTTTTTCTCGCCATTTCGGCAATTGTACCCGCGTGGTGACAATAAACCGCCCGCGCCCAATGCCTATCCTTGCCGGGCAATAATTCTTCCGCGCATTTATAAGCTCTTAAAATATCAGTTTTTATATCGTAAGATTCGGATTTTGATATAGAATCGCTGCGGCTGATATTATAATGATAAAGCGGTTCATTGATGAATTTTCCCTCAATATTGCCGCGCGCGACAAGTTCTGTATAAGCCAAAACATCCGATGCCCAATTAATGCTCTCGTCAAGTCTCAAATTTTCAAATAATTTTGATTTAAAAAGCTTATTCCATAAATATACGCAAAAACCTTTTGAATATTGGGGAGCAAGCGAATAAAGGAGCATTTTCTTTGCAGATAGTATGCGTTTGCTTATTTTATTCTTGTTTTCTGCCTTGTAAGAGCTTGTAACCGTTTCTTCGGTGTAGGAACAAACCGCAATCTCAACACCGGTTATCGCAATATGCAGCTTTTCATACATATCAGGTTCGATCCAGTCGTCCGAATCCACAAACCCCACATATTTACCGGTCATGTTATCAAGCCCGACATTTCGCGGAACGGCAGAATTACCACCGTGTTTAATATGGAACACCCTAATCCGTGAATCTTTCCCGGCGTATTCATCACATATTTTTCCGGAGCCGTCTGTTGAACCGTCATTAATAACGAGTATTTCAATATTTTCATATGTTTGTTTTATAACGCTGTCAAGGCATCTTACAAGGTATGCTTCAGCATTGTAAACAGGGATAATAATTGATATCTTGTCCATTTTTTATTAGACCTCTTCGATAAGAATTTCGCAACGCTATGAGATCTATCCTCTCTCCGATAAGAATTTTTCCATAACACCGGCGATAGCGGTTGATTCGCCTGCGGTAAGTTTAAAACCGTCTTTTTTTTCATGATTAATCATGTTAACAAATTCAATAGCTTCATACTGTAAGCCATTACCCGAGTATTTTATAAAAAACCTCTCATTATTGGACGGGTTTTCATAACGCGTTTCAAAGCCCTGAGTTTTCCACCACGGTGCTTCTGCGATTATGTATCCTTTTGAGCCTGAAATTAAAAGTTGTCCTTCAGATTTAACGCCCAATCCGACCTTTACAGTCGCAACAGCGTGCGCATATTTAATATATGCCTTTGTATAGATATCTAAGCCTTTTTTATTATTAAAGGATTCAAACCTGATGTCTTCATAGTCTTTTCCGAGTAATTTAATCACAGCCAGCAAGGGATAACTTGCCAATTCCGTGAAGCTGCCGCCAACGGGTGACGTAAGCTCACGGACATTGCCGGCAGTTAATTTTGTAAAACACGCTTCAACATCATATATTTTCCCGACACTTCCTATATGGGCAATATTCAAAAGTTTAATAAAGCCCGGCGCATAGGCTGTTTTAATTGCTTCCATAAGAACAAGATTGTTTTTCTTTGCCAGGGCGAATAGTTCTTCGGCATGAGATTTTTTTAAAACAAACGGTTTCTCACACAAAACATGCTTACCGGCAGATAAGGCTCTTTTCGTATAGTCATAGTGAGTTTCATGAGGTGATGCGATATATACTGCGTTAACATTGTTAATAAAAACTTCCCAATCGGAAGTATAAGTTTTTATTTCAAATTTTTCTCCGAGTTTTTGGACACTTTCATAATTGGGGTTATAAACAGCTTCTATGTTCATACCCGTAGTAGATTTGTTTTCATTAATAAATCTTTGGGCGATCCTGCCTGTTCCTATAATGCCAAGTTTAATAATTTTTTGGTTTTCCTTGCGCAGCAACGTTGACGATATATCCTTTGTGCGCTCCAGGTAAATTACATCACAAAAATTTTTCATATAATCAAACGTACCGCGCCAATCCGAGCCTGCGGTGAAAATATCAACTGCATATTTTTGAGCATCTTCAATTTTTTGCCCAATATAACTTTCAATTATTATTTCATCCGCAAAGCCGGATTTTTTTATGCTTTCGATTCTTTTTTCTAACGGTTCTTTTACTCCCACCTTGCCCCTGTATTCGTCAAACTGTTCTGTTGTTACGCCAACGATCAGGTAGTCTCCAAGCGCTTTCGCACGTTTCAATAAATTATAGTGCCCTTCGTGGAATAAATCAAATGTACCGTATGTTATAACCCGCTTCATTTTAAAATACACCCCTAATTCACTATTTATCAACCCACGCAAACAAAATATTTCTTCGCTGTTCAAATTTATAAGCAGGGTTTGCTTTGCTGATAAGCGCGCGTAACATTACAGGATCGTCATTCAAATGATAGGTACAAAGACTTAGTTTCGGTGCAAGCTCGCGGAGCGTTTTAACCGCGCCTTTTAACATTTCACGCTCATAACCCTCTATGTCGGCTTTGATAAAATCTACGCGGCTAAGATTATTCTCCGCAACAAAACCGTCAACCGTCGTTACGGATACCAATTCGTCTCCTTGATTAGAAATTTTTGAACCGGCGCTATTTGTTAAATTATTCAAAAATCGTAATTGTGCGGAACAATTTCCCAAACCCGCCATAACTGCGTGTATCCTGTCACCGCAATCGTTTAGAGCGATTGTTTTTAAGAGTTTCTCATAATTTGAGCTGCTCGGTTCAAATGCATAAACTTCCGCATTAAAAACTTTTGCCGCCAGCAGAGAAAATTCGCCGTATAATGCTCCTGCATCAATTACAACGTCATTTGGATTTATCATCATCGGCGTATTCTCATCATCCAAAAGGTAGGCATGATTTCCGCAAATTGATTCTATGATACCGACATTTTCACGCGTGTGCGGTAAGCCGGCAAAATAGCAAAGAAAAACATCTGCTATTATTTTAAAACTGCCGGGGGCTCTTATGTCATAATAAAAATAAATATCATCAACTTTAATAATTTCATCTGTTATTTGCAAGCGGTCTTTCAGGATACTGCTTAGTGTTGTAATACTTTGAAAACGGAACCCATGACGCGCTATATAATTTATCAGTTCTTTATTTTGCAAACACGCATCCTGAAGTGAATAAAATTGCGATACCCGGCTTTTATCAATTCCGGCAGCGTTTAAATCCGCCCATATTGTATCGATAACTTTTTGTGTAAACGCAGTGATTATTATTTGCGCATCGGAATACCCGCTTTTTAATTTTTCCGGTGAAATAATCGGCAGTCCGGTTATAGGCTCAACGCCGTCTGATATGTTTTTATCGCAGAAACAGCAAGGTGCGCAACCCCTTGCCGATAAAACCAATGCGGCAAAAACGCCAAATCTTCCCGCACCGTAAAGCACAAGCTTATTGTTCATAATTATAAAGACTCCAATATAGTTGATTTTATATGCTTAAATATAGACTTGCCTGCCGTGCCGTCAAGATTTTCGCTAAGTTTCTTTGTATAAGCTTTTTGGGCTTCACAAAAGAACAAAGCTCTTTCTTCATTGTTTTTTATTGAGTCAACGAATCTTATTAAAACTTCCATTGATTTGTATTTATTCTCGGCAAGCACAAAAAAATATGGACTTTTAACCATTGTTTCATCAAAACCAAAACCGTCCTGAGTTTTAGCTATATACTGACTTGTCCGCTTTTCAAGGCGTTCTAAAAAAGCATTATAATAAGCTTCTCCGGTATGTTTTTCCGTCGTTTCAAGTATCTCAACATTTTGGGTCATTATAGGTTTTCCGGTTACGGCAAACATTCCGACCAGCGAGCTGTAATCACTAAATAAAGCATCGCTTAGTACGATCGCTCTTATAAGGTCTTCTGATTCATCATAGATGCCCCATTTTTCAGCCTTATAATTATCAACAATGCTTTTATACTCAGAAAAATATTGCGGCCGCATAGAGTGCAAGGACGACATATTCAAGGGGTGCGGCCGCCACCACAGCACGACATCATCACGATTTTTGAAAAATTCCAAAACAAACCGCAGCTTTTCAATCATTTTCTCAAGACCTTGGTGAAAGCCCGTAAATCTTGTGTTATATAAAACTACCTTTTTTCGTGACTGACCGGGCTGACCGAACTGACCGGATGGATTAATCAATTGCTGCCATTCGTCAGGCAATGTGAAATCTTCCGGGCTTGCATTAATGACAGCATCAAACTTAGGGCTTCCGAGTGCGACAAATTTTTCAGATAGATTCGATAATTTCGGCCACAAAAAATGGTCTTTATTTACATCGTTTTGTTTTATCCAGGCATTAATTGTGTCTATATATGTTTGCTTGATTTTTTCAGACTGAACAACTACTTTATCTGAATAGAGTGTTCCGGGCAGTACGCAAAATATTTCATTTATTTTATTTGAAGTAGAAATAAAATACGGGATGTAGCAAAGCATTTCCGTAAAATTTTGCATCTGTTCAAAATGGAAATTCGAGTGTACGCAGGTAATGAAGTTATGCTTATCATAGGGTGAGTGGGCGAAAATTATATCCGGTCTGCGTGTTTCGAGGTCATATTTTTGCCAGTCAACCGCCTCAAAGTGTTCGGGGTATAATTTACCCTCATATTGGATGGGTCCCAATGTTTGGTCGGGTTTATAATTATAATAAGGAATCGGACACCAATACGCATCGCAATCGGGGTCATTTTTAGCGGCGGTATAGATTGATTCAAGGGAATCAGCCATGCTTGCTTTGTATGGGAAAAATACGACTTCAATTTTAGTCGGTTTTAGTTCGCCGCGAACACTGTTTTTTATCTTTATTAAATGCTTTTTTAATACTTGCTCGTTCAACTCGCCGTTGTTAACTTTAAAAACTAATTCACAATATTCAATTAGGAGTGCGGCGGTCCGGGTTCCTTCTCCTTTAATGCTATTTATAAAGCCGCACAGCGCAACACCGCCGTCTTGACAATCGGCATAACGACCTAACGCTTGCGCTTGCTCAATTGAATTTATAACTTCAAATATTTGTCTTTGTTGGTGTTTTCGCATAAAAACACTGCTTTCCTGAGGATAGGGTTTTCCGACGCGGCATCTACCCGAGTCAAACCATTCTGGTGCCGCTGGCCGGACTTGAACCGGCACGGTATTGCTACCGAGGGATTTTAAGTCCCTTGTGTCTGCCATTCCACCACAGCGGCGCAAAAAGACAATCTGATCATATTTTCTTTGAGTCAATAATATGGAAAATATAGAAAATACGGAAACCCCGCAGGGCAAGTCTCAAATCCAATCTCATTAAGGGTACGGGATAATGAACCTCTCCCCGCAGCAGAAACTGCGGGGTATCGGGCTTAATGGTACGCAACAGAACTGCGGGTAATTAGACCCGGAGAGATTAAACTCAAATCAGATCAATAATGTTTACTGACGAAAAATATAATAACATATTTAATTATGCAATGCAAGCAATATTTTTAAAAAGTTCTCCCCGCATATATACACCATAAATGAAATTTTATACTAACTTCTCTAATAACGTTCCGGTTTGCTCTGCGGCAGCTTCAAAATCGCTGTCCAGAAAAAGGAAATTCCGGATCTTATTAATAGCGGCTGACGTTTCCTTTTTCCATGGTTTATCTTTTAACAAATCAAGAGCTGCATACGCTGCGGTGTCATCGTATTCTTCACAAGCGGTCATTATTTTTTCAAGCTGTTCGCGCAACAGACCCGTATCCTCCTGAATATCAGAATCGTCGTCGTCAGTTTCCTCCGGAGTCAGCTTATCTATCAGGGATTCCAAAGCTTCTAAAAATTCATCTATGTGAGCTTTAATATAATTTGTATCGCCGCTTCGTCCGGCTTTTTCCAACTCCAAAGCAAACATGGATTTTTCCAACTCACCAATATTTGCGAGTGCGGACTTCATGGCATGGACGGTGGTAGTGAACAGCTTTATATCATTCTTTTCGATATCTGTTTCCTTTAATGTTATAATAGCCCTTTCAGCATCGCGCAAAAATGCTTCGATCAAGTTCGGGGTTATGTCAGCTGTCTGAAATTCTCCGGCTTCCGCTGTTATCATTTCATACTTTTCCGCTTCTTTGGGATAGCGGTCACAAACGAATTTTTTCAAAGTGCTGTTCAATAAACTCAGCTCTATTGGTTTCGGGATAAATTCATCAAATCCGTTTTTTATGAACATTTCCCTGTTACCCGTAAGCGCGTTGGCGGTCAGCGCGATAATTGCGCCCTTATAACCCATACCGCGTATTTTTTGTGTCGCTTCAATCCCGTCCATCAGCGGCATCATATGATCCATAAATATCACATCATAATTCTCGCCGGCCTCTAATTTTTTTATCGCCGCAAATCCGCTGTCCACCATATCAATTTTCAATTCATACGGCATAAGCAGTCCTTTTGCCACATACAGGTTCGATTCCACATCATCAACCACCAGCACTTTCCCATACGGCATTAGTTTATATGCGATTTTGTCTTTTGCCGAACGGTTGTTTTCCGAGACAGTGAAGTTTTGGAGACGTTCTAAAAGCTTTTTCCGTGCGGCTTGACTTTCCGCTGTTTTCTCAATTTCTATTTTGGATAAATCAAGAATATCATTTATAATATCCAGCAAGTTGTTGCTTGAAGTATATATCTTTTCAAATGCCGTTTTGTATTCACCCGGCAATCCTTCCTTTTGCAATTTGATCTGTGCTATTCCGATAATTGAGTTCATGGGGGTGCGCAATTCATGGCTCATATTGGAAAGGAAGGTTGTTTTCGCTTGAGATGCCTGTTGCGCAAACCTTAATTTTTGCTTATTCTGAACATACATATAAAAAATAAAGGTAAAAATAAGCAATACAAAAATCGAAACGGCTAAAATGGCATATATGCGTGTCTTCCACTGTTCCCGCAATAATATTTTTGAATAGTCAAATACCCGGCTTGTCCAGTCATTTGCAATTCTTTCCGTATCAATGGAAGACATTGCTTTGTTGATTATCGAGCAAAGCATGGTTTCGTTTTTATTAAATCCGAAAAATGAATCCATAACTACCGGCAGAGTTTGATTTATTTTATATTCGTTTTTTTCTCTGTAATTTGTTTGATACTTAAGAACATAATCAAGTGTGAACAATAAATCTATTTCGCCGTTTTCAAGTGCGGTAAACGCATCGTTATTCGTCTCATAAAGCGTAAGGTTTTCAATAAAATCCGGAAATAGCAGGTTATATGTTTCTTCGTGGATCGTTCCGCGGATAACGCCTGTACGGGCTTCCTCTATCTGGTATAAATCAGTGTTCGGTAAATCCGATTTTGATAAAAACACATATGACGAGGTTAAGAATTGCGAATCGGCCCAGGTAAAATGTTTTTCGCGCTCTTTGGTATAATTTAAAACTGTGATAAGGGACGCTTGGTTCGACCTTAGCATTTCGATCAATTCAGCAAACGGCGTGTCTTTATCATTTATTATATCAAACGATATACCGGTCAGGCTGCTTATTTCCGATAATATATCAATAGTTAACCCCTGATATTCGTTCTCTATTTCGTTAAAGAAGGTTAAAGGATAAATATCTGATCTCGAGACAATAGGAACCTTTTCGGATAAAGAATTTAAATATTCCGTTTCCCGCTCAGAGATCGAATTATAAAATAAATTCCGCCGGTATTGCTCAAAACCCGTGTCATACAGGTCGTGTAAGTATAAATCCCCGCCTGCGGATATATATTTGTCCATAACCGAAATAACCGCCGCAAGCTCCGGTTTTTGTGCGGTAAGCGAAACAGGGCTGTTTATCAGCGGTAAAAATGAATCCGTCACTACACCGCCCGCAGCATCGAAAACGGATTCATTGCTGCTTGTGGCGATAAGCGCATCTATACTGCCTGACTTCATCATTTCATATGCCTGAATATATTCAGTTATATAAACAAGCTCGAATTCCGCAGATATTGGAGAGGACAAAATCGTATCAACTATCGCACTCCCTTGGAGAACCGCATACCGCGGCAAACGGGTTTCCTTAATTCTCGAAATAGGCATACTGTCCGGAAGCCGCATATATTTTACAGTCCGGTACGCTATGGGAGCGGTCATGCTGTAAATTTTCAATCTTTCTTCCGTAACCGACAGATTTCCGACAAAATCTATTTCTCCGTTGTTAAGCTTCTCTGTCAATTCGCTCCACGCGTAATGCTTCAAGGTAAAAGGGATCTCAAACAAATCGGTAAGCAATCCGCAAAACAGGGCTGCAAATCCTCCTATTTCACCATTAATATCCAAAAATGCTTCGGTGTTCGGCATTGTGCCGTAGGTGAAATGGCTGGTTGTGCTGCCCAGCGCTTCGATAGCTTCAATTTCCTCGGGCGTTACGCCGGGGATCTCACGGTATGAGGTAATTTCGCGTATATCAAAGGTGCTTTCAACCGCAGGAACGCAACTCGCTAAAATCCCTGAGATTACGCAGATACTAATAAAAATAGAAGTTATCCGTAAGTTAATACATTTCATATGATGTCCATCCTTGTCTTAGCCTGCTCTGCAGCGGCTTCAAAATCACTGTCCAAAAACAACATATCCCGAATTTTATTGAGAACGGCTAGCGTTTCTTTTTTCCATGTTTTTTCTTTTAACAAATCAAGGACAGCGAATGCCGATGTGTCGTCATAATCTTCACAGGCAGCTACAAAGTTCACAAGCTGTTCTTTTAAGAATGCCGTATCCTCTTCTACGCTCGTATCATGTCCGTCTGCGGACTCTGCCGGGCTTAGGTTGCTGATTAATTTTTCCAGTGTTTCTATAAAGTTTTTTGTGTTGGCGAATATAAAATCAGTATCGCCGCTTCGTCCGGCTTTTTCTAATTCAAGAGCGGTTTTTGATTTATCATATTCTTTGATATTTGAAAGCGCGGATTTCATGGCGTGGACTGTGGTAGTAAACAGCACTATATCGTTTTGACGGCGAAGCTTTGTGGTTACAGCTATTCTTTTCAGCGTTTCTACCGCTTTTTCGGCATCGCGCAAAAAGGCATCTATCAGGTTGGGGTTCACCGTTTTCGTCCGGAACAGCTCGGTTTCTTCGGTTACCGTCTGATATTTTTTTGCTTCTTCGGGATACCGGTCGCGGATAAAGGTGTTCAATACCGAATTGAGCTGACGGAGTTCTATGGGTTTCGGGATAAAACCGTCAAACCCGTTTTGCATAAACATTTCTTTGTTTCCGGTCAGCGCATTTGCCGTCAGTGCGATAATCACGCCGTTATACCCCATATCGCGTATTCTCTGCGTTGTTTCGACCCCGTCTATCCGCGGCATCATATGATCCATAAATATCATATCGTAAGTTTCGCCTTTTTCTATTTTTTCTATTGCCGCAAAGCCGTTGTCTACAATTGTTATATCCAGCTTATAAGGGGTGAGCAGTCCTTTTGCCACATATAAATTTGATTCCACATCGTCTACCACCAGCACTCTGCCGTAAGGCATTAGATCATAGACGATTTTTTGCTTTGTTTGCTGGTTGGTTTCATCGAAGGTAAACTCACACAAATGCTTCGCAAGCTCCTTACCGATGGCTTCGCATTCTACGGCTTTTTGGCATAAATTAATGGTAAACTTGCTGCCTTTGCCGTATTCGCTTTGCACCGTAATAGTCCCGTCCATCATATCAACCAGCTTTTTGGTTATGTTTAAGCCCAGCCCGATACCCTCGGTAGTTCTGTTTGCATCCATATTAAAACGCCGGTATTCCGAAAAGAGCCTTTTTTGATCCTCCGGCTTCATGCCTTGCCCCGTATCTTCTATAGCTATGTGCAGCATTGCATTTTCATGCTGCTGGGAATGATATACCGATAACTTCACATGACCGATTTCGGTATATTTGATGGCGTTTGAAAGCAGGTTGTTCAATATTTGTTTTATGCGCAGCTCGTCACCCAAAAGCCTTGACGGCAGCTTTTCGTCCACCTCAATTATGAATTTGATTTGTTTGTCACCAATCCTGACAATATTTATCTGCACCGCATCATTAATTAAGCTGGGTAAATCGTATTCCGACAGATGCAGCTCCATTTTGCCTGTTTCGATTTTTGATAGGTCCAGAATATCATTAATGATCCCAAGCAGGTTATTGCCGGAGTTGTATATTTTTTCAAACGCGGTTTCATATTCATCGGGCAAATCTTCCTTCTGCATCTCTATCTGTGCTATTCCGATAATGGCGTTCAGGGGGGTCCGTATTTCATGGCTCATGGTTGCGAGGAAATTACTTTTGGCACGGTTGGCGGATTCGGATTCTATTTTCGCATTTGTAATATCCGTAATATCCGTTAAAAGCAGCATAACACAAATAACATTGCCGGATTCGCTTTTGGTGTCAACCTGCTTTAAGGTCAGGGAATAATATGAAAGGGCTTCATCTTCTTCATCGTCACCGACAACGATGTCCGCATGGAATATTTCTTTGATGCCGCCGGCCGTATTAGCCGTAAAGAATTTTTGCAAATCCGGAGTTGGGTTTTCGGAATATCCGGATGTAATGAGCCGGGTAAGCCAGCCTTTGTCCTTCGTATCAATACCATGCTGCAAAAGCAAATCTTTCATAGCGATGTTTTGGTAAATGGTTTCGTGGCTTTCATCCAAAAGCGAAAATGCATCAGGTATAGAGTCAAGATGCGAGCAGAAAGCATCCAAGGTTTCATTAATTCCGAACAATATCCGGTTGAAATCCCCGTCGTATTTTTCGATGTTGGTGCGTTTTTCCAATACCCCGTATTTTGCTAATTGTGTTAATAACGCAATTTCGGCGATAACCGAATGAATAGAATCGGATACGGCGGAAAAAGCAAAACCTAACTGACCGATCTCATCGTTACGGTTCGTAATATTTTCATCCAGTTCATAGTTGAAGTGACCGCGCGACATCAAATCAGCGTTTTGGGTAATCTTTTGCAACGGTTTTGTAAGAATATGCGAGAGCAGAAATTTGAAAATAACCACGGAAGCGATAAGGAGAAGAACCCCTACGCCGATGCTTATTATTAACGCATTATTATAAACGCCGGTAAAATCACTGCGAAATGCAATAATACCCAACAGCCAGGATGTTTCCGAAACGGGCGTATGCCCTATGTATACAAGACTTCCGTTCAAAGAAGAAGAAGAAGAAGAAAGGATCTGCGAGCCTTCCTGACCGGACAATATTTTCGAAATAACCCCTGTTGCTTCGGAGTCGTTTCCCAAAATGTCAGCAAGGCTGCTCTTCGAAATAACTATATCCGTATCCTTGTTATGAGCAACCAAGCTTCCGTTATTATCGACGATAACGGCGATACTGTTATCACCGATACTGATATTTTGCAATGATTCGAATAAAACATCATATTTTTGGCTTCCGACCAGATAAATTTTTGAAAGCCATTCCCTGTGGATCGGCAGCCCCATAATAATTTCCAAACCGGAATTGCCGATAGCCGTATTCTCCAAGGTTAAGTTATTTGATTCCCGCAATTCCTCATAAAAGCCGCGTCCGGAAATGTTTTCAGGGCTTCCCGCGCTTCCGGCGATCACCTTTCCTTTCATATCATAAAGACCCAGCCACACAAAATCCATACTTTCAAGCATAGATTCGACAAAAGTCTTCATTTCGTCAGCGGTAGCAGTCGCCGAAGTAATGACACTGTCGTTTCTTGAATGGTGGAACCGTTCTGAAGTGTTTTTCAGGTTTTCGCTGATATTGTTTGATACTGTCCGGGATACGGAGCTTGTAATATCAAGCATCATTGAATCCGTCAGATTAGTCATGGAAAAATTAATAAGAACGAAAATGATACCGACAATTGCAATCAGCACTAATGAAGCGAACATTAATATTTTGTTAGTTATACTACCTGTTGTTTTTTTCATTTCACACCTCATTTAGTGATGTATCCCGGATTCTATACAAACCGCAATCTGAAATACAGACACTTCTTAGTTTAGGATGTCTAATTAACGGGGGTCAGGTTGTCGAAGTCAATAAACGCATAATTTGCGCGCCAGGTAGCGATGACGGAATCACTCCCCGAGACCATCAAATCCAAAGATTTATCGCCCTCGTAATGCCAGTTGCCGCCGGTGTGGTAAATTTTGCTTTCGTCCCAACCCCTATTGACAAGCAGTCCACGGGTAAGCGCGGTATAGCCTGCTCCGCCGCACATCAGGAAAATTGGTTTATCCTTGGGAAAGATTTCATTCAAAATAACTTCCGACTCAAGATAGTTAGCTTTAATGTCGATGACTGTACCCATCGGTTCTCCCCAGGTTATTGTAAACAGGGTTTTGCCCTCATAGGCTCCCGCAACGGGCATTTCACCCAAATTAAAAAGATAAGGCGCAGGCACGATACGGTAGCCGGGGAAAGTCCGGGTTAGCTTTGAAACGCCGCCGATAGACTCGTAGTCAGCCGTGTCGTAGAACATACGCATATCAAAATATGCGACATCCGGACGCTCCAGATAATCGTCGATCGTATCCATGTTGATATTAACATCAACACCAAAGGGACCGGTGTCGCGTTCGGGCGGGGTGAGTGCGGATAGCTGCTCCTCCTGCGGAGTTTGGCTGCAAGCTGATAAAACCATCAGGCAAACAACGATAAATAATGCAATTTGTTTTTTCATTTTATTTAAGTCCTTTCTGCTTTGTTTTTTTTATTTTAAGTACAATGCGGTAAAATAAGAGAACCTACGAGCTGTCCAGCATTAAACTTACCTCCTTTTGCACGGCTTCAAAATCGCTGTCTAAAAACAACAAATTCCGGATTTTATTCAAAACAGCGGCAGTATCATTCTTCCATAGCTTCTCTTTCAAAAGATCAAGGGCTGTATATACCGCTGTATCATCGCACTCTTCACAGGCTGTCAATATCTTTTTAAGCTGTCCGTTTAAATATGCTGTGTCTTCCTGTATATCCTGTATATTCTGTTCCTGAGGTTTTTCCGGTCTCAGGTTTTCAATCAGAATTTCAAGGGTTTTAATAAATTCCTCAATGTGGGTGTGGATAAAATCTATATCACCGCTTCGTCCGGCTTTTTCAAGTGTAGCCGCAAAGGATGATTTTTCATACTCCCCGATATTTGCCAGTGCGGATTTCATGGCATGGATCGTGGTGGTGAACAGCTTGAAATCATCATCTTTTAAGACAGCATCACTTAATGTCACCACCGCTTTTTCCGCATCGCGCAAAAACGCTTCGATTAGATTATCGTTTATTTCCCTCGCTTGAAAATTAGCTGTATCAACCGTTTCTGCCTCATATTTTTTAGCTTTTTCAGGATGCCTGTCCCGGACAAATTTATTAAGTATAACGTTCATATGCTGTACATCTATCGGTTTTGACACAAAACCGTCAAAGCCGCTGCGCATAAACAGCTCATCATTACCCGTAAGGGCGTTGGCGGTCAATGCCACGATCGCACCCTTGTACTTTAATTCGCGTATTTTTTGCGTCGCTTCTATCCCGTCCATCAGCGGCATCATATGATCCATAAATATCACATCATAAACTTCGCCCGATTTTATTTTTTTCACCGCCGCGAATCCGCTGTCCACGGTTGTTATGTCCAATCCGTAAAACGACAGCAGACCCTGTGCCACATACAAATTTGATTCCACATCGTCTACTACCAGCACTCTGCCGTAAGGCATGGGCTCACGCGTTATTTTTTGTTTTTCGTGCTGTCTTTCCCGCTTATATGTAAAATTACGCAGTTGCTCCGAAAGCTCGGCTCCGATGTTTTTGTACCCGGATATTCTTTGCTTGACCGAAACCGTAAATGTACTGCCTTTGCCGTGTTCGCTTTCTACCTCGATAGTGCCGTCCATCAATGCCGCAAGGTCTTTGGTTATGTTCAGGCCTAAACCCACGCCCTCGGTAATACGGTTGGTTTCAAAACGGGAATACCTTGAAAAGAGTTTCTTTTGATCTTCGCTTGATATGCCCCGGCCGGTGTCCTGAACGATAAAGCGTAAAACCGCTTCTTCGCCCTGCACCGTATGGTTTACCGATAATTTAACATAACCCTTTTCGGTATACTTAATAGCGTTGGAAAGCAAGTTATTCAATATCTGTTTCAGGCGCAGCTCGTCACCGTATAGCCTCGACGGAAGATTTTCGTCAGCATCAAGGATAAAATCAATGGGCTTGGAGCCGATACGCACGATATTTAACTGAACCGTGTCATTGATAAGGCTCGGAACATCGTATTCCGTTGGGTTCAGCTCCATCTTCCCCGTTTCGATTTTTGTCAGGTCAAGGATATTGTTGATAATGCCGAGCAAGCTGATACCCGAAATATATATCTTATCCAGTGCCTCCGCGTATTCCTCCGGCAAATTTCTTTTTTGCAGCTCTATTTGCGTAATGCCGAGGATCGCGTTCATCGGGGTGCGTATTTCATGGCTCATGGTTGCGAGGAAATTGCTTTTGCTCTTATTTGCGATACGGGCTTCTTCCAAGGCTTCCTCTATCTGTTTTATATATTCTTCGGTTTTAGACTGCACTTCGGTTTCACGCTGTTGGATTATTTTAATTTGGTTCCCGACCCTCAGCTTAACGATGCAAAAATTGAAAGGTTTTGTAATATAATCCGCAACCCCCATGCCTAAGCCTTTTTCCACATCAATGTCGTCCGTAAGCCCCGAAATGAAAATAACCGGGATGTTCCGTGTTTCCGGAAAGCTTTGGAGCAGCGAAAAAACCTCATATCCGCTCATTTCCGGCATCAAAATGTCAAGGAGTATCACATCGGGCAATTGCTTTTTAGCTATATCAATACCGTTTTGCCCGCTTTTGGCTGCGTATACCTTATATTCCGGGTATAATATATGCCGCAATGCTATGAAATTAGAGTTTTCATCGTCTATGATGAGTACGCTGTATTTTTTATCCATTACCGCGGCTCCTTCCCGATTTGAACTTTTGCAAAGCGAGGAGAGCCTGCTCAAACTCAAAGTTTTCTATTTGCCGTGCGAATTCCTCCAGCCCGGGAATCAAGCGGATCTCGTCAAGCAGATCAATGCATTTCAAATCCTGGTTTGTAAGCAAATCTTCCAGTTCATCAAGCAATTCCCGTGTTTTTTCTTCGTTGATGCTTCCGCTCCCGGCTT
>Ga0099364_10004148_pt1 | contig 22031 bp, 24 predicted proteins | sample TergutTh196P3_FD_73070 | JGI IMG/M metagenome (GOLD analysis project Ga0099364, IMG submission 73070) | Microcerotermes parvus P3 segment gut microbial communities from Pointe-Noire, Republic of the Congo - Th196 P3 | ecosystem: Host-associated > Arthropoda: Insects > Digestive system > Gut ...
GTCCTGTCTGGAAATGCAGCGGGCCAGATCCAGGGCCAAAGCCAAGGTCAGCTCGGCTACCGCCCGGGCCGGAGCCTCCGGGGGGTTAAATACCTTAAGGCCGAGCCGGGCGGCAAGATGCAGGTCAATATTATCCAGGCCGGCGCCACAGCGTGATATGACCTTCAGTTCTGGTCGAGCGGTCAGCACCTCGGCCGTCAAGGGCTCATTCCCTGCCAGCACCCCCACGCAACCTCGCAGAATTTCCCTGGACTCAGCCTCATTCAATGTGCGGCCGTAAGGATTCAGCACCACTTCCAAAGCCGCGTCCCGAAGCAGTTCCAGAGGGACCGGGTCGTATTCAGCGAAAGAAGAAGTGGTGACGGCTATTTTCCGCATGGCGGCTCTCCTCTTACAAAACTCAACTTGGCGCCTCCTCATACTATGAAGTGGAAATCAGAATCATAATTCAATTCGGGGTGAAGTTCCCGAAAAATTTCTTCTATGGTGACCAGGAGCCCCTGCCCCAGGTCCACCGAACAACGCGGAACCATTTTTCTGCCCAGGCGCGGCTGGAAGGCATAGTGAGTGAGGTCATAACGGACGCTCCTGGGATCAGGGATATAGTGGCATTGAACAGGCCGGCCCAAAATTTCACTGATCATCTTGAACAGGTCAGCCACCCGCATGGGCTGCTGGCCGGTCAGAACGATATTGTTATTCGCGAACTCAGGGGCCAGAATTTCCACGCTGCACAGGGCGGCGTCTTCCACGTTGATATACTCCCGAACAGCTTCTGCTGTGCCGCTGTAGGTGATGCTCCCCGTTTCCATGGCCTCCCGGATGAACCTGTAGATGCCGTTGCGCTGGTCAGCCCTTGGACCGTAGAGGGAGCCGTAGCGCAGAATGGTGTACTCCAGGCCGTAGGCTTGATAATAGCCTTCAATATACAGCTCACTAGCCTGCTTGCTCATGCGGTAAAAGCCGCCGCTCTGTCCGTAAACGTAGAGGGAACTGGCGAAGACGAAGCGCCGGACCCCGGCCTGGCGGGCGGCCTCCAAAATTTTTACATTGCCCAGGACATTGACCGAGACCGTCTCCACCGGCCTTTCGTTGGCCTCCCTCAGGTCTGCCAGGCCAGCAAAGTTATAGACCGCCTCGGCGCCATCCACGGCACGGGCAAGCGCCTGGTCGTCCAGAATGTCGCCGAGAACCATTTTCTGATCCGGCCGCAACCAAGGCGACTCCCGCCAATCAAAGACCGTCACCTCGTGCCCGGCCTCGCTGAGCTTGTCCGCCGAATGGGAACCCAGAAAGCCAGCCCCGCCGAAAACTGTGATTTTCATGGCCTCCCCTCCGGAAAAGGGTTAATAGCCGCCCGGGCCAGAAACATGGCATCAGTACCGTAGGCCAGGAAGCTGTAGCCTTCGGTCATTCTGGCCTTCAGGGCTGCCGGATCAGGCTCTACCTGATGGATGCCTTGGGCCAAGCCGCAGGCGCGGGCAGTATCTGCCAAACGCTTTAAAATGCCCTGAAATTCCGGGTGGTCAAAGTAGCCCGGCCGCCCTAGGGAGGCCGACAGATCATACGGCCCGACCATATAGGCGTCCAACCGGGGGTGGGAAAAGATAGCTTCCAGCTCGCTCATGGCATTGACATGCTCGATTTGGGCCACCAGAACGATGCTCCGGCCTAGGCCATTCGAGGATTCCAAGTGTTCAGCCAGGCGCAGGCCGTAGCCATTGGCACGGGCAAAGCCGACACCGCGCCTGCCTGAGGAAGGGCCGACCCCGCCTGGGTAGAGGGCCTGGGCAATGGCTTCATCCAATTGGGCGCGGGATTCAATCATGGGGAAGATGAGCCCCCGCGCTCCAGAATCCAGAGCTTCCTTGATCCTCTCCCTGTCCGCGCACAACAGCCGCGCAAAAGGCGCGGTTCCCCCCAGTTCCAATGCCCGGCACAGCCCTGGCAAATCCGCTCTGGTGATGGCCCCGTGCTCCATATCCGCCGCTGCCCAGGCATAGCCTGAACAGCCTATGATCTCGGCCACATCCTGGCTGGGCAACTGCAGCCAGGTCCCGATGACCGCTTGCCCGCATTTGAGCCGAGCCCGTATTTCCTCGCTGGTCACGGCTGCCCCCTTTCGGCCCGCCCCGGCCGGATGTCACGGCCGGCAACCAAGGCTTCGGCCAGGGAGAAATCTTCTTCGTCGTCAATATCCAGGGCTTCCAGCTTGGGCATGGGGAACAAGAGGGGCCGCAGGCCGATGCGTCGGCTGCCGGCTGCCTGAAAAGAAGCCGGGGAAAAGATGTAGAGGCAGGAGTTTTCTTCATAGAGAGGGGTCAGATCCTGGGTTCTCAAGAGTTCTGCGGGATCGTGGTTGGCGGGCCTCCCGTCCGGCCAATAGAAACGGCTGTGCCTGGCCGTGACCGTAAACAGGGAATCGTGTTCAGGCAGTGCCTCCAGATAGGCGGCAAGGGCAGTCTCCAGAGTGGCCGGGCTGAGAAATGGATTGGTGGCATGGGTTTGGATGATATGCCCGGTGCCCGCAAAGGCCAGATCATGGGAGATGATGTCGTTCATGGGCACAAGATCGCCGCATATTTCTTCCGGCCGATCCAGAACCCTGGTCTTGGGCTGGCTTTGGACCGCCTCCCGAATACCTTCACTGTCGGTATTGACCAGTATTTCGGCCACCTGGCCGCAGTCGGCCAGAGTTTCCAAGATCCACAGGCAAAGAGGCCGGCCCGCCAAGGGCCGTATGTTTTTGCCCGGCGCCCTTTCCGAATGGCCCTTCATGGGCAGAAGCGCAGTGAATTGTTTAGACATTTTTCACCTTTGGTTTGAAAAAATTTTTCACCGCCCTCAATGTGGCGGACCAAGCTGATCCGTTCCCCAAATTCAGATTGGGATCACCAGCAATCGCCACCTTCTTGAAAACCACACTACGCCCCATTTCTCTCTCTCTGTTTAACGGCATCCAGCAGATCCCCGGCCAAACGGCCATAGCCTGAATACTCAGTGCTGCAAAAAATATGGCCCCAATAAAACAGTGTCCGAGGGTTTACTACATAGTTCAGGCTCTCCCGGCTGAACTTGAGCAAATCCTCCACTTGAGCGTCAGTGAGTTCCCTGCTGAAAATTTTGGTTTTTTCAAAACAATAGTCTAGCATTGTTCAAGCCCACTGCTACTGCGGTTTGAAAAGTCTGCCCACTGCCCTCAACGGGGCGGTCAGACGCCAGGAAATGCTGTTAAGGAACTCGCCTTTCTGCTTGGCCAGCTCCGCCTTCCCTTTGGCCTCCAGCTGACACTTCTGCTTGGCCAGCTCCGCCTGGCCCTTAGCCTCCAGCTCACACTTCTGCTTGGCCAGCTCCGCCTGGCCCTTAGCCTCCAGCTCACACTTCTGCTTGGCCAGCTCCGCCTTCCCTTTGGCCTCCAGCTGACACTTCTGCTTGGCCAGCTCCGCCTTCCCTTTGGCCTCCAGCTCATTCTTCTGCTTACTCAAACCGGTATTTTGTTCAGCCAACTTGTCAGCTCTTTCGGTTTGGCTTCGCCTTCCGTGCTCTGCCGCGTACAGGCGCTCGGCAACTTTGGAATTGCTTTCAAAAGTCGCCTCCATGTTGGCAAGATAGAACAGCACCTGATCGGCCAGTCCCTCCACCAGTTCGTCCCGTGGTGAGGGCGAGTGCATTTCCGGAGCCTGCTGAAAAAGACCATGCGCTATTTCATCGCCGGCCAGACACGACCAGCCAAAACGGCCCAGATGATATTGGAGAGTTTTAAAGTTATAGTGGGCGCTGTGAGCATGGATGAAATATTTACGGAAATCGAAATAATATTCCGGCTTGGCGTGCAGAGTCAGAATGCCAGGCACTTCAACATACAGCAGCGTTTTCGGCGAAGCCAGACGCTGGAGCCCAGCCATGAATCCATCCAGATCAGTAACATGCTCCAGAACATGAGAAAGAATAATAATATCAAAAGGCTCGCCGGAGATGGCCAGGACTTCCGGGCATCCGCCTTCCACAGCCGTTATGCCTTGTTCCTGAATAGCAGCCAGGCATTCCGGGCTGTATTCCGTGCCCATGAGGCTTGGGTCAAGCCCCTTTTCCCGGGCTGACTCGCCGAATTCATTCAGGACATTGCCCATTCCGGCCCCTATTTCCAATACTCGGGCCTTATACTTGATTATAGCCGGATCATGAGCCCACACCCGCTCGAAAACCAGCCGCCCTTGATGACTGCCGAACAGGCCGGCGCTTTTTTGGGGCAGTCGTCCAAACACGATTGGATGGTAATGCCGGCTGTAATACAGGGGCATATCTTTCTCTGCCAAGCAGGGGTCTGTCAGTATAAGGCCGCATTTTCGGCAGAGCTTGGCCGAAAATGCCAAGCCGAAACGATCCCGGTTACAGATGAGGATAAATTCCCCCCCCCTGCAATAGCATTCGGCAACGGACTCCAGCCTTATGGATTCACTCTCAAAATCTTCCTTCAGCGCATCCCAAGCTTCGCTCCGCACTGGCGACAGGGAGGGCCTATAAGGCGAAAGAAGGCGCAGGTTCCAGGCTCTTGGCGGACAATACATCACGATTTAAACTCTTGAGTTATCTTCAAACCTTGAGTTGCTCTGAAAAGCCACTTTTTTATTATTGCCGATAAACAAACCCGCCGGCAGATAGGTCGGGTTCCAGCGGCCCCAGGGCATGCCGTTTTTGTCGGAATTGTAATAAAAGGCCGCAATGTAAGCCCGGCCTTGAATCCGGGCCGGACTGAGCCTATCCCCTCCTCGCTGAACAGCCCGCCTTTTAACCTTTGTCACAAACGCATAAATCAGCCTCCTTCCAGCTCGCTAGCCGCGAATGTCTTCATCCGCCGCTTGCCCAACGTGGCTATTTTTCAAAAATCTTTTTTATCAGGTGCGTAGCGAAACCTTTTTATCAATGCCTTCCAGAGTAGCGATAGACGTCGCCCAAGTCTCTGTGCCGATTCTCCGCGTTCAAACCGCATCATCCCCCCCCCCCAAAGGGGGGTAGGGATCGAAATATAATTATAGGCTCTGTGGCGACCGACTAAGGCCCTGAAGCCAAAATCGCTAAAATGAATTGTATGCCAAGGCACCAGCCGAAATATGTTGAAATGGTCTTCCGACTTGACATCGTTCAAATAGGGATAAATGCTTCCCTCTGGATAGATAGGTACAGACAGGACAGCCACCGCATCATTTGAAGCGACACTCCGAGCTATATTCTCAACCATAGACTCGGGATCTTCTAAATGCTCCAAACAGGAAATACACAACAAGGCGTCGAAGTGTTCGTTTTTGGCGCTGCACCAGAGTTCACTCCGCAAATCAATCCCAAAAGTTCGGCGACCATATTCGACTGCTTGTTCATCAATATCATAACCGACGACATGCAATCCTTTTTTGCGGGCTTCGTCCAAAAGAAAGCCTGGGCCGCAGCCGATTTCAAGAATTCTGCGGATGGTGCGGGAATAGTTGTTCAGCTGGTTCAAAAGATGCCGCCCGGCTTCACGGTTTCTTTTTTCGAGACTCAAATGAAAATTGAGGGCATTTGTGGCGGCGCCTTGAAATTTTTCATTGCAGGCGCTGATGGTGGTGTACGTGTCGCAAAATCTGCAGCGCGCAACAGGGATCGGCGGCACTCGGTCGGCCAGCCCAGGGCGTAATTGTTTCAGATCCACATATCCCAGTATGTCTACGGTATCTTTGGCACAAGCTGGACAAAATCTGTAATGCTGTCCATTACCTGGTTCCAGCCAGTCTATTGTGGCAATTTTGTCCGCATTCATCTTTTATTAACCTGATTAATAATCAAGATAAGCCTTGTAAAAATGTTCCCTGGCGAATTTTTCGACATGAGCCAAAATGTGCGCCCGGGGCTTAAAATATTTTTTGAACGTAGGGTTGGTTAAAGAAAAATCAAAAACGAATTCGCTATAAAGATCATCCCGAGGCTTTCCATACATGATAAAGACCCGGGAGCTTTGATAAACTTCATCAAGACTGAAACCCGAAGGTTGCTCAAAATAGTATTCCCAGGCATTGCGGGTGCCGTCTATTTCCTCAGCCTCGTTGTAGTACGTCATGTATTGCCGCATATCAACGACTGGCATCAGCCCTAGCTTTTCTGCCAAATAGATATGCTGCAGGACATGAAAGACGTTTGAAAACATCCCCGCCCCAGGCTCCTCCCTCCAAATGACGTAGAAAGCCCTATCCGCATTCAATGGCCTAAAACACTTCAAGCTTCCTAGGCAACTCATGAGTGTCGAAAAACCTTGCCCTTCAGTGTTTGCCAAAAACGCAATCTATTAGGCTTTTTCTCGACCGCTAAAAAATTAAAAATACTTGTGCAGAAATGGTGCGTTACAGCAGATATGTCTTTGCCCCACATATCTCTCTGTTTTCCAAAATAAAATATATATTGGATATCAAGAGGCTCAAAGAGAGGGCATGAAGGAATACCGTACTTTAAAAAATGAGATTCAGAAGGTATGGTGAAACCGGCCTGTTTTGCGGCTCTCATGTTGCGAAGTATATTTTCAAACCCAGGCGGCGAATACTGGGTATCAATGGTATGTATCATCCTTCCGCCCCCCCCTCTGTGCTCCTAACGCAAGCAGTCGGCTTTTTGAGCATGCGCATAATGTCAGCATAAAAATCATTGAGCGTGTCTTGGGGAACATGCTCCACAACCGAAACGGATAGAATCAAGTCAAAATAGTCGGTAGGCAAAGCTTCCAAATACTGCCCGACTTGACCTTGAACGAAGGTAACGCCGGACTGGTTGGAGTGTTTTGTAATGACCTCATCTGAATAAAAAGAACCATCGTCGCACACCCAATACTCAATGCCTAACTCACGGCAGCGTGCTGCGAAAAAAATATTCAAGCCAGCGCCCACTTCCAAAATCTTAGCCGGCCGGAACCGGCTAATATATTCGTAACCATAAGCATAGCCAAAACCTTTTAAACCCCAGCCATAGGGATAGGAATTATTTTTTTTAAACAAAGACTGATGTCTGGCCATTAGCCATATTAAGTCATTAGGTATAGCGATGCGAAGCTACTCTTTATCAACATCAGGCATTACATAATCAAATGGCATTGGAATTACTTTCTCGACGTTTTTTCAGCCATTGAGGGCTGTAATTTCATCTTTCTTAAAAAAGACCGCACGTCAGTTAAGAGTGTCTGTTTAGGCTCTGTGATTCACCTCTCATTTGGCAAATCCAGCCAGGATTAAAGTAGTCATCTGCTGCTCAGCGAATGCGTCTCCTGAAGCCGGCGTGTCTTTCTTCCACATATGCATAACATTATCCGGATTTGTGCAGTAGCAAGAACGAAAGCGCAAATCATCGTACATCTCGCTTGTCATGGGCAAAAAAAACTTAAAAAAGGAATCGCCGTATTTCCGGTATCTCTCTATTTGTAGCGGGGAGGGCTCATCTGAAGTAAGGAGATCGATTAAATGTATGGAACACGCTCCGTCTTTCAATATCCTCCGGCTGTCGGCGAAAAAGGCCTCCACATCGCCTGAAGAGGTCATATGCTCCACAACCGAAATGGAAAACAGCACGTCGAAAACTCCGTTTTTGATCAGCAAATCAGTTTGGCCGATGTAAGCCTGTATATTAACGATTTCCGAGGACAGAAGGTTGGTTTTCGGGCCGTTCCCTCTCCCTTCAAAGGTATCTTATGTTGTAACAGGAGTTGTGGCGGGCCAGTGCCGGCAGAAGCCTGGAACTGCCGCCTCCGGCCTCGGCGATGGTCTTGCCCTTTAATTGATGAAGGTATTTATAAGCTACTGCGTCCTGAATATGTTTCAGATGCCAAGCATAATTGGTAGGGGGCAGTTGGGCCAGTAGCCCGGAATCCTCAATATCCCAATATTCTTTCTTGGTGACGAAGCGGTACATGGCAATTCCTCTTTGTGTATGTCATATATTTTCATCTTCAAATCTTGAAAAATTTGCCCAATGCCCTCAATGGGGCGGTTATACGCCAGAAAAGCCTGTTAACATATTTGGCCTTCTGCTTGGGCAGTTTAGTTTGGTGCTTGGCCTCCAGATTGACCACGCCTTGGCGATTGTCGAGATCAGCTAAGCCAAGAACTGGGATAGAAGCATTATCTGCGGATGGATAATCCGAAGCTATGTATGTTGAAGAGTACATTCCAGGCGTAATGTGCAGCTTGCGATAATTTTCAATTTTTTCCGCCATGCCAGAAGTCAGCATCACTGGCCTACAGTGCATGTTATAGCTCTTGGCTATTGATTCAAAAAGCATAACTGATTCCAATGTTCTCTGTTTTACATTCGTGTGGTCAATGCCCATATCGACAGAATAGCGTATATTTACAATATCAAGTGTTTTGCAAAGTTCAAAAAAAGGCTCTATTTCATTTCTATTGTCTTCTCTTTCTAGAATAATAAATTTCAATGAAATAATCGATGGGCGTTTTGCTTGTTTCATGTATTGTTTAATATTTTCAATGACATCATAAAATTTATCAACTCCTTTGATACGCTTATATCCTTCTGGAGATCCACTATCTAGACTTATATCTATAATATTTACTGCATCGCGTTCTAATAAACAAGTTATAGCAGATGAAAACAGAATTCCGTTTGTTAAAATAGTCTGTTTATTGTTTCCTTGATCAGCTATCCACTGGCTTAGCTCTTCAAATTCTGGCAATAGCGTGACTTCTCCCCCACCCCATGAATAGGATGCGTTATTTGCGATCATACCAGCATCATAAAAATATTTGAGAATATTCTTAACGCTATAGAGGCCTACTTTACGAGGACGGCGCCAATTCCAGCAATAGCAACACTTGCAGTTGCATAAATCTCTAAAATGATTAATTAGAATTTGCTGCAATCTAATAGGCAACGCCAAAGAAGGCATATGAGATTCAGGTGTAGCTTTATACATCATAGGCGGCTCAATCTTAACTTTGACAGGGCAGCCACTACATATTTCCGCACTGTCGTTTTGCAAGGTTTTGAGAGTATTATTCAAGAAAGATATATAGTTTTCAAGATTAAAGCTTCCTCCTTCATAAGGAAACTGTGGCATTTTTATCATTGGCTCACAGCAAGGCCTTAGCCAAGAAGGTTCAAAATCAATGGCAGTAGTTAGTCGAGGACATTGTATCATTTCAATTCTCCTTCAGACTGATTCGTCGCTGTTCGATTTCTTTTCTGAAGACGGTTAGGTAAAAGTTTGACCAGTCTGGGAAGAAGGCCTGAAGCTTCTTGTGGTACAATGTTCTTGATTGCTTCGTTCCGAAACCTGATTTCTTTTTTAAGCCTCACCTTCCATCTGCCGTCAGTGTCCAGGTCAGCAACCGTGACCGTCAAGGTATCCTTGTTTCTTATCATATCCAGCATATTACTTTTGCGGGCATCCTTGGGAATAGTCTTATCTACCTCAGCAGAATAATGACCAATCTCCCCGGTCAACTGCCCAGGCCGCCTGCAAAAAGCGCCGATGTTGGCTCGCAAATGAACCATCTCGCTATGCTTGGCGAAGCGCCGCCACAAATCCCAGTCTCCGGCGAGCTTGAAGCTCGTATCCAAGCCTCCTGTCTTGTCATAAAGCCTTTTCCGCCAGACGGTACTCTCCTGCTGAATACAAGCATGAAACGTATCTTCAGCTAAACCTTCAGCAATCAATGCGCGGGGGAAATCCGCATTATCAAGATTGTGTTCCTTTATTCGCCCCCATTGGTCTATGAAGGCTCTCCGACCCATAAACCAGTCAACATCCGGCAAATCTCGCGCTACTTGGGCCACCGTTTGCACGGCACCAGGGAACAGCACATCATCACTGTTCAAATAAGCCATGAAAGCTGTTTTCGGGATATCCAATTGCTCAAATCCACGCTGTATGCCTTCATAAAGCCCGGTGTCCACTTCTGAAACAAGGCTGAAGCTAATTTTAGCCGGCAAGGCGCTGCAAGACTTTAAACGCCTTTGCCAACCCTCCAATTTCTCCAGTGTGCCGTCAGTGGAGCCGGCATCCTGAACATGGTAGTGAATATGCACATCTCCCTGCTGCGACACAATGCTCCATACAGTTCTGTCTATTGTATTAATGGCATTAAATACTGTTGTCACAATATAAAAATCAAACATTGTCAGCTCCACATTGTCAGCAAATATATTTTATTTACCAGAAACTGCACCGCCTGGGATTTTTTATTAAACGCCTCCACCAAGGCAACTCAAAGGGAGTCAACGAAACTGACGGCTCTGCACCCGAGGGCGCAAGACTCTTGATTACTTCGCTCCGAAACCTGATTTCTTTTTTTAGCCTCAGCTTCCATCGGCCATCAGTATCCAGATCAGAAACTGTGATAGCCAAGGAATCTTTGTTTTTTATGATATCCATCATTTTACTTTTACGGACATCCCTAGGAATAGCCTTATCTATGTCAGCAGTATAGCGACCAAGATCCCCACTCAACTGCCCAGGCCGCCTGCAAAAAGCGCCGATGTTGGCTCGCAAATGAACCATCTCGCTATGCTTGGCGAAGCGCCGCCACAAATCCCAGTCTCCGGCAAACCTGGTAGTATCCAGGCCGCCTGCCTTGTCATAAAGCCTTTTCCGCCAAACAGTGGTTTCTTGCATAATGTGGTGATGATGTATGCTTTCAGCTAAACCTTCAGCAATAAGACTGCGGGGAAAATCCACATCAAGCACATTGGTATGGACTATTCGCCCCCATTGATCCATGAGGCCTCTCCAGCCATAAAGCCAGTCAACATCCGGCAAGTCCCGCGCCACCTGGGCCACCGTTTGTACAGCACCGGGGAACAGCACATCATCACTATTTAAATAAGCCATGAAAGCCTTTTCCGGGATTTCCAGCCGCTCAAATCCACGCTGTATTCCCTCATAAAGCCCGCTGTCCGGCTCTGAAGCAAGGCTGAAGCTGATTTTTGCCGGCAAGACGCTGCAAGACGTTAATCGTCTTTGCCAAGCCTCCAGTTTCTCCAGTGTGCCGTCAGTGGAGCCGGCATCTTGAACATGATAGTGAATATGCACATCCCCCCGTTGCGACAAAATACTCCACACAGTTCTGTCTATTGTATCAACCGCATTGAGTACTGCAGTCACAATATAAAAATCAAACATTTTCAAGTCTTCCTTATCAGCAAAAATTTGTTTTTCTTGGCGGTGCATTGCTCAGGCACTTTTCATCTTCGGTTTAAAAATACCTTCCCCACCGCCCGTAAAGGTCGGGTCAGGCGCCAGGAAAGGCTATGGACATAATCTCTGTTCATTTTAGCCAACTCCGCCTGGTGCTGGGCCTCCAATTCACTCTTCTGCTTAGCCAACTCCGCCTGGTGCTGGGCCTCCAATTCACTCTTCTGCTTAGCCAACTCCGCCTGGTGCTGGGCCTCCAATTCGCTCTTCTGCAAGGGGGTTAGCGAAGCTGACGGCTGAGGATGGGAAACTGGCACCCTTGAAGCCGGAGGCGCCGCAAATGCGGGCGCTGGTATTTTAGCGCGTTCCTCTTTCAAGGCCGCCTCAAGCCCCTCAAAACGGCACTTAGGGAAGGCATCTACCTTGGAAGCGGGGTTGGCGTTGATCACGCAGACGCCGTAGTTTTTCAAAGGTTCTTTAAGCTGTCGCCAAACCAGGAGGTGAGTGGCTTTATCAGGGTTGGATTGAGGATTGGGGATATGATAACGGTCGCCTTGACGCTGATAATCATCAAAAAAATAATTCGGGTTACGCTCAGGCGTTTTGATCATTTCAAGAATTATGCCTGTCTGGAGGGCGCCTTCAATGACCGGCACATAGTTGCAGTCCATGCCCAATAAGACAATATCCCGGTATCCCAGGTAAGCTGCCCAGGCCAAGGTGTGGCTGCCGGTGGTCTTGTGCATGGTGTCAAACAAGGAGGGACAATTTTTAAGGAGCTGCTCGAAATTGGTCACTTTAGGGCCAAGGCCGACAGAGCCCAGTTCCCTGATCAGATTGTCACGGAGCAGAAAGCCGCGCAAGGCAAATTCATCGGCCCGCTCAATGAGGCGGCGGATTTCCTCTTTATGGGAAAGGCCGACTACTTCGTCCAGGCAACTGTAATAGTTCGGATACCAATGTATCCGATCCCAGAAGCGGTAGGCGGCGTTCATGCCGAAAGTCGCGTAGCCGTGAAGCTCATTATGAAAATCAAAACCCTTGAGTGATGGGCCGTTGCCTAAGATGGCGGCTGGCTTAAGGATAGTGCTGAATGAGGGCATGGAGCGGCTCCTGCTGTCGGAATCAGGCGGCAATTCCGAATCTTTCAAGGTGTAATCATGTTCCTTATTTTGGGCCATCTGCACCGGTTCATCCAACAGGAATCTCCAGAAAGCGCCAAGGTTATTTTCTTCACGATATCTGCCCCCAGCCACTTGTGCGGCCTTAATTCGCGCTTGCGCGGAACGATCAAATTCCAGCAAGGCGTCTACCAGGCATTGCGATGTCAGTTCAGGAAGCATTATACTTCCATTGCCCAACTTTTCCGTTTCATATTGCAAATACCCACACTTGCTGACTATGGATGGAATACCAAGATAGGTCGCTTCCTGAAAAAACTGCGAAGGGCGAAACTTATGGTAAACTTCCGGCGAGTGAAGAACCAGAGCTACAGAAAATTGGCGTAGTAGTTGGTAATACTCTTCGCCATAAATCCCGTGCGTTATGACAGTGCATTTATCAGGGTGGCGCTGTGCAAGTGCTATCAACTGTTTAAGGGTTTCATCCGCTGCGGTGTATCCGGCAATTTTTGCCGAATGCAGAATAAAGCGACCTCTGCCTCCACTCGTGAAGTATCCTTCCACTGCCCTCGGCAAGAGATTGATGTTTTTCGTCATCAAGGCTGCCCCGGCTATCCCGAAAACCAATTTATCGTCTTTCCCCGGAATATCCGGAGCCTCAAAGCCAAAGGGCATGGGCAGCCGAGAAACAGGCATCCCTGTTGCCTCGTGAAGCATGGAGACAACATGATCCGGTACGCCGTACAGCCGGACTTTTGGAGAGTGATTGAAGTTTTTAGCCGCAATGGCGTAACTTTTTCGAGTCCACTCCGTAGGAGGTTCCCATAAAAAATGGACATTGAGTGCAAGATGAGGACGGTTTTTTTCAGGAAGGGCGGCAAACCATAAAGAGATGCCAAGCATCATGGAAGCGGTTGCCGTATGAGCAAGGACAAGGGTTTTTTCATTGACAAGCTGTTCGATTCTCAACAGGTCTTGATACATGGTGAACGCATGCAACATGAATTTTTCTGCGGAATCTATATCTGGCGATTCCGGGGGCATTTGATGCGCATTATAGAGAAAATGGGGGGAAGCGTTATGGTATAGAGTCAAATTTTCTTTACTGAAAGCATGAAAAAAGAAAAACTGATGCTGTATCCCTAAACCGTCCAGCGATTTTTGCAAAACAGTATTCCAGGCGTGATGGTGCCCAACCAGTTGCTTCATCGCGGGATCAAGGACAATGATCTTTTCGATGCTGCAATTTTTCATAATCAGCAGAACCTCGTTTTCATGCCAAGAAATATTTCTCGTAAGATATCATCCATAGTATAGCGATATTCCCAGTCAGGATAATGAGCCTGGAATTTCCGTGTATCACTAACCCACCATTGATGATCCCCTTTTCGGGATTCTTTCTGTATGGAAACCTGCATGATATTTCCCGTCAGTTCTTGGCATTTTTCAATGGCTTCAAGAACGGAAATACTGGCAAAGCTACCGCCTCCAATATTATAGACTTCCCCAGGGCGCGGATTTTGAAAGAAATGCCAAAAAGCTTGGGCAAGATCGGCTACATGTATATTATCACGAACTTGTTTCCCCTTATGCCCAAAAATAGTATATGGGATTTTTAACAGAGCGCTTTTCATCACGTAACAGAGAAAACCATGGAGCTGCGCCGCGCTGTGGCCGGACCCGGTCAGACAGCCGCCGCGAAATACACCTGTTTTCAACCCAAAGTACCGGCCATATTCTTGAACCATTAAGTCAGCCGCAGCCTTGGACACTCCAAAGAGGCTGTGCAGGCATTGATCAATGGACATAGTTTCATCCACGCCATGTTCGGCCCAGTGGTGATCCTTGTGTAGCCAGTAACGACTGGAAAACTCTTCAAAAGGGAGAAAGTTAACGGCATCACCATAGACTTTATTTGTACTGGTGAAGATAAATACGGCATCAGGGCAAAAACGACGCATGGCCTCCAACAAGTTAAGGGTGCCGTATGCGTTGACGGAAAAATCTATTTCTGGGTCTTTTGCCGCCCAGTCATGTGAGGGTTGCGCCGCCGTATGTACAATAAGGGCTATTTCTTTGCCGTGAGCTGAAAATAATGACGTCAGAGCATCGCTGTTCCGAATATCAAGATGAATGTGGGCATAATTTGGGATGCTTTTCTGCAATTCAGCAATGCACCACGCCGTACTGGCCTCTTCGCCAAAAAAGGATTTACGCAGATCATTATCAATTCCGATCAGACCAAGTCCTTTATCCGCTAACAGACGGACTGTTGCTGAACCCACAAGCCCTCCGGCTCCACTAACAATTGCCAAGCTCATTTTCTCATCTTCCTCTCAAATTTTGAGGGTTTTACTTTAAGAATGTTTTCACAAATCAAGCTATGTGATTTCAGATAGCTATTTGAGTTCCAGCGTTCTCAGTTAAAACCCTCCAAATTTTTTCATTAGGAAGCGAAATCATTTCCATGATTCCATCGTGGTCAAAAAGGAATTTCATAATCACCGGGTCAAGGCCGGGCCGTTTTTTGCGACCTTGGCCCGCCAATAATCCAATAGATCGGCCATGGTTTTTTCAAAGGGGATCTCAGGCTGCCAGCCAGTATGTTTTCGGAACTTTGCCGTGTCGGGCACTTGCAGGTCAGCGTCAAGAGGACGCAGGCGGCTCGCTTCTGTTTCCACGCTGATGCCGCCTGTGCGGCTGGAAAGAGAAATGAGGAAATTCAGCATGTCTCGAACCGAACAACTGTACCCTCCCCCAATGTTGTAACATTCTCCGGGCGTGGGGCTGACTGTGACCAGGAGATGATAGGCCCGCACGGCATCCCGCACATCAGCCCAGGTGCGCAGGGAATCAAGATTGCCGGTCTTGACCACCGGGGGGATGATACCGGCTTCGATGAGGGCGATCTGCTTGGCAAAGGTCGATTCCACGAAAACATCGCCCCGCCGGGGACCGGTATGGGTGAACATCCGGGTGATAAGGCACTTCTGCCCGTAGGCCTCGGCGTGGAAGCGGCCTATAAAATCAGTGCCTATTTTGGAAATGGAATAGGGCGAGGCCGGGTGGAAGGAGCAATCTTCGGCAATGGGCAGCTTTTCCCGTGGCACCCGCCCGAAAACCTCTGAAGAAGAACAGACATGGATCAGAGGATCCAGCCCGGGAGCCAGCCGCAGAGCCTCAAGCAGCCGCGCCGTGCCCAGGATATTGGTATCCAGAGTATTTAAAGGCGAGGAGAAGCTGGTCTGGGGATAGCTCTGGGCGGCCAGATGAAAGACGTAATCGGGCCGGGCCTGGGCAATGGCCTCTTGCAGAGAAAAGCTATCCAAAAGGTCGCCATACAGCAGAAAGAAGCGATCCCCCCGGTTAATCCGGCCCAGGTGCTGTTCGATATTTTCCAAGGGGCTGCGCCAACGAAGAAGGCCGTAAATATCCCAATCGGTATTTTCCAGTAGATAATCAGCTAGATGGGAACCGACCATGCCGGTTATACCGGTTATGAAAGCGCGTTGAACCATGAAAGAATCCTTTTCATTTCCTCAGCCGGCCATCGGCCTCGGCTTGGAGATACCACGCATATAGTTCAGCCAGGCCGGCCTCGAATTCTATGGCCGGCTTCCAGCCCAACCGGGAAATGAAAGATATGTCAAGCAGTTTACGGGGCGTTCCATCGGGTTTGGACGGATCAGTAACAAGCTGCCCTTGGAATCCGACTACGCCTGCCACACGCCTGGCCAGTTCCATGGCCGAAAATTCACGGCCTGTGCCGATATTGACATGATTTTCACCTGAATAACTGTTCATCAGAAAGATGCAGGCCTCGGCCAAATCATCCACATGCAGAAATTCCCGCAGAGGCGTTCCGGTACCCCATACAACGGCCTGGGGCTGGCCGGCCAACTTTGCCTCGTGAAAACGGCGCATCAGAGCCGGCAGGATATGGCTGTCTTGAGGGTGAAAATTGTCTTCCGGGCCATAGAGGTTGGCAGGCATGACGGATATGGCGTCAAAGCCGAATTGCCGCCGGTAGGCCCGGCACATCAGCAAGCCCGCGATCTTGGCCACGGCGTAGGCATCGTTGGTCGGCTCCAAAGGCCCTGTCAAAAGGTATTCTTCTTTTATGGGTTGAGGGCATAAGCGGGGATAAATGCATCCGGAACCCATGAAGAGGAGTTTTTCACATCCGTAACGCCAGGCCGCATCTATGACATTGGTCTGAATGGCCAGATTGATGCGGAAAAAATCGGCGGGGTACGTCGCGTTGGCCACGATGCCCCCGACTTTGGCCGCGGCCAGGAACACGTATGCCGGCTTTTCAGCCTGAAAGAATGCCTCCACCGCTGCCTGCCTGGTCAGATCCAGATCCTGGCTGGAGGGAGAAAGCAAGCGGCCGGCGCCCAACGCTTCCAACTTTCTGAGTATGGCCGAGCCCACCAAACCCCGGCCAGCCACAAAAAATTTTTTTTTATAATCAAACATGATGGCTCCTCCCGCCCGAGATCATCTCCATACCTTGACCCGGCGGGGCGTAAAAATCCTGATTGTAATGGGAATAGAATATTACATGGGCGCCTAACTCTTCGAAGCGTATGGGAACGATCAAGGCTTTTTTCAAAGCTTCCCTGACGGCAGCCTGCCTTGAGGGTGGCGCATAAAAGAGCATGAACCCGCCGCCGCCCGCGCCGCAAACCTTGCCCCCCAAGGCCCCGGCGCCCGTGGCCAAATCATAGAGTTCATCCAGAACTCCTGTGGTCACTTTGGCGGAAAACCGGCGTTTGATCTTCCAGGCCGTACCCAGGAGGCGGCCGAAATCATCAATATCGTGTTCATCGCCGCCCAGAAGTTTCTGGGCCTCAGGCACCAGGGCCTTCATCTCGGCCAGATCCGGGCCCAGAGTGGCGAGGTTGCGGGTATGCTCCTGTTGAATTTCTGAAGAAAAACGGGAGAGACCGCTGAAGCAGAATACCAAGGAATCTTGCAGGTATTCCCGGAGATCCGGGCGCATTAGTATGGGCGTCACCCTGATGCCGGAACCGGGGCCGAAATCAATGCGATTGAAGCCCCCGAAAGCGGCCGCGTATTGATCTTGTGAGCCGACCAGTTCCTTTATCAGGCGCTGCTCCACGGTGATGGCGGCTTCGGCCAGTTCCCGCTTGGTGACCATTCGGCCCAAGAGGCCGTATAAACCAAGAAGAAAACCAACGGTGAAAGATGAAGAGGAACCAATGCCGCTCATGGCCGGGATGTCTCCGGAATAAAGAACTTCAAGAGGATGGGGGAAATCAAGGAAGCGCAAACATTCCCGTACCGAGGGATGACGAATCTCATCGCGGCTTTTGACCCTTTCGGTCTGAAAGTAGCGAATGCAATAGTTGTGGTCGAAGAAAGGAGGCATAACCCGGCAGTTAAGGTAGGAATAGCGATTTATGGTGCAGCTCAAAACCGTGCCGCCGTATTCCTCGTAATAGGCCGGAAAGTCGGTGCCGCCGCCGAAAAAGGAGATCCGATATGGCGCTCTGGTGATGATCACGAGAACCTCACGGGGCTGCCTTGATTGGACAGGGCCTCTGGCAGAACGGTCTGGGCTCGGGCGAAATCCGCCGGCACCCCGATATCAATGAAAAAGGCGGGTTCAAAGACGTGGGCTTCCAGGCGGCCCTGCCGGGCCAGGCTGGGAAAAATTTCGGTTTCCAATGAGCTTTTTTGGCCCTGAGGGATGGCCTTGAGGATATCTCGGCTGAGCAGATAAAGGCCCATATTCATGAATTCCGGCCTCTGGCTCTCGCCCGAGGCTTTTTCCCGATAGTCAACAATTCTAGAATTCTCGACCAACACAGAGCCGAAACGGCCCTGGTCCGCCCCTTGGGCCAGGGCCAAGCGGCCCCAGGTGGCTGGGGATTGAAAAGGGCGTGTCAGTTTGGAAATATCGCATTGGAAAAAAGAGTCGCCATTGCAGAGCAGGAAGCGATCATCAAGGCGATCGGCGGCGGCCCGCAGAGCGCCGGCTGTGCCCAATGGTTCAGGCTCGACCAGGGTTTCGACCACGATATTTTCAGGCACATCGCAGGTAGCGGCTTGGCTGAAATAATCCTTCATCACCCGGCCCAAGTGGCCGGCCAGAAGAAGAAAACGGCGGAAGCCGAAACCGGCCATTTGCCAGATCAAATAGGAGATGAAGGGTCGGCCCGCCACCTCAAGCATGGGTTTGGGGCACGAGTGGGTCAATTCGCCCAATCTTGTGCCAAGCCCTCCAGCCAAGATGAGGCACTGATCAAAGGGAGTGAAACACTCAAGAAAGGGTCCGGCACTACTCATTGGGTACGAGATTCGATCATGGGGAAAATGAGGCCCCGTGCCCCGGAATCCAGGGCTTCCAGCTTGGACATAGGGAACATAGGCGGCCGATGGCCAAGGCGCTGTCTGCCGATGGCCTGGAAGGAAGCCGGGGAAAAGATGTATACTATTGAATGGTAATGCCGACTGTAATACAAAGGCATATCTTCCTCGGCTAGGCATAGGTCCGTCAGCATCAGGCCGCATTTTCAGTATGGCTTGGCCGCAAAGGCCAAGCCAAAACGGTCCCGGCTGCTGTGGCTGTTTTATATAGACTGTGGCAAATAAAGATTTTATGAGGGTTTTACTTTTTGAGCGTCAGCATTCTTTAAGTAAAACCCTCGATTTTATTAACTACATTATTGCGTGTGTAGCCTCTTGTACAATTCTTTCTTCATATTCATTGTTCAAATCATAGGCATATTTTGTCCATTCTTTATCTTTTACAAGCCTGCTAAGCGCATCGTTAATTACGATATATTCTTTTTCATCTTTTGGCACAACGTGCTCTGACGAATGTTTTTGTAGTGCTGGTATGTATGTTGGTGTAACATTTTCAATGATTTTTCCACTTCGAGTGATGATCGCTAAGAACCTTTCCATGTTCCAGCAATGCTTTAGATAATAATTGTTGTAACATACTGATGAAAAAAAACCAGGATGTACAACTCTGGCGGAATAAATTTTGTTGTGAAACTGGGCAAGGTTATTATGTTGCCAATAATACGTGTCATCGTTTAAAGATCGGCCATCAGCACCGACGATAACTATGTGACGCGCCAAATATGCAGCCAAAGGGAGCATAAAATTAGTCATAATGTTATTTGTGGCTAATAAGGAAAACTTTTCATTGAGCGAAAAATTCAAGTCGCCTTCCGAATGGTGAGGTATAGTGAATACTTTGTCGGCAGTTGACGGGTCAAAGGTATTTACGTATATATAGTAGTCACGAGTTGCGGTAAATACCGCACAACCATGATTAGCGATTGCCTTTTCCAGATTTTTTCTGAAGCTGGACGCATATTCTGAGCATCCCGAATGAAATATTGCGTCGGCACATACTATGATATGCGGTTTTAGGGCCTCCATGATATTGTCATCAGCCACAATGCTGTTGCAGGCAATACGTATGCCATCAGAGAAATCTCTGCTGATTACGTCTGACAATGATGGTCCTGTTCCAAATATATATGCCTTCTTGTGGGTTGAATTTTTGGATATACTTTCAAGAAACAATTTGCTTTTTTCTATAGCGCTGTTCAGTTTGTGCGGAAACGCTGTCTGGTAGTAATATAGAATGTCCCAATTCCCGCCAAATGTATTTTTATCCATATTGATAGTTATTTTTGCGTTTAAACGTTGTAGTTCAGTGTGTTTCCAGCAAAATATGGCGTCAAATGAAGCTGTGTTTATTGCTGTATCAGGCTGCTGTTCGGCATTGCCTGTTTCATCTATATGAATAAACCTGGAGCGCTTTAAAACTTTATCAGCATATAAAGCTATTTCTGGAGCAAAGTGTGCTGGAATAAGAAGTTCCGGTACCGGACAGGACAAAAAAAAGGTGAAGTCCGCACCTTCATCTATATATGGATGCAAATACCAGACTACCCTGAAAACGTAATCCATAAAATCTTCCGCTGTTGTAAAAACTGGATAAATGGCGTAGTGTAATTTCTTCTTCACCATTCTTTCATTGGCCTTTGGCCCTAATACAATTTTCAGCATATTATCAATCAGAGACATCGGAACAGGCGCTTTCTCAACATGGGCGTTCCCGCGTTTTCTGCATAACGCGGGAACGCCAGTGTAGGGTTATGGTTTAGAAATCAAACCTTAAACTCAGCATGCCGCCGGCTTTCTGGAAGTCCTCACGGATGCCGTAGGTGCCGGTGACGCCGACCGTCACGGGGCCGTTCTTCCAGTTCAGGCCCAGGTCGAAGTCAGCCCCGACCATGTCTTTGCTGCCGCCGGTCTTGGCGATGTCTTGGAAGTAGGTGACGCCGAGGAAAGGCATGACGTTGCCGAAATCATACCCCACGCGGCCGCCCAGTTGCAGTTGGAACAGGTCAAACTTGGACCCATCCATCTCAACCGGATTAAAAGTAGGATTACTCAAGGTGAAGGCTTTGTCGGATTGATGCAGATACAGGGCGCCGAGACGTGACGAGAATCTCCAGGCGTCATACTCCCATATCTTGGTGGCGCCAGTCGCGGCAAAGAGGCGCCAAGAGTTGTAATCGTCCGAGAAAACCGCGTCAGTCGGGAGGTCCCTGATGCTGAGGTCGTTGGACAGTGTGCTGTAGCCGACGGTGAAATCAAGCATCACGTCGTCCCTCACCAGGTAGCTGGCATAGGGAGAGACCGTAAAGCCCTTGGATTTGTATTTTCCGTCACTGATTTGTCCGTTGTTAGCAAGACTCAGGTTAAGCCATTCGCCGCCCACGGAAATACCGACGACCAGGTCGTCAATACGCTTGTCCGCGCCGGCGGTCAGCATGTACAAATCGCCGGTGTATGGGCCCGCTGAACCGGACTTGTCGAGCCAATAGCCGTTCCCCATCACCCACAGGCCGATGCCTTCGCCATTGTTGCCGCTGCTCAAACCCTGCGGCGAAAATGCGCCGCCGCCCAGCCCCAAGACCATGCTGGTGCGGGCGTTGATGGACGTGACCGTGTTCTGCACGGAGACAGTGGCGACCTGTTTGGTTATGGACTCAACCATGTCTTTTGTCGACTCTTTGGTCACGTTGCCGTCCGCATGAGCCGGCAAACTGAAAGCCAGCAAGAGCGGCACTACAAGAGACAATCCTTTCCAAGTGCATTTCATAACTCAAATCCTCCTTGTTTCTGCTGATGGTTTGGTTTGTTCGAGAAAGCATGGCTCCGGCAGGTCCGCAGCCCAGGCGGAACTTCCGCCAAAGTTTGCCTTCCCGATCTCCGGGATCCGTTCATAAACATCGTCAAAACGCACAATATCGTCCTCGCCCAGATAATCGCCTATCTGGGCTTCGAGAATGATCAAGCTGGTAGGGTCAAAGTTGGCCTGCCGGTGCTTATAGTCAGCTATAATGATGGACTTGGGATAAAGGAAGTAGGAAGGACTTTGGGCGCAACTCCCTTGAAAGGGGCCAGAGACGGGCCCCGCCCCGCCGCATAGGACGGCGCTTATCACCGGCTCACCCCGCAACTCAAGCCGGGGCGGCCCGAAAAAAATGCTGTACCGCCCCCTTTAAATGGGGCGACCAAGCATATAAGGAATATTATTAATAGGTTAGAGAGAGAGAGAGAGAGAGAGAGAGAGAGAGAGAGAGAGAGAGAGAGAGAGAGAGAAAAATAGAAATATAAAAAAAAAAAAAAAATAATCTGATTTTATATCTATATCTCTCTCTTCCTATCTATCACACTCTCTATAT
>Ga0099364_10004149_pt1 | contig 22030 bp, 15 predicted proteins | sample TergutTh196P3_FD_73070 | JGI IMG/M metagenome (GOLD analysis project Ga0099364, IMG submission 73070) | Microcerotermes parvus P3 segment gut microbial communities from Pointe-Noire, Republic of the Congo - Th196 P3 | ecosystem: Host-associated > Arthropoda: Insects > Digestive system > Gut ...
AAAGAGAACAAACTAATCATTATAAAATAACAAATCTTTTTCATATTCCAGATATAATTTTAGAGATTTCAGTGATTAAAGCCGGATCAGCGTGGCGGTAATTAACAATAAAACGTTTTACTGTTTCTTTTTGAGCGGGAGATTTTGTTGTCATGACGTTTTGATCCGTAATAACCGCTCCCAACAAAAATATTTTCTTAAAACTCCATAAACTAAAAACATCAGTGTTTGCAAGCATGATTACGTATTTTTCCAAAACAACTTTTTCAAGTTCAGAAAATTGTTTGCCATCTAACTGCATGATGAAACAATCATCAGCCAGAAGCAACTCCAAAAAAGGCAACTTAAAATAAGAATGACTATCTTTCGAAAATCTGTTTTGATTTTCATCAGGCATGACTGGATATTCCTTATAGAGATTTATGAGTTCCTGAGTGCCGTCTTTTCTTTTGCTCAGTTCTTTTAATCCATTGAAATTCTCTATCATACTACTGATAGCCTTCCTTTCGTCGTCTAAAGCAGTATACTCAATAAATAAAGGATAGTTCAAACATACATTAGCTAATTCCTTTGTGCTCAAAGTTTCCAATACTTTTTGAGGTATCTGGCAAGCATCCAACATTTGTTGACTTGTTGTAAAACTTGCCCATTCCTGGGTTCCGGGCTTCACCGGAAAATCCCATGTCGCTGTTTCTGTTGTTTGGGCATTCAAAATAACCGCAAATAAACAGAAAATAATTACTAATAATTTGTTTTTCATTGTATTAATACTTTTTAAATTTTAATTTTACATTGATAATAATAACTTCACTAAATAATTTGGTTCTTTACATTCTTTTTTTATTTTTCCATAGGCATCTGATTTTTAATTAATTACAAAACTCCCTTCCAAACTTCCTCCCAGCCCATCGGTAATGGTCAGGGTATACGCCCCGGCGCCCCATGTGCCGGTCTCAATAATTAATGTGCTACCGGAGGCAGCATTTACTTGCTGACTGTAAACAGGCGTGCCTGCCTCGTCAGCCACTAATACGTTCAAACTGCCCAGCTCCACTGCAAAATACAGTTGAATTTCGCCGGCGTCTTGGAACGCTTCCACCTGCGGGCTTGTTGTCCGCATGGAACCTGAACCCAGTAAACGTCCGTAAAGAGTAACCGGGTCGGATTTTAGGCTGAAAACTGCAAGTCCAGCCAAACAAACAAACATAAAAATTTTTTTCATTTCGCTTCTTGATTTTTTGATTAACGAAGGCAAAATTACATCAAAAATCCATCAAAAAAACAGTTGTCCGGTTTTATTTTTTCGTTGTCCGTTTTTTTGAAAAAATGATGATTGATAATAAGGTAATTACAAAAATTTTGTCCGTTTTTATTTTTTCGTTGTCCGTTTTTGATGAATTGAACCATCGTAAAAATGACGCTTATTTTGGGTTGATTTGCTGCAAAAAATAATCCCGCAGGTCTTTATAAGCAGGGAGATTCAATTTTTTTCTGATTCGGCTTTTCAATTTTACAACAGCCTGTGTATTTTTGCTCTTATGAATGAAAAGCGCAAGTTCTTTATTGGTAAATCCGCAAAGGATCAAGCAAGCAACGCCAATTTCGTGTTCGGTCAGCGGCGGATTGGGGCTTTTTTCCCTCATTTTTTCTGTAAATCCGGGATACAGTTCGTTAGCCGCATCTACAAATTTTTCGACGGTGAATCTGTTAATGATCTTATTGACATCAACAAGGAGGGAATTTGGGTTTTTTTGATTTATAAGCGCTAAGTCCTTCATCAATCCTACTCTTTCGAGAAATTCTATCCGCATTTTGTTGTCGCGTTGATGGTATAAGTCCTTTAAAGTTTCTAACTTTAGGACTGCTTCCTCCTTTTCGCGCTCTGTTTTTTCCCAAGCGAGATTTTTTTCAGTTTTTTCTCTTTCCGCTTTTTCCAAGTCCAATTTTTTCAGCAAATTTTCCTGTTCGATTTTTGCCAGCAAAGCCATTTGTTTCATGCTTCTCCTTTGCATGACCGCAAAAACGATTGCAAGCGCAAGTAAGATACTACCCAATATACACGTAGTTATCTGCCATCTACTTTTTTCTTTGGCATATTCATTTTCTTTGGCGGCGCTGTCGTATTTTTTTTGCATTTCTAAGAGCGTTTGCCGGTCGTTCTTTTCAGATATTTCGATTCTAGTTTTCGCGTACATTTCGTAATCATCCAAAGCCTTGTCGTAATTACCGTCGCTTTTTTCAATCTGATATGACAAATGCGCCAAACTTATCGTCTCGTAAATATTGTCATTTTTGCGCATCAGCGGCTCTGCATTATCAAGATAAAATCTTGCCGAGTCTGTGCATTGTTTTCTATGGTATGTATACGCCATATTCAGGTAAATATATGCCTTTTCCCCGTCATTAATTGCCAAATGCAACGCTTTTCGGGCGTAGTGGTTTGCCGTGTCTAACTGTCCTTGCTCGGTATACGCTACTCCCATATTATTGAAAATGATGAGCTGCATGGATGTGTCGTCGCGCAGTTTTGCCTGATGTAATGCAGTTTTGAAATAAAATTGCGCACTGTCGTTTTGCTCCGTCATCATAAAACAGTTACCGATGGCGTTCAATGCGTAAATTTCCCGTTGGTATTGCCTGTCAACCATTTGAAAAAATTTCAACGCCTGCCGGTAGCGGCTAATGGCTTCTTCGTTCCAACCCCTGTCGTAGTTCAGGTATCCCATGTTATATAGTATTTTACCCTGCAAAAGTTTGTTGTCAGTGTTTTGTACATGGTGCAGCGCTTCCTGATAATAATCTGTTTGAACATCGGCATTATCTTTGTCGGCTACCACCTTTGCCGCGAGAAAACAGGCTAATGCCGCTTTTTCACTTTCTTTTCGGCGGATGAAATATTCCTGCACGGAGAATATTTCGGTATCGGTGGCGAGGTTCATTCCGGCATTATTTCGGGCTTGCACCCGCAACAGGGTATATTCCGCCCTTTTAGCGGCGCTAAAAGGAGCGGTATTGACAGCGTCGAGCAGCAGCAGTGCGCTGTCGGGCTTCTGTTCCGCCAACAAACGAGCCTCTTGCATCAGGCGGGCGTTTTCGGCGCCGCCCCATTGCAGGCAGGATACGGGCAAAGCGCACAAAAGGGTCAATAGCAGGTTTTGACAGGTTTTCATCATCTTACAATTTGACTGCAAAGAAAATCATTTTTTGCGAAAAAAGCAAAATTACCTAAATTCCAAATCTATCGTTACTATTTCCGAGTAACCGGCGGTACGCACCGGCGGACCCCATGTTCCAACGCCGCAGGATACATAAAAAAACGATTTGCCCTTCTGTAAAAATCCCCAATCCTGCTCGAATAATTTACGGGTAATATAATTGAGGGGCCACATCTGTCCGTGATGCGTATGCCCCGACAGTTGCAAGTCTACGCCGGCTTGTTCCGCTTCGTCGAGATGGTAGGGCTGATGGTCGAGCATGATGATCGGTAACTGCCTGTCGACGCCATGCAGCAATTCGGGAATTGTTTTTCGCCCGATTACTGAACGGTCTTTGCGCCCTGCCAGATAGAAACTGCCATCCATCAAAACAAGCGAATCCAACAAAGGTTGTACGCCGCATGACGATAAATAATCGAGGATGGTTTTTTTGGCGTTGCGCATCGCTCTTTCGCCTATGTATTCGTGGTTTCCGGTGGCAAAAAATGCGCCGTATTTCGTTTGCAAACGTTCAAACTCCACGCCCATATTGTTTTGGATGACCGGTTCGGGCGAACTGTCGAATATGTCGCCGACTAAGAGGACAACATCAGGGCGCTGCTCGTTCATCTTATCCACGATACGCGCCAGCGATTTGCGATCATGGATGTTGCCCAGATGTAAATCGCTCGCCATAACGATACGCAAGCCCGTCAGTTGACCGGCTGTTTTGTCCATAGCGATCTTCACATGGGTTACTTTCAGGCGATTTGCATGGATAGCGCCCACAGCAATTATCGTGGAAATGACCAGAAAAACCACGCCAAACATGATGGCTTTGCTTAGCAAATAGTTCCGGTAAACGAAATCGGGCTTGATGTTGCCCGCCCATCCGACAAGGCGCACAATGTCTATGGCAGCCAATAAAAGAAATCCGTACAGCATAACGGCAATCCAGCAAGAACCTACGGTAAACAGAAAACGAAACAAGGGTCCCGACACGCCCTGCATTCCCAATAGGGAGCCTGCAATGAACGACAAAGCCGCAAACCAGAACAGCGCTGTAAACCAAACGCGCTGCTGTCCCAGAATCTCAAGCGACTGCCACCCGCGTACAAAAAGGTACAGGTTGCCAACTGCAAAAACAGTAAATACAACGATAAAAAACATAAGAAAAGGGTTTTTCATGATAGATGTTTGCATTTTTCCCTACGAATTTCGTGCCAAAATAAGAAAAGAAAAGTCATAAAAATTCGGATTTATAAAAAAATGTTGTACTTTTGCTCTGATTTGTTGGAAATACGATGTACAATGAAGAATGTTTGTTTTCGAAATAAAGTGGTCGTATTAACTGGGGCGTCGTCGGGTATCGGCAGAGCGCTGGCGATTGATTTGGCGCAACGCGGCGCTAAGATTGTTTTGGGCGCGCGGCGTGAAAACAAACTGATAGAGGTAGTTAACGCCATAGCCGATAAAGGCGGCGAAGCCGTCTATTGCGTAACGGATGTAACGCAAGAACTCATGTGTCAAAAACTAATCAACACAGCCATAGACCAATACGGCGCATTGAATCTACTGATTTGTAATGCGGGAATATCCATGCGCGCCAATTTCAATGACGTCGATCTAACGGTTTTACATCGTTTGATGGACGTAAATTTTTGGGGAGCGGTTTATTGCACCAAATACGCGCTGCCCTGGCTGATCCGGTCGAAAGGAAGTTTAGTCGGCGTTTCGTCTGTTGCGGGTATTCACGGCTTACCGGGGCGAACGGGATATTCGGCGTCAAAATTTGCCTTAACGGGATTTTTGGAAACCATCCGTATCGAAAATCTAAAAAATGGCTTGCATGTAATGATTGCCATCCCCGGGTTTACGGCGTCCAACATCCGCTATGCGGCTCTAATTGCCGATGGCTCCGAACAGGGAAATACGCCCCGCAATGAAAACAAAATGATGAGCGCCGAAACGGTCGCAAAATACATCGCAAAAGGAATACAGAAAAAAAAGAAATATTTACTTTTAGACATGGAAGGAAAAGCCATACATTTTGTAAAGAAATTTACCACTTCGCTGCTCGACAGAAATTTTTATAAAGCGATGGCAAAAGAACCTGATTCACCACTAAAAACAAATCCATAATGCTTACTATCAAAGAAGTAAAAACAAAAAAAGAACTGAAACAGTTCATCCGTTTTCCCAGACAACTGTACAAGGGTTGCCCGTATTATGTTCCATCTTTGGAGTTGGATGAATATCAAGTTCTTACGACTCATCCCGCGCAATCGTTTTGTACGGTGCGTTTGTGGATGGCTTACAAAAACGGTAAAATCGTGGGGCGAATAGGTGGAATGATCAATCGCCGCTACAATGAATTGAAAAATAAACAACGTATTCGTTTCGGATGGTTTGATATTGACGACGATATACGGATTGCCGAAGCGCTATTCTCAACGGTAGAGGAATGGGGTAAAGAAGAAAATTTGGTTGAAATAAGCGGACCCTCAAGATATTCCAATATGGAAAAACAGGGAATGTTGATTGAAGGATTTGATGCGCTTACTACCATTTCAAGCGATTACAATTATCCGTATTATCCCCGTTTTATGAATGAATTGGGCTTTGTCAAGGAGGAGGACTATTTTCAAATGAAAGTTGAAGTAAAGGAAATACCGGAGAGAATCAAAAATTTGAGCCGTCAGATATCCGAAAGGTACAATATTAAAATTAAAGAGTTTCAAACTAAAAAAGAGATAGTCAACTACGCAAAACAATTTTTCAGTGCTTTAAATGATTCATTTGTAAATGTTTATAATTTCATCCCGTTGACGGATGCCGAAATTGATTTTCACATCAAAAATAATTTTTCGATGGTAGACAAGGACTTGATCATTGTTCTGGTGGATGAAAACGACTGTGTAGTCGGATTTTGTTTGAGCGTACCCTCGTTGAGTAAAGCGTTTCGGAAAGCCAATGGAAAACTGTTTCCTTTGGGATGGTATCATATTTTGAAGGCGTTGAAGAAAAACGAAACGCTTGATTTGTACCTTACCGGCGTTCTGCCGCAATGGGTCAATAGTGGAATACACGCTCTGTATCACTACCAGCAGCATCAAATGATGCTCGGCAGGGGGTATAAATTCGCCGTTACCACCCAGCAGTCGGAAAGCAGCCAAAGTTACCGCGTATGGGAAAGATACGGCGGCAAAATTATTTCAAAAAGAAGGTGTTATGTGAAACCGTTACGTCTGATTACTGATGAACCCCTGAAAAATCAATAACCCGTTGACATTCCCCAAATCAGGGTCTACAGCCCGTTCGGGGCAAGCCATTATCCCAAATACGGTTTGGGCGTCGTTGCAAATGCCGGCGACATTGTCGATGGAGCCGTCGGGATTCGATTCTGAGGTGGTGATTCCGTCTTCGTTGCAATAACGGAACAGTATTTGCCCGTTCTGGTGCATTTCCCGCATGGTTTCCTTGTCGGCGTCGAACCGTCCGCAGGCATGAGCGATGGGCAACTGTAATACCTGCCCCCTCCTGATCAACTTGGTAAAAGGAGTATAGGCATTATCCGGTCTCATAAAAATATTTTTCCCTACAAAAGTCCCTTGCCGGTTGAGGTTTAGGCTTCCTTTCAGCAGTCCGGCTTGACACAAAATCTGAAAGCCATTGCCGATTCCAAGCACTATGCCCTTTTTGCCGGCAAACTTCTTGATAGACGCCATGATGGGCGATTTCGCGGCAATGACGCCGGGTTTGGGCAAATCGCCAAACGAGGCTCCCGATGGCAAAATGACAACATCAACCCCCTGTAGATCGGTTCTTTCATGCCATAACTCCACTACATTCTGCTCCATGACATAATTCAACGCATATACTGTATCGGAAAAACCAGCGCTTCCCGGAAAATTTACTACTCCAAATTTCATCCTTATAAATTTTGCCGGCAAATGTACACATTTTCCATTATATGAGCAAAACTGCTAAAATTTATTTGCATTTTTAAAATAATATCTGTTTTTTTACAGAAATTTTTCATCACGACAAAAGCAGGTCGTTCTATCGCGGTAAAAGGCGCGTCGTTTCGCGTTTTTGCCGAGGAAAGTCCGGGCAACGCAGGACGCCATGCTTCCTAACGGGAAGGCGCTGAAAGGCGCATGAGCGTAACAGAAAACAACCGCCCCGAGCTTGTCGAAGGGTAAGGGTGAAAAGGCGGGGTAAAAGCCCACCGGTTCCGCGGTGACGCCGGAAGCCGTACGCATCATGGGTTGCAAGGCCATGTATACCGTCGCTGTAGGGCTGTCCGTCCGACGACGGGGGGTAGGCCGCTCGACTCCGCCGGCAACGACGGAGCTAGATAAATGATAGAACTCGACAGAACCCGGCTTACAGACCTGCTTTTTTTTAATTGAGAATGAAGAATGGAGAATTGAGAATTTTTTAACATCAAAGACATGAGTAGATTAAAAGGAATTGTTCCAAAAATTGGAATTCGTCCGACTATAGACGGACGTCAACGCGGCGTGAGAGAATCGCTCGAAGAGCAAACCATGAATTTGGCAAAAAGCGTGGCGGCGCTGCTGAGCGCAGACTTGCGACATGGCGACGGAACGCCCGTAGAATGTATCATTGCCGACACCACCATTGGTCGTGTTGCCGAAGCGGCGGCATGCGCCGAAAAATTTGAGCGCGAAGGCGTACAAATTACGATCACCGTTACGCCCTGCTGGTGCTACGGCGGAGAAACCATAGACATGAACCCGCATACCGTAAAAGCGATATGGGGTTTCAACGGTACGGAACGACCGGGCGCGGTCTATCTGGCGGCGGCATTAGCGGGACATACGCAAAAAGGACTGCCCGCATTCGGCATATATGGACGCCACGTACAGGATGCCGGCGATAGCGCCATACCCGCCGACGTGAAAGAAAAATTGTTGCGTTTCGCGCGCGCTGCATTAGCCGTTGCCAATATGCGCGGAAAATCGTACCTGTCAGTCGGTTCTGTTTCCATGGGCATAGCAGGCTCGATGGTCAATCCCGACTTCTTTCAGGATTATCTCGGTATGCGATGCGAATATGTGGATATGGCTGAAATCATACGCCGCGTGAACGAAGGAATCTACGATGCTGACGAGTTCGCGAAAGCGCTGGCTTGGACAAAAGCCAACTGCAAAGAAGGCGCAGACGGCAACAAAGCCGAAAACCAAAAAACGCGCGCCGAAAAAGACGCCCTGTGGGAATACGTCGTGAAAATGACCATCATCATCCGCGATTTAATGATCGGGAATCCCAAACTGCAAGAACTTGGCTTTAAGGAAGAAGCGCTTGGACACAATGCAATTGCTTCGGGCTTTCAGGGGCAGCGTCAGTGGACTGACCACATGCCCAACGGCGATTTTGCAGAAGCGCTGCTCAACTCGTCGTTCGACTGGAACGGCATCCGTCAGGCTTTTGTGGTGGCTACCGAAAATGACTGTCTCAACGGCGTGGCAATGCTTTTTGGGCATTTGCTCACCAACACGGCGCAAGTGTTTGCCGACGTGCGCACCTACTGGAGTCCCGAAGCCGTTGAGCGCGTTACGGGCAAAACGCTCGAAGGCGCGGCTGCCAACGGCATCATACACCTTATCAATTCGGGTTCGGCGTCGTTGGACGGCAGCGGACAGCAAAGCAAAGACGGGCAGCCGGCGATGAAACCCTTCTGGGAAATAAACGCTGACGAAGCGCAAAAATGTTTGGACGCAACGACTTGGGTTCCCGCCAATCAGGAATATTTCCGAGGCGGCGGATATTCGTCGAAATTCCTGTCGAAAGGCGGAATGCCCGTTACCATGCTGCGCGTCAATCTGGTGAAAGGTCTGGGTCCGGTATTGCAACTCGCCGAAGGCTGGAGCGTAGACCTGCCCGAAGATGTGACCAAAAAGATCGACGACCGCACCGATCCGGGCTGGCCCACGACATGGTTTGCGCCGCGTCTCACAGGCAAAGGCGCTTTCATGGATGTATATTCGGTGATGAACAGCTGGGGCGCTAACCACGGCTCGTTCAGTTACGGACACATCGGCGCCGATCTGATGACGCTCTGTTCGATGTTGCGTATCCCTGTCTGTATGCACAATATAGATGAAAGCGACATATTCCGACCCAGCGCTTGGGCGTCATTCGGTATGGACGCCGAAGGATCGGATTATCGCGCCTGTCAAACTTATGGACCCTTGTATCAATAAATAGATAATGACAAAGCAAAAATTTCCGGTGATACCTGCCGGGTTCGTATTCCCGTTTGTTCTCGTAACCACGTTGTTTGCGCTCTGGGGATTTGCCAACGACATCACCAATCCGATGGTTGCCGCTTTCAAAAATATTTTGCTGATCAGCAATTTTGAAAGTTCGCTGGTGCAATTTGCCTTTTACGGAGGATACTGTTTTATGGCTATTCCGGCGGCAATTTTCATTCAAAAATTCGACTACAAAAAAGGGATTTTGATGGGCTTGGCGTTGTATTCGGCAGGCTGTTTCCTTTTTATCCCCGCCGGTATGGCAACGGCATTCTGGGCTTTTCTGATGGCTTATTTTGTGATGACCTGCGGATTGGCTTTTTTGGAAACCACTGCCAATCCGTATATCCTGTCGATGGGACCGGAAGAAACATCTACCCGAAGGCTCAATTTTGCGCAGGCATTCAATCCTATCGGATCGTTAACCGGAATGTTGATTGCAAAAACCTTTATCCTTGAGCGCCTGCATACGGCAACCGAAACCGAAAGGGCGGCATTGCAACAAACAGATCCCGCCGCTTTTGGCGCTATTCAGCAAGCCGATCTGAACACGATCAGTTTGCCGTATTTATTGCTTGGAGGCGTGGTACTTGCGTTTTTTGTCCTCTTTCTTTTATCGAAATTACCCTTGGGCAAATCGCTTGACGCAGGCAAATCATCAGTAGTAAACAGTTTTAAGAGACTGATAACCAATTCTGTTTATATTCGTGGCGTGTTAGCGCAGGCTTTTTATGTTGGCGTACAGATTATGGTGTGGACGTTCATCATACAATATGCCGGCAGCGAATTAGGAATGCCAAAGGCTACAGCGCAGATGTACAATATGATAGCCATGGCTATTTTTGTGACCAGCAGGTTCATCTGTACTTTTCTTTTGAAATACATCAAGCCGAGCAGCCTGTTGCAATATTTAGCCATTGGCGGCGGAATCTTCATTCTGGGGACTATCTTCATCAAAGGCATGACAGGGCTTTACTGCCTGATAGCCGTTTCTGCCTGCATGTCGCTGATGTTTCCCACCATTTACGGCATTGCATTGAAAGGTTTGGGCGACGACGCCAAACTCGGATCGGCAGGATTGATACTTGCCATCGGCGGCGGTTGCCTATTGCCCCCTTTGCAGGGACTGCTCATCGACAAGGCAACATGGTTTGCTTCTTTATCATCTGTACGTTTTTCCTTTGTGCTGTCGTTGATATGCTTCATCGTTATTGCCCTGTACGGAAGATGGACAAGCGTGAAGATGAAATAAAAAATATGCGAAAATATCATATCTTTATAGTATCTTTGCACATTATATAATATTATACGTTAATTTGAAAATTTATGGCTTATTTATTTACGTCGGAGTTTGTATCTGAGGGACATCCCGACAAAGTTGCCGACCAGATTTCGGATGCGTTGTTAGACGAATTTTTGCGTCATGATCCTGAATCGAAAGTCGCTTGTGAAACCTTAGTAACCACCGGATTAGTGGTGTTGAGCGGAGAAGTAAAAACGCGCGGATATGTGGATGTACAGCGTGTTGCCCGAAATGTTATCGGCGAAATTGGTTATACCAAAGGCGAGTACATGTTCGAAAGCAATTCGTGCGGCGTTTTGTCTGCCATTCACGAACAATCAGCCGACATCAATCAGGGCGTGGAGCGCGCCGTTGAAGAAGAGCAGGGCGCCGGCGATCAGGGAATGATGTTCGGTTATGCGTGCCGCGATACAGACGAATTTATGCCGCTGCCGCTGATACTCTCGCGCCGGTTGTTGACTGTATTGACCGATATTCGGCGCGAAGACAAACAGATGCAGTACCTCCGTCCCGACGCCAAATCGCAAGTGACGGTTGAATATGAAGACAACGGACAACCGAAAAGAGTACATACCATTGTAGTGTCGACCCAGCACGACGATTTCGCCGAAGAGAAAAAAATGCTGAGCACCATTCGCAAAGATGTTCAGGATATATTAATACCGCGAGTAATTCAGGAATTGCCAGACAGGATCAAAAATCTCTTTGACGAGGACTATATTCTGCATGTCAATCCGACGGGGAAATTCGTGATTGGCGGTCCGCATGGCGATACGGGGCTCACCGGAAGGAAAATCATTGTAGATACCTATGGCGGTAAAGGGGCGCACGGTGGCGGCGCTTTTTCCGGAAAAGATTCCTCAAAAGTAGACCGTTCGGCGGCATACGCCACCCGACACATCGCCAAAAATATAGTGGCTGCCGGCATCGCCGACGAAGTGTTGGTACAGGTGGCTTATGCCATTGGCGTAGCGCAGCCGGTGGGAATATTTGTCAATACTTACGGTACGGCAAAAGTAAACATGTCGGATAGCGAAATCGCACAAAAAATTTCCAAAATATTCGATATGAGACCCTTCAGTATCATCAAACGTTTCGGATTGAAAAACCCGATTTTTAGAGATACCGTCATATACGGACACTTTGGCAATGAACCGTACACGAAAGAAATACCCATATTTTATGATGGTCAAACCACAAAACAGGTAGAATTTTTCGCATGGGAAAAATTGGATTATGTGGACGTCATCAGGAAAGAATTTGGCAAGTAACATGTGTCGCCATGTTCCGGGATGATATAGAAAAATCGCTGAAAATACTGAATCAGGGCGGGGTGCTTCTTTATCCCACCGATACGATTTGGGGAATTGGATGCGATGCCACAGATTCTGCGGCTATTGAACGTGTGTATGCCATCAAACAACGCAAAGATACGCAAAGCATGCTTAGTTTGGTTGACGGATTAGACATGCTGGCTCTTTATGTGAGCGACGTGCCGGAGGTTGCCGTACAGTTGATGAAAAAAGCCGTAAAGCCTTTAAGTATCGTCTATCCAAAGGCAAGAAATTTGGCGGCAAATCTGATCGCCGCCAACGGGTCAATCGGTATCCGCGTAGTTCAGGAACCGTTTTGCCAACAGCTCGTCAAGGCTTTCGGTAAACCGATTGTGTCTACTTCGGCAAACATAAGCGGCAAACCAACCCCCGCAACATTCGACGAAATATCCGCTGACATCAAAAATGCAGTGGACTATACAGTACGTTGGCGGCAGGATGACCGGCAACCGGCAAAGGCTTCGTCGATTGCACTGTTGAAAGCGGATGGAAACGTTCAGATAATCAGGAATTAAGAATTACGAATTACGAGTTAGGAATTAGGAATTTTTTAAAAATAGTTTGATATGAAAAAGTACATGCTTTTATTGTTGTTGATTCCTTGTTGGGTATCGGCACAAAACAGACAAATTGTGGAAGCGGCTTCAGGCGAAGATATTTCGCAAAAAATTTCAGCCCAGATGCAATATCTTTTTCCTGAGTTCACCAACGGGGACGTGTTTTTCAAAGGGCATAAAAGCAGCGGTCAATTGAACTACAACATGTTGCTTGGCGAAATGCACTTTTTGGAAAATAATCAGGTGTTGACGCTATCCAATGTGAGGGACGTGATGGTAGCGCAAATCGACAACAGGAGGTTCTATCCGTACAATAGTAAGGAATTTACCGAAGAATTGATGGCGGCGGGCAACTATCAGTTGCGGGTGCGGCGTAAGGGCAATATGGCGCAACACAGCAAAAAGGGAGCATACGGAGGGGATACGTCCACTTCGTCCATCACATCCTACAGCAGCATCAACAGCGACAACCGCCAGCACAGCCTGACCGTACAGGAAAAAGTACTCATCTCTTTGAATTACCATTACTATCTGGTGGGCGCCAATGGCAAACATACGCTGATCAAGAACGTGAAAAGCTTCACCAAACAATTTCCGGCTAATCGCCAGCAAATAGAGGATTTCGTAAAAAACCAAAACATCCGGTTCAACAACGAAGACGATTTGAGAGCCTTATTGGAATTTTGCAGTAAATAGGCGTACATTCTTGTCCACGAATTACACGAATTGACACGAATGTTCGTAAAAATTCAAAAAAAAATCATTTTTTTTCAAAAATTTGAACAGTTTGGCACGGTAATTGTATTATACTTTATAGAAGATTAATAAAACATAAATAGTTTCATAGTAGCAGTAGTTTTTTCTCATAAGTTAATAGTTGTAAATAAGAAAAGAGCCATTCGTGAGAATCGCTCTTTTTCATTTTTATGTGCCTCAAACCTTTGGTTTTCATGCAGATTCAAAAACTGCGATAAAAAAATTGATGCGGTAGCCCTGCCGAGATGCCGGTTTACCCAAAAGATTTGTATTTTTGCCGGTGAAAAATAAATTCCCATCAAGCTTGTGCAAACAGAAACACAAACATCCGGCGCTCTCGCCAACACTGTCGAGGTAAACGGCGCCCGCGAAAACAATCTGAAGAACATTGACGTTCTGATTCCCCGCGACCAACTCGTTGTGATTACGGGATTGAGCGGCAGCGGAAAATCGTCTTTAGCATTCAATACGGTTTATGCTGAAGGTCAGCGTCGGTATATTGAAACACTGTCGGCGTATGCGCGGCAGTTCCTCGGCAATATGGAACGTCCGGACGTAGACAGGATCACAGGGCTCAGTCCTGTGATTGCCATTGAACAGAAGACCGTCAGTAGGAACCCGCGAAGCACTGTCGGCACTATTACCGAAGTGTACGATTTTCTGCGCCTGCTTTACGCCCGCGCTGCCGAAGCATACTCCATGAATACCGGCGAAAAGATGGTAAAATATACCGACGAACAGATCATCCGGCTGATGATAGAGCGTTTTGCAGGGAAAGCCGTGTATTTGCTTGCGCCGTTGGTAAAGGGGCGCAAGGGACATTACAAGGAGCTGTTCGAGCAAATCAGGCGCAAAGGATTTCTTCATGCACGCATTGACGGCGAAATATGCGAACTGAAAAACGGAATGAAACTAGACCGCTACAAAGCGCATTATATAGAAATGGTGGTAGACAAGCTGGTGGTTGAGGAAAAAGACCGCAAACGCCTGAAAGCCTCCGTACAGACAGCCATGAAGCAAGGCAAGGGAGTGATGATGGTGATTGACAGAGACAGCGGCGATTCCCGATACTACAGCCGCCAACTGATGTGTCCCTCCACAGGATTGTCTTACAACGAACCTGCCCCGCACTCCTTTTCGTTCAATTCGCCGCAGGGCGCCTGTCCCCGCTGCAACGGTCTGGGCGAACTGTCGGAAGTGGATATGAAAAAAATCATCCCCGACCCCAAGCAAAATATACGCAAAGGCGGGATCGTACCTCTGGGACCTGCCAGAACGACCATCATCTTCAATCAGGTAGAAGCAATAGCCGCAAAATACGACTGTACGTTAGATACGCCTTTAGAAGCATTTCCGGATGAAGCCGTCCACGCTATCCTTTACGGAACGGAAGAGGCGTTCAAAGTAAAAAGTACGCATGGCGGGTTCGAGTATCAGGTTCATTTTGAAGGCGTAGTGAATTATGTGACCCAGGAACATTCTGAAAATCCGTCGAAGAAAGCGCAAAATTGGGCGAATCAGTTTATTCGGCGCATCGTCTGTCCTGAATGTAACGGGTCGCGGCTCAAGCAGGAATCGCTTTATTTTCGTATTCACGGCAAAAATATTGCCGACTTGACCGCTATGGACATTGTGACGCTCAGCAATTGGTTCGAAACCCTCGAAGAGAATTTGAATGAGAAACAAAAACAAATTGCCCACGAGATCATCAAGGAGATACGCACCCGCATCCGCTTTCTGCTTTCTGTCGGATTGTATTACCTCTCATTGAATCTCGGTTCGCGCAATCTTTCGGGCGGCGAAAGCCAACGGATACGCCTTGCCACGCAAATAGGCTCGCAATTGGTGAATGTGCTTTATATCCTTGACGAACCCAGCATCGGTCTTCACCAGCGCGACAACTGCAAATTGATACAGGCATTGCGGCAACTGCGCGACATGGGCAATTCTATCATTGTGGTGGAACACGATCGCGAAATGATTCTTTCAGCCGATTATGTGGTGGATATGGGTCCCTTAGCCGGACGTAAAGGAGGAGAGATAGTGGCTGTGGGTTCGCCGTCGGAAATTCTCAAAAGCGATTCGCTTACGGCGCAATACCTCAATGGCGCAAAAACCATCCCCATACCTGCACTGCGGCGCAAAGGAAATGGAAATTCGATTCGCATCACGGGCGCAAGGGGTAACAATCTCAAAAACATCAGCGTAGAATTTCCTTTGGGGATGTTCATCTGCGTGACGGGCGTATCGGGTAGCGGCAAGTCTACTTTGGTCAACGAAACGTTGCAACCCATCCTCAGCAAGCATTTTTATCGTTCGTTGCAGGAACCGCTACCCTACGACAAGATTGAAGGCTTATCGTTCATTGACAAGGTGATTCAGGTTGACCAGTCGCCAATCGGACGCACCCCGCGTTCCAATCCTGCAACTTATACCGGCGTCTTCACCGACATTCGCGCCGTTTTTGCCAAAGCGCCCGAATCAATGATACGCGGCTACAACCAGGGGCGATTTTCGTTTAACGTCAAGGGCGGACGCTGCGAAAGCTGTGGAGGCGCCGGCGTACAGACCATCGAAATGAATTTCCTGCCCAACGTGTACGTGCCATGCAACATCTGCAACGGAAAACGCTACAACCGCGAAACACTCGAAGTAAAATACAACGGAAAGAGTATCAGCGATGTATTGGACATGACCATCCATTTAGCCGCAGAATTTTTCGCCAATCATCCCTCCATATTGCCGCATCTGTTAGCGTTGCAACAGGTGGGCATGGGATACATTAAACTGGGGCAGCCGTCAACCACCCTGTCGGGCGGCGAAAGCCAACGGGTAAAATTAGCCGCCGAATTGTCCAAACGCGACACAGGCAAAACCATCTACATTCTCGACGAGCCGACTACCGGTCTTCATTTCGAGGATGTGCGCGCGCTCTTAGAGGTGCTGAATCGTTTGGTAGATCGCGGAAATACGGTGGTGGTGATCGAACACAATTTAGACGTTATTAAAGTTGCCGACTGGATTATTGACATCGGACTTGAAGGCGGCTCCGGCGGCGGCGAATTGATTTGTTGCGGCGCGCCCGAACAGGTAGCAAAAAACAAGAAAAGTCATACGGCAAAATTTCTGCGTAAGGAACTGTAATACAACGAAAAAAGAGCGATTCTCACGAACGGCTCTTTCTAATTACTAACATTTACAACTACTAACTTATGAGAAAAACTACTGCTACTATGAAACTAAAAACTTTAATAACAAATACTGTGCCAAAAATCATTTTTTTGGGGATTATCTTTTGATTTTTATTTCAACACGTCTTCGGTTGGCGTCTTCTTCTTCGGCGGCGCTCGGATTTTCGGCGCCTGTAGAGGCTTCTAACTGTCTCATATCCACCCCTTCGTCTACCAAGCGCCTGACGATGTACTCGGCGCGTTGCATGGCAAGATTCTGTTGAAGCGCTTCAAAACCTGTATCGCGAAAGCCTTCTACGATAAATACCATGCCCGGATTTTCCTTTATCACGCCTGCAATGTGCGGAATCAATGCCTGCGACATTTCGGTGGCTTCCATACTGCCCCGTTTGAAAAGCAGCCATCCGGCAAATAAACTTCCGGCGAGCGGCTGCACCGCCAAACTGTACGATTTTTGTTCTTCATTGAGGATAATTTTTTCTGTCAGAAAACTTCCATCGGGAAATCTGACCCAGTACTCGCGCTGGTCTTCCTGCATGAGCAGTTTAAAAGCGCCTGAGGCGTCGGTACGCAGGAATTGTTCTTCGCCGTCGTTGTTGAAGCAGATGATCCCCCTTTCGGATATCGGATTTCCCGTAACAACATTGTAGAGTTGAATGGTTGCCGGCACAACGGTTGATACTTGCAACGATACATCGTGCATGAAATCGGCAAATTGTTCTGTTCCGGTGGGCGGCAAATCGGTCAACGACGGTTTGAAGCCTATAGCCCTCGTATACATCATGGGCGATTCGTCTAAATCCATAAAGAATCCGTAATATCCGGCGCTGTCCGAAACGGTTTGTTGCGTTGCCTGTCCGTCAATAGACAATGAGAGCCTTGCGTTATTGATTCCGTCTTCGGTAATGAAATCTGTGACAAAGCCGCTAAGATACCGAAAGGATGGTATTCCTTCAAAAAAATACATATCGTCGCTCAGCGGTTCGTTACGCGTTGAGGACAGTAGTCCTGCATCATCGAGGATGATCAGGTTAAAATCGTCGCCCGGCGAATTGAACGGACGGCGAAGGTTCACCGGCGGCGAAAATGAACTGCCCCTGATGATAGAGCAAAAAATGTCAAGTCCGCCATAACCGATATGCCCGTCGGAAGCGAAGAACAGCAACGTATCTGCATACACAAACGGAAATTCTTCCCTGCCAAAGGTATTGATCGTGTTTCCCAGATTTACCGGCGGTTCCCATTTATCGTTAGCCGTCTTGTCCATATACCAGAGGTCGGTTTGTCCGACCCCGTCAGTCATGTTGGAAGAGAAATATAAACGGTTGCCGTCGTTGGCTATGGCTGGATGTCCATTGACTTGATTTTTTTTGTTTTGAAGTATCATTTCGGGATCCGTCCACAGTCCGTTGGCAAATTTGCTGGCGTATATGCCGCAACGGTTGTTGTTGGGGTCGCAATAAGCAAAGTAGGCGCAATTTGCGATACTGTCGAAAGTAAATAATTCCTCGTTCACGAATTTGGGCAGCGTGTTGTCGGCTAACTGCGGAAAAACGATTCTTTTGTTTTGCAAGCGCATCATGTAGGTTCTAACGTGTTGCAATCCTGTACGTTGGTCTATTTTAGCGCCTTCGACGGGTTCGGCAGCCGACGAGTAAAAAACCAGACTGTTGGCGTATATAGAAGCGCCAAATTCACCTCCGGCAGTATTTACTTCAAAAGCGGGGCGAAATTTGACATATGGATTCACTTTGTTATGGGTCATGGCAAAACGGCAGGATTCAATTTTGATCGACGCCATCGGATGCCCCGGTTGCATGAGCAGGCATCGTTCAAAAGCAGCCAGAGCCTCAGGGTAGTTGGCGGTTTGCTGTAAAGCCAAACCATATTGATACCAGAGATCAGCATCGGCGAAACTGCCTTCTATTACCTGTTGCAGCCATGTTACCGCTCTTTGCGACTGGTTGATGTACAAATAGGACAAGCCTATTTTTTTGCGTATTTCCATAGGATCAGATCCTCTTCCGTCGCTCAATTCTTTTTCAAAAGCCTGGGCTGCAGCATAATATTGCTTGTTTTTATACAGTTTGTTGGCGCCGGGCTTAAAAAGTGAAAACTGGGCGGAAACAGGCGCAGCGAGCAAAATGAAAAACAAAAGAAGAATGGGGAATTGAGAATTGAGAAATGAAAATTGAAAATTGAAAATTAGAATTGCTCTTTTCAATATAGTCCGAAAATTACTGCCAAATTTTTGCATCACTTTACGCTGAATCATTTTATTTTATTTTACTTTACTTTACTTTACTTTACTTTACTTTAACTTTACTTTATAAATTATTAACCACTAACCATTAACCACTAACTAACCACTAACCACTCTTACTGCGTTCGGATCACTTCCACGCTTCCCTTATACACAACTTTATCGGGCGATGTAGCGAAATAATAATATACGCCGGGTTGCACATAATTGCCTTTGTATCTTCCGTCCCATCCATTGTCGCCTGTAAACAGCAATTCTCCCAAACGGTTGTATATTTGCACCGTATAATTCGATTCCATCCAGGGCCAAATATCGTTGATGTCATCGCCATTTGGGGTAAAAGCCGTTGGAAGCGTTTTACCGGGAATAATATATAAAGCGCCATGTTCGTACAGGAAATCATAATTGAGCGCTTCGCCTCCCGAAACTGTGATAGTCGCCTCTTGCGGGGGCCACCATATTTCAGCTAAACATGTGGCAACGGGAGGAGATATGAATACGCTTTCATCTTCGCCATAAGCAAAACCGTCATAGGTTAATCTGAATTGAGGATTTATGGTTCCTTGAACTCGAGTTTCATCTTCTGCTTTGACTTTAAGATTTTTTTTAATAACTGTTACCGGAATGTTGATGTCGGGTGAAACACGAAAAGTGATCGTTGTTGATCCTTGTTTTTTGATGGTTGCCATCAAAACTCCATCTACTATTTCAAGATCAAGAAGATTCGGGTCAGAAGACCGTATATTAGCCATTGTGAAACTAACGCCTGAGGTGATGCGTATGGGGAAAGGATCGTCGCCGTAGGTAACTTCAATATAATTAGACATGATAGTGAGAGAGCCTTTAATAAAATTGAAATTGTAACGCGGATTTTCTTCGCCTTCCATAAAATAGATTTCTACTTCTCCGGGAGGCGTAGTAGGTGTTGCATCGGTTGTAGGTATGGGAAGCTGTTCGGGTTCGAATATCGATTCGTCGTCGTCGTTTCTAAATCCTGAATATTCGAAAGTCAATGGAGGATTATTATCTCCGAAAAAACGATCCTTGTTGTGCGCTGTTACATTCAGTGTTGCCTTTACAACAGTCAATGTGCTGTTGACTGTCTGAATGAGGTATTTATCATCCCATCCATCATCGCTAAGGAAGATGGTGTAAGGACGTTCGCGCGGTAGCGTGTAGCGATTCAGATTAGGCGATACAGACACTGTAGGCGGATTACTGACCGTATAATTATTCGCATTATCGCCATCTACATATCCTGAATAGGTAATAGTGAATGTGGGATTATTATTCCCGTAAGGACGTACAACAGGCGCTACCGTTGCCGTGAGGACAGGTTGCGCGGTGACAACAAGACGTCCGGGCGTATAGGTAATCGCATAATTGTCTGAACTAATCCCTGAAACAGTCATATTGTAAGTTCCTACAGTACACCTGTTATTGGCGTCGGCTGTAGAAGAAACTTGCATGTTGTCGAAGTTGAGTACTGATTCGTTTTCATCGTATACAAAACCGTCAAATACGAGCGCAATATCTTCCGGAGACGGAAGGTCTCTGCATTGTTGCAGCGTGTAGTCTACGGGTCTGACGATCAGAGGGGCTCTATTTACGTTTATACGTTGAGGTGAAGACGTTGCTGCATTGTAATTGTCGTTGCCTTCCACATATGCTTCAATGTATGAATGACCTGCATTATTGATGGTGATTAAGCCAAAGTCGTCAACATCAACGGCGGTCGGGCTGGAGGAGGTTAATTGGAATTTAATAGTCAATGCCGCAGTTGAACTTGCAAGATTGTCAATGGCGATGCTTTCTTCATCACCATAGGTCAGGGTGGGCAATGCGCCTAAAGTTACCGTCGGGGTTGCTTTGTCGACAACTACGGGTACTGTACTTTGCAACGTTTCATTTGGAAAATTGTAGTTGGGATTTGTTGGCGTGAAGGTGACTTGATAACCGTTATTGGTAACGGTAGGAATGATATTGGGATAACGCCAATTATAAGTGCCGTATTCGTCATTGTAAAAACTTAAGGTAGACGCAGATAAAGGTTGTCCGTAAGTGATAGAACTTGCAGTAGGAAAGGTTATTGTGGGTGTTGGCGCAATGTTGACAGTAATGGAACGTTCCACTGAAGTGGTTGCTGAATAATAGTCGTCTGCCGCTTTAGTAGCCGTGACTCTGATGACGCCCGCGCCGGTGATGTCAACTCTGCCTCCGCTAGTAACCGTAGCGGGTCCTGATACCAAGGAATAGGTAACCGCGCCGGATCCCGACCCCGAACCGGCGGTGGTCAGCTGAAAAGGCGCATCGCCGTATGTTTTTAAACCGGGATCAGTGATTGTCAGCGGGTCTTGCGAAAGCATTTCCGTTGCGGGGAACGTGTACGACAGTGTGAGTTTTGCGCCGGTATTACTTATAATATTGGCTGATACGCCATTGATTGTTGCGCCAGAGATTCCCAAAAATGGATTGCCGCTTATTGCGGTAAGTTCAACTGTGGCGGTATATTGCTTGTTTCCTTTAAACGGATTTTCGTTGGGCGTCCACGAAACCTGTCCAATTGTGAAATAAGGCGTACCCGGCGCTGTAGCTGCGTCGCTCGGCACAGTATTGGTTACGGGAGCGGTGACATTAATGGCTGTGGAGTACGCCGGCGTCGGGGGGAAGGTGTACGAAGAACTCGCCTTATTAGCTGCATTACCGCTGTTTGTAACGTTAAACGCAAGATCTTTCTCGTTTAATTCTATCGTCAATGGCGCCAAAAACGTATAGTTGGGCTCCGCCGTTAGCGTTATATCGGCTTTGTACGCCTGATTGCCTTGAAAAGGACTATGGTTGGGCATCCACGAAACAGTTCCGGAGTAATTATCGCCGCTTATTGTTGTAGTTTGTAGGTTGCCTATCGCCGGAGCGAGGATGTCAATTGACGTAGGGGTAACGGGCGCGGGCGTAATTGACGCCAAAACTGTAGGTTGCGCAGACAGGATGTAATTTGTATTTGGGGTGTTATTTAAATAATTGTTTAATGTGAAACTGTCGTCATAGGGAAGATTGGCGTTGGTCACAACATTTGGGCTAGCCAAACTGCGCGGTATTACACTCGTACTGATGAGGGAGACAACATCGCCGGCTATCAAAACGCTGA
>Ga0099364_10004150_pt1 | contig 22029 bp, 20 predicted proteins | sample TergutTh196P3_FD_73070 | JGI IMG/M metagenome (GOLD analysis project Ga0099364, IMG submission 73070) | Microcerotermes parvus P3 segment gut microbial communities from Pointe-Noire, Republic of the Congo - Th196 P3 | ecosystem: Host-associated > Arthropoda: Insects > Digestive system > Gut ...
GCCAGACATTGTAGTTACCCGTCGCCGCCGTCTTGAACATATATTCCAACATGAAATTTGCAGGAGTCGCGTCTGCCGTCTGCATTACTGTCCAACCGGACATTTTCATCGCATTGCTTCCGTCAACTCCCTCGCCGGAGACGATTGTCACTATTCCGTCACTACCTTCTCTTTTTAATGCGGCAACGTCGCTTATATCCGTCAGTCCGCTGAAGTCTTCATAGAAAGTTCCGGGAGTCAGGTCGTCCGCGCTTACGCTTACGGATACTGCCGGAACAAGTCCGGCGCTTAAAGCAAACGCGAGTATCCATGCTAAAAGCCTTTTTGATTTCTTGACCATGATTAAATCTACTCCTTTTTTTTAAATTATTAAAATATGTTTATTTTAAAGCCTGTACGGGCGAAATCCCGGACAGGCCTTATTTTACAAATCAATTATTATTAATCGCGTTAATCACTCTATTAATCTCGTTATTTATTCTCGACTCGACTTTTTCAAGCTGCGAAGCGAGATTTCGGTCGTTTCTGCTGAACATATCCAAAAATATGCCGTCTCTCAAAATAGCGCTCCAATACGTATCTCCCAAATCATAAATCCGGGTTTCAAAAATCAAATCGAGCATTTCGGACGATTCCTCGTCTCTCGCGTGTTTGGTTTTAAGCGTGACTTCGTAATACGCGGGTATAACTGTTTTAGCCGATTCAGAGTGCAAAACTTCAAGTATAGTTCCTATCATCTGAATATTTTGCGACGTTACGGGAACGACTCCCGGATTTCCGCCTTCAACCCGGGTATAATATCCGTCCTGCTGCGCGTCATATTTCGGATAGGGTATAATCCCGAAATCAGATTCTATACCTCTTAAATCCCCGACGCCTTTGAACGTCGAGTCTGCGAACAGCGTATGTCCGTCGATAAAATATAATTCCCTGCCGTCGAGAGGTCGTCTGTACCACGAATCGTTATCGTACGTCATATCGAAAATTTTCTCTATCACAGAAGCGAATCTCTCTTCTTCCCTCAAAGTAAACTGAGGTATATCGCCGTCCGATTTTGAAATCGACTGAACCCCCGCGCCTATCCAGAAACAGGGAAGAACGTGCTTGTCAATCGAAATCAGACCGTAAACGTCGCCGTCGTCCATTATTCCGTCGCCGTTTAAGTCTTTAACCGCAGACTTTGCCATTTCCGCGTATGCGTCGAACGTCCAGTTTCCGCCGTTTACGAGATTATACGGGGAGTCCAGACCCAAATCCGCGACCATCTGCTTATTGAAAAGCAAAACGTGGGTATAATCGTAAACGGAAAGGTTAAACGCGCCGTACGCGAAATACAAATCGCCGCCTATAGTCAGGCTGTCGTTCAGCGACTGATTCCAGTAAGGTTTTGTAATATCTATATTAGGTATATCTGCAATTTTATAAACCGTGCCGTCGGCTCCGAAGTTCAAAGCGTCGCGGTCGACCGGAAGATATAACTCATAGGCGTCTTCGCCGGAACGGACGTTACGCGAAAGCAAGCCGGACAGGTCGTCCGTTATGTCCTGCGTGATTCGGACGCCGAACCGTTCCTCGATTTTACGGTTTCTCCCGTAAACCGCGTCGTTTATCAGCTCGCCGCTTTCTTCCTGCGAGTCGTATATGACATACAGCCACGGCTCGTCCCTCGCCAAAATTCTGAACGCTTCCCCTCCGAAATCCTGTTCGGGCAAATCGTCCGCATACAGCGCGTCCAAATCCGCGCCGCCGCCGTCCGGGGTTTCTTCGCCGGAACTGCCACCGTTTTCGCCGTCGTTGACGGCCGCTTCCTCTCCGGGAGTTATTTTTTCTCCGGGATTATTTTCCGCGCACGATACGAGCGCGAAAGCGATAAATATAACCGCCGCGAATAAAAATACTGTTCTCTTCATTTTATTTTATCTCCTCCATCATTGCCTTAAAACGCCAATATAAATATACCGGATATTATAAAAAATTGTTTTTTCAGATATATAATAACACAGTCAATATATAATAGCTTTAGATTTTTTAATTATAAAACTAATATTTATTTAGATTTATTTACAAAAATATAAATTTGGCATTACTTGTTCCGGTTCGTCTGTTTTTTAGGGTCCGCCCTGTGTTTAAACCGATATTCTTTAGGAGAATATCCGGCTTCTTTTCTGAAAGTATAGTTGAAATGCGTAATATTATTAAACCCTGTTTTTGCCGCGATATCAGTAATTTTCCAACCGGTATCCGACAGCATTTCCTTCGCGTGGTTTATCCTTACTCTGTTTAGATATTTTGACATATTGTTTTCTTTGCGCTCAAATACGACGAAATATACGGATTCCCCCGCCTTGACCGGTATATTAGTTATAGGCTCGAACTTATGCGGCTTACGGGAATGTATAATTTTATGGGCGGCGCCGGACGGCCATATCTTTTCTTTTCCTTTGTATACGGCGATACAGACCGAACTTCCGGCGGCCGCTTCGATATAGGGTTTCGATTTTTCGCTCCCAACCGTGACGACGCCGTCGCAGGGGAACTTATATTCGACCGCCATTCTCTTTTCGACCGCGACTATGCATATTATATTGCCGGATTTCCTGAGAATCATCCTGCCTTTGTGCAGCAAATCGTCGCCGCCTTCCCAGACGGACGACTCGTACCAGTCGAATATCCCGTTTTCGTCGATATATTTAGTGTATTCCGTAAAACCGCCGAAATTCTTCTGTTCGAAAAAACCGAAACGCCAGTTTCCGCCGCCGGAAAAGCTGTCGCGGGTTTTCGGGAAATAATCCGAAGAATTAGAAATTATCGCTTGTTCGTGACCGGAAGCGCCTCCACAGAACATATACTCGACCGCGGGATTCCATGAGATTTCCTTTTGGGTGGTGTTTTCCGCATAATATTTAAAAAACCTTGAAATTTCATATTTTTTCACGTTGAATCTTTGGGCCAGCATATCCAGATTAATATCCTCGGAATAGTTTTTCTTAATATATTTGACGATTTCGGCCATAGTCGTGTTCTTAACTGACAGCGGGGGCAGCGCCGGCTGTATTTCCGCGCACGACGTCAATAAATTACACAAATAAAGCAGAAACTTCGCTTTAACGTAAATATCGTTTTTGGGTTCGTTATACAATAACATTTTCTGAAACAGTCCGGCTACCTCTTCTTTTTGAGCGTCGTTTATTTTTATAACCGGATATTTCGATATAAAGCACGAAAGAGCGTTAATGCCGAATATTTCCTTATATTTAAATAAATCTTCTCTGAATTTCAGCGAATATACCGTCTGTTTTATCATCGGAACGCTTTCGCTCCTGTGGAACACGTGCGGCGGAATCAGCGCTATATGCGAATCGTTCAGCAAATATCTATCGTCGTTTATATACAGTACGCTTTCATTTTCAAGTACGTATACGATTTCATAATGCTCGTGATGATGCTGCGTTTCGGCCGCCCGTTCATGATTTCCGAACGTAAAAATATCTATGTTATAATCGATATTTTTATCCGCGAGTAAATTTTTCCGCGTTTCCGCGTATCTTTTTTCTTCAAACATTGTTTATACCCGTTCCTCAATCTTTGGTAATAACGGCTTACGCGGCTGACGTATTTACTATCCTTGCCCTCTTTCGTAAAGAGGGTGCCGTCCGCAGACGGCGGGTGTTTTCGTCTCCCCGTACGCAACGTCAAATTTCAAAAACACCCGTCAGCCGCTTACGCGGCTGCCACCCTCTTTAAAAAAGAGGGCTTTGGCGTAAATTTAAACCGACTGCGTAACCCATTATACCGCAAAATCTGTGAAAAATCAAGACTTTATTTATATATTTCACGGCAATTTGATTTGTAACGATTTGTTCACAAATGTATTTTTTATATTGTAGGGAACGCATTTATGCGTTCCGAATAATTTATAAAACGATGTTATTTTTAATTTGCGGAATGGATAAATCCATTCCCTACAATCGAATATGATTATTTTGTTACAAATCAAATTGCCGTAAATCGGCGGGAAAAATGAGGTTTATTATCATTGTGATAATCATCTGCTATCAACCTGCAGTTGAAAATATTAACTTTATAAGTGATTGTTTATTTTATATTTCCCCAAAAGACTCTTTCATTCCTATGAATGCGGCCATCAACCCGCGTTTTTCACCGCTGCGCCTGTGGGAATAAAACAGTTCGGGATTGCATTTGGTGCACAGTTCCGATACCTCTATATTTTTTTCGGGAACCCCCGCTTTAATTAAAAACGATTTGTTTATCGCTTTTAGGTTAAAATATGGGTTTTCACCCTGTTTTGTTTGGAAAAACTCATCTACGGATTCGCCGTATTCTTTATAAAACCGCTCATATAAATCCATCCCGATTTCATAACAGCAAACCCCGATAGCCGCGCCGATGGCCGCGCGGATACCTGCGGGATTTGTTCCGTATAATTCATTCATGCGCCTGACTGTTTTAGCCCCGATTTGCATAAAAGTCCCGCGCCAGCCCGCGTGAACCGCTCCGATTGCTCCGTTTTCGCCGTCATACAGCAGTATCGGCACACAGTCGGCGACGCGCACCGAAAGCAGAACGCCTTTAATGTTTGTAATAACGGCGTCGGCTTCTTCAATTTTATCTTGAGGGCGTATTTTTGCCGAAGCTTCGTCTATGGCGATGACTTTATCTGTATGTTTTTGGGAAACACACACGACGTCATCCGCGGTGAATCCCTGCGATACAGCCGCGATCCTGTAATTTTCCGCGATATTGGAACAGGCGTCTTTTTCAGAGTTAAGCTGCAGATTCAAGCTGTGAAAATGCGCCGTTTCCGGTGTTGTTCCGCTGACTCCGCCGTTTCGCGTGGTGAATATCGCGGAAACTTCGGCTGAATTTATGTTGTCCGCCGTGAGGTACTGCAGCTGCGGAAAATTTTTATCGTTGGTAAGCGTCATATGTTCCCCGTTATTTTTTAGTGAATTCGGCTCCGCATTAATTTATACAGCATTCAATCTTCTGTTATGAATTCCTCGCTTATGTAAGCGGTGGGTGTGTTCATAACTAACATTTCTTTAATTTCTATTTGGTTTTTATAAATCATCCCCAGCATTTGAAACATGCGTCTGAAATTATCTTGTTGTTGTTCTTGGGTCGTTAAGTCGCGAAAATCATCTATGGTTAATTCTATTATTTCGTTTTCACTCATCTCTTTCATTACATACATACCTCCCTACTATTCTACCTCTATTCAAAATCTTCCAACAATGACCAGTTCATCTTTAGATTATTTGATTCTTTTCCGGCAGCCCCGACATATATTTTACCGCAAAACTTATTTTCCAGATAATGTTTCATCATTTCAGTAAATGTTTTGGTAAATTCTTTTTTAAGTAAATCATCTTCTTCAATCCAATATAATTTCCCTTCTTCTGTGTCTGTAACCTCCGTTTTGTCAGTTTTCCCAAAATAAATATAATTCTGTCTGATTATATTTTTATATCGCCTGATGATTATATAACGTAATTTTAAATCATATATATTTTCTTTGTTAATTCCTGTTTCTTCCCCAATTTCACGAATGCAAGCCTCAAAAGGGTTATTCATTTCATGGTGTTCCATATGCCCGCCCGCACAACTCCATAAATTCGGGGCTATACTTCGGTTCGGTGATCGTTTCATCAGCAAATATTTGTTTCCGTTGATTAAAAATGCACCGGAACTGTTTTGTAATATAATTTTATCATTCATAAATTTATAATCCTTTAAAAATTATGCTATTCCTTGCCGCCTCCAGGCGGCGAAGCGTATACAATCCTGTTATGTGCTGTATTTTTTGCTTTCGTTATTCTAATAATAATTTTTTATTTTGTTAAATTATTATTGGGTTTATATGCAATACCGTCTATCATACACAAACAGTTTTCATCTAAAAATTCCGTAAAAATTGTCATTCTTGCAGGAGCCCCGTTTTTAAAATATTCTTCAAATACATCCCTTCCTTACCGACCGCTATTTCGCTAAGCCGCCTGTTATACAACGTTTCCACGGACGGATTCCGTCTATCTTCACATTAAACTCATTTGGGTTGGTGGGAGAAACGTCTACACGTCAACTCGATTATTCATTATAACCGACTTCTAATCGCACTGTTTCAATATCAGCTAAGCTTAGCGGTATGTCATAGATAAAATTGTAACTAGCAGACCCATTTCCCTGATAGTAAGCCATTTCACCGCCCAGCGCAACGCCGTTTGAGTAAACTCTGAATACACGCGTCAATTCCGACCTTCTTTCAAGCGTATCTTCATGCACTCTCTCGCCATATATGATATTCCTGTTTGCTGTGAGTATCTGCCAGAAATCCCCATAATCTTTTACATCTATGTAAATTGTCATAGTTATACTTTTATCGCTAAAGACCAGTCTGCCGACAGATGAATACTCGCCGGACGCTATGGTAATATGAAATTCAACTTTTTCATTTTGGGTGATATTCACGAACTCAAGCACTAAGCCATTGTTCAAAGCGGTTCCGGTACCGTCGATGTATTCCCACATCCATGTAGGACGCAGATAATCCATGCCAATTGACAATGTTCTTGCGTTGCTGTCCCACAGCACATCATAACCAAAGTCTCTCATTGCTTCTGCTCCAATAAAGGTTTTGCCGCCTATGTTGTAGCTGATTATGCGCTCACCGTTCAGCGTGGTTCTTATATCCGTGTGAAAATATCTGCCTGCGACACTTCCCGGACACCCGGTACTCATGTCCAACAAAGAACCGTTTGCCGCTTCCGGTGATATTTCCCCTGTTCTCCGGTCAACGATTTCAAGCCAACGCTCATTATCGCGCCATATAACCGTATACCCGTAATGTGACATAGATTCCGCGTCAATAAGAGTGACCCCACCAATGTTTATTGTGTTTACTGATGTACCATTCAAATAGGTCACAATATCCGTGTAATAGTAATTCCCCGCTAACATTCCAGGAGTAGCCGCAGATACAGACAACGATGTTATTAACATCATCATCAAGGCTAACGCAAAGGTTATGATTCTTTTCATTAGTATGCTTCTCCTTGTCATTATATAAATAATCTGTTTTTTGACGATTCTAGGATTCATTCAAAGAATTGTCAATAAAAACGCACCGCACTAGTGGGAATGTCACATAACGGGGCGGCGGGTATACGCAATAAGTGTAAATATGCGCAATAGTTTTTTTGTGTTTTCAAGTTAAAATTTTTGGTTGATTTTTGCTTTTCTTTACTCGCCATAAACTAACACACCCTCCGGCCGTATATTTTTTGCGTTTTTTGCCGATCCAATCACAGATTGTCAAGCGGACTTTTTACGTCTGCGTCCTAATATTTTCATTATATCAAATATAAACGGTTTTGTCAATAAATTTCTTTTGAAAGCAATAAAATAAAAAATATTTTACAAATGTAGAAAAAATGCTTGACAAATGTAGAATAGTGTGATATAATAATAAATAAGGTATACCTGAAAAAATAAAATAAACAAAAACGGAGGGGATAAATTTGGAAAAAGAATTTAGAAAGCTGCCTGATTCGGAGCTGAAGGTTATGCAGATTATATGGGATATGCACAAAGAAAACAAGAGCGTCGATTCGGGAGCGATGATGAGATGTTATCCTGATATAATCGGACACTTGAAACTGACAACGGTGCTTACTCTGACAACACGGCTGAACGAGAAGGGATTTATCAAAACAGAAAAACGGGGACGCGTGAATTATTATACCCCGGTTGTAAACGAAGAACAGTACAAAAATAACGCGGCGGCGGAATTTGTCGAAACCGTATACAAAAGCAGCCCGATAAACCTTATGTCCGCTCTGTTTGAGATCGGGGCGCTGAAAAAAGAGGACATAGACGAGTTCCGCAGACAGATTTCAGACAAGACAGAAAAGACAGAGAAAAACGATGACGCCGGCAAATAATGGGCGGGGTGATTTTATGATTTTATTTTTATTCACATTAATAATTCTGACATTACTGTTCAGCATAACGGCGCTTGCGGCGTTTATTTTCCGTAAAACCGCGCTTAAAGGCAAAGAAGGCGCGATGTATTACGTGTGGCTCGCCGTGCTGATATTCGCGGTTGTCCCTGTGCGTATCGGCGAACCCCGGTTTGTTTTATTCCCGCAGGATAACCCGTATTATGACATTAATACGCAAAACACCATGCCGAAACTTTCCGAGCTGATAAGTTATGCGCATATACCGGAGTTGCCGGAGTTTATGCCGGAAACCGCGGCCGAGCCGGGCGGAGGCTTTTCGCCGGCTGAAAATAATGCGCCGGTACTTGCGTTTGAAAACGCGGAAAACGGCCGGGGGTTAAATTTATCCGCGCTGATAAAAAACAATGCGGCGCCGCTGCTGTTTGCTTTATGGCTCGCGGGATTCTTATTCGCGGTTTTGCGTATAGCATATAACTATTTCAAGATTAAAAAACTGTTTTACACTCAATCGGATATATGCGGTGACGCGGGAGTAAACGCGGTTTTTAATGAATGTCTTGAAATCGCCGGGATAAAGCGCGGGGTAAGCCTGCGCGTTATCAGAGGGAACTTTGCTTCCCCGTGCGTGTGCGGTTTTTTTGAGCCTGCGGTTTTTATCGATGGCGGATGCCTTGATTTAAACGCTGAAAAGCTGAAATATATATTCGCCCACGAGCTATGCCATATAAAAAGACGCGATATGCTCTACAAAATCCTGGCTGTTATCGTGCTTGGCGTGCATTGGTTCAACCCTTTATGCCGCAAAGTGTTAAAAGCGGCGGATGAAGACTGTGAGCTGAGCGTTGACAGACAGGTGATGAATATATTCGGCAGCGAACACAGCGGATACTATATGAATATCATCCTCGACGTCGCCGAGCAGAGATGCGCCGAAAATAACAGAACTCCGGTAAAAATACCGTCTGCGGGTCTGTTTTTCGGAGAGATACGAAATATTAAATTTTTAAACAGGAGGTACGCAAACATGAAAAACATTACAAATAAAAAACGTCTTATAATTGCGCTGGCAATATTTTTAGCGGTGATGATACCGTTTAATATAATGGTTATGTCGGCCTGCGGGGTGACGGGCACAACAGCGAGCGCGGCGCAGCCGGGTATTAACAATTCAATAATTTATAATGACTCAAACGTATATGAAGCGGCTCTTAAGCTGTATTTTGGGCTGCTGCCCAATGAAGAGCTCACGCCGGAGCAGCTCGGTGAAATCACAGATATTACGGCGGTCGGGGGGATAAAAACAGACGGGCTGATGCAGGAGGTTATCGGCGATGTACCGCTTGAAAACCTTACTCCTGTTAGCTTCGTTATAAACGGCAGGGAATTTGACATGGTTCCCCCGGTCGTTCACAAAAGATTTTTTGAAGAATATATCCTCGAAAAAATCGCTGAAACTTTCGTTGAAACGTCGAGAGAGCTTCAAAAACTGCAAGCGTATTACAGCATAAAAGACGCGGAGCATCCCGAGCTTGAGCCGGAAGCAAGGGAAGAACTGCTTTTAAATTATCCGCAGGCGGCGGAGTATCCGATAGCCGTTTTTGACCCGAATGCGAGCGAGAGGGAATATGCGGAGATACTGGGCTATTTTGCAGCGGCGGGACTGCTTGACGACTGTTTTGTGCAAAACGGCGAGCTTGACGCGGGGTTCCTTACAAAACTGCCGAACCTTAACAGTATAAACTTTATAAATTTAGGAGCGCGGAACCTTGAGCTGCTGCCTGATAATATTGAAGTGAGTTTCGGAGAAATCAGTATTATTTATATCAATGACGACGGTACCGTGACGGTGGGCAGCGAAAGACTGACAAGCGGAGTGCAGAATGCAGCAAACCAATACAACGGACCGTCCGGAGTCTATGAACACCCGAATTACGGCGTCAACACCGTAACCGAAGGCGACCAATGGAGCGGCGTATACCCAATCGGCACAGAATACCTTGAGTTTAAAAACTTGTCGCTCAGAAGCGCGATTGCCGAATATTTCACGGTAAACGACGATTATCCCGAATATTTTGATTTTCTCCCTTGGCTGCCTTTAACCCTTGAAATGATAAGCGAGATTAAATCGGTAAGCGTTCGGCGTGTACCGGAATATGATATTGTTTTTGATATACCGGAAATGCAGCCGCCGCTTAAAATGCCGTACCTTGAGTATACGATAAACGGTAAAACGCTCGGTGTAATACCGGAGTTTATCAGGGTGGATATGGGGGATTTGTTAAATGCCGACGAGTTTTTAACCGAAACGGTTTTTAACGAGCACGGACTGTTATATTACTCGCCGAGACCGGATTTAAGCGAAGAAGATAAAAATCACCTGATAGCGACAATTACGGGCTTCGGACTTGCGCGCATAGCGGTTTATGTCGACGAAGACGGCGAATATTTCACAGTGGGCAGGCCTGACCTCACCGGTTTTTCGGCAAGGTATTACGACAGGAGCGAATATGACGCCTCGGATACCGCGTATTTCCCGAATTTACAGGAGTTCGGCGTTGAGGGACTCGCGGTGAGATAATCAAGACAGAACCAAAAAAAAGAGGCCGTCCGACAAATTGTCGGACGGCCTCTTTTTTTTAGGTTTAACAAAATAAATCTTGATTTTTCACAGAATTTGCGGTATAATGTAGGAAATACTTTAAATAAAATAATTGCGGAGATAACGGAAAAATGGCAAAACTAATTGTAAGCGAGAAACCCTCGGTCGGTCGTGAATTGGCGGCTGTCGTGGGCGCGAGAGATAAAAAAGACGGGCATATTTCGGGCAATGGCTATATTGTCACATGGGCAATCGGTCACTTGACCGAACTCGCCGCGCCTGATGCTTATGATGAAAAACTCAAGGCGTGGAAACTCGAAACATTGCCGGTGATACCTGATAAATTTAAAACAATCGTATCGAAAAAGACAGCGGCGCAGTATAAAATAGTCAAAGATTTAATGAACTGCTCCGATGTGACGGAAATAATATGCGGTACCGATGCCGGACGCGAGGGAGAGTTGATTTTTCGGCGAATTTACGAAAAAGCAAACTGCCGCAAACCTGTGAAAAGGCTGTGGATTTCGAGCATGGAAACTTCGGCAATCAAGCAGGGGCTTGCAGAAATGAAAGACTGGAGCGAGTATGATTTCCTGTATCACGCGGCGGACTGCCGCCAGCGCGCCGACTGGCTTGTCGGCATAAACCTTACGCGTATGTACAGCGTACTGCACGGGCGCACGCTCAACACAGGCAGAGTGCAAACGCCGACGCTTGCGCTGATTGTGAAACGTCAGAATGATATAGAAAATTTCAAGCCGGAAATATACTACAGCCTTATCGCCGGCCTTGGGAGTTTTTCGGCGTATGCGAAAGTGAACAGTAAAGCAGAAGCTGAAGATATAGTCTTGCGGAGCAAAGACACGGATGCGGTTGTAAAAAGTGTGGAAAAGCATAAGAAACGCGAAAATCCGCCGGCTTTATATGACTTGACGGCTCTGCAGCGCGATGCGAACAGGTTTTTCGGTGTGTCTGCACAGCAAACGCTTGACACTGTGCAGAATATGTATGAGGGACAGCTTGTCACATATCCGCGCACCGACAGCCGTTATATTACGTCTGATATGGAATCACCGGCAAAATCGCTGATAAATGATTTGCTCGGTGCGGGCGTGTATGACAATATCACAAGCGAGAGGTACAACAGGGATAAAATTTCCATGAAACAGATTGTAAACAACAAGAAAGTATCGGACCATCATGCAATCCTGCCGACCACGAAGGTCACGGCGGCAGTATATAATGGTTTGTCTGCGGTCGAAAAGAAAATATTAACGTTGATTTTATACAGGCTGATTATCGCAGTTTACAGCACGCATATTTACATGGCGACGAAAGCCGCGCTTGATATAGCGGGCGCGGAGTTCACGGCAACGGGCAAAGAGATATTGGATTACGGTTACAGAACGGTTGAGGAACGCTTAAAATCGGTGCTGAAATCCGGCACGGATAAAACCAAGTCGCTCGTTGATGTAATCCTGCCGGAGATGAAAACAGGAGATATATTTCCCGTAAAAGATATGACTTATGAAGAAAAAAAGACGCAGCCTCCGCGGCCGTATACAGAAGATACACTTCTTTCGGCAATGGAAACAGCGGGAAAATCTATAGATGACGCAGAACTCCGTGAAGCGATGAAAGACAGCGGTTTGGGAACTCCCGCAACGCGTGCGTCAATTATCGAGCATATTATAAAATGCGGCTATATGAGCCGTGAGGCGAAAAATTTAATCCCAACGCAAGCGGGCAAAACATATATTTCACTTGTAACAAACAAAGTGAAAGAACCGGAAATGACGGCGGAATGGGAGAAACAACTGTCAGAGATACAAAAAGGCAAGCTTTCCGGTGAAGTGTTCATGGGTGGCATAAGCCGATTTTTGAACGAAGTGATTGGGGAAACCAAGAGTAAACCGCGAAATGAAAACAGCGAACCGGCGTTTGATTTCGCGAAAGAAATCGCGGGGAAATGCCCGGTCTGCGGCAAAAATGTGCTGGAGCAGTTTAAAAGCTACTCATGCGAGAGCGGTAAAAACGGCTGCGGGTTTGTGATATGGAAGAAAATCGCGGGCAAAACCATCAGCCTGCCGCTGGCAAAAGTGCTGCTGGCAAAAGGCAGGAGCAAAATGCTTAAAGGTTTCAAGAGCAAAGCAGGCAAGCCATTTGAAGCAATACTTGTAATAACCGATAAAGACGGTGTGAAGCAGGTTTCGTTTGAGTTTGCTCGCTAATAGTTTAATACGCCTTTTTTGTAAAAGTTCAGTTAAAATTCAGACAGAAAACATACAGAAATCTGATAAGTATATTATAATGTTTACTATAACGGAATTAACAAAATGGATCGGAGGAACTCAAAGTCAACAACCCTCAACTAAAGTATCGGGCTTGCTTGATTAAGCTTATACCGCTCCAGCAGTCCAAGCGAACGAGGGTTCTCCTGCCTTAGAGTGAGGGTATACCAAGGGGCGGTTGACTTCGCCCCGAACAGCAGAGATTTACTCCGCTGCCCCTATACCGTTTTCTAAATAGTTGATTCCTTTGCGGTATAGGTTCATTGCTCCGATTCTATCGTCATTAGATGTGTAAGAGCAATTTTTACAACAGAAAGTATGCGTTTTCTTATTGCGGTTGGATTTATCAGTGTGACCGCATTTGGGGCAAGTTTGAGACGTGTGCTTTGGAGATACGGCAATCACTTTATGCCCGTGTAATTTTGCCTTGTATTCAAGCATTTGCCTGAATTGGAAAAAAGCCCACGACACGGAAACATAACGGTTTTTCACACGGACTTTTTCGGTTGCGTTGCGGACTCCGGACAAATCTTCTAAGACAAAAAGCGTTCCTTTGGGATATTTGGTTACGAGTGCCTTAGTGATGCAGTGATTTACGTCAGCCATATAACGGTTTTCTCGTTGACCTATCTCTCTAAGCCTTTTTCTTGAAGATGGCGTTTGCCGCTGCTGAAGCTCTTTTCGGGTTGCCTTGTAGCGTCCTCTTGCGTGCTTAACCTGTTTACCGCTGAAAAACCCTGTTTTTCCGCTGGATTCGTAGGTAACAGCTAAAAAGTTAATTCCTAAGTCGACCCCGACGATATTATTTACGTTTGAATCTTGTAATTGTTCATTATCTTTCGTCATTGGAATGTGCAGAAACCACTTGCCGAACTTATTTACTATTTTAGCCGTGCCGAATTTCCATGTTCCGTCAAAATATTTTTCCATTCCTTTGGGTTGATATCTTAATTTTATTCGTCCCTTTAGAGTATTGACAGAGAAAAAATTACTTGTCAGGGAATAATCCCTGTTCCAAACCAAATCACATTCGGGCTGTTTAAAGCGGATTTCAGACCATTCATGCCCGTTAGTTTTAGCAGACTTATAACGAGCAAGAGTAGTTATTATAGCGGAGCAAGCAATTTGAGAGCCTAAGTTAAACTGAGTTCTGATTTGATAATACAAGTCGTTGTGCAAGATTTTTTGCTTTAATTCTTTGTTCAAAAATATGTTAGAGGAAATCATATTACAGGCGTCTGAATATGCCCTCATAGTTTCCGACAATAATTTTCTGTCGAAGTCTGAAACATATATTTGGATTTTAGCAGTAACAGTTGACATACCTACCTCCTTTCAGTATAATCATTATATCACAATATACTGAAAATGTCAAGGGGGAAACGAAAAGTGGCAAAAGATTTTCGTCCAGAGGTTTTCTACTATTTAAAAGGGCATTTCTGGCACAAAAATACTTTTTGGTCTGACGGTGCTTTTGTTAGTTCAATAGGCAATGTCAGCGGAGAAACCATTAAAAAATATATAGAGAGTCAGGGTTGACAGAAAGGAGCGGCAAAAATACCGAAATGATTGCTATGGGCGGCAATTCCTCCCTCAACTGAAGTTTCGGGTTTCCTTGCCAAAATTTTATGAAAAACAAAATATTTAAATTTATCACCGCTTCGGCGTTGTGCGGATTGCTGCTGACGGGGTGCGGAGAAACAGAGATGGATAATTCGACAGGTGAAACCGCGGTTATAGGCGCTGACGCTGCTGCCGGAAACAGCATAATAGAACATGAAGAAACAGAAATATATGCCGATTTATCAAATGAAGTCATAAATAAAAGCAATTCGGACAGCTCGTGGGATATCACAAAAGACAACGTTATCCAGCTCAACGGTTCAACCGCGGATATACGGGGTGTTGGGGTATATTTTTCAGACGGTACGTTAACAATCAGCAAAGCGGGTACGTATATTTTAACGGGTACGCTTTTAAAAGGTCAAATTTATATAAACGCGCAAAAAGACGAGCGCGTGCGGTTAGTGCTTAACGGGGTTGATATAACGGCGGCTGAAAACGCCGCAATATATGCCGCATCAGCGGACAGGCTTACCGTCACTCTGGCGGACGGCACGGTAAATACGCTGACAGATAATGAAACCTATGTTTATGTTACCGAAAACGAAGAACCGGACGCGGCGCTGTTTGCCAAGTGTGATTTGAGGATAGACGGCGCGGGAACGCTGATTGTAAACGCCAACCATAAAAACGGCATAAGAACAAAGGACGATTTGGTGATAAGCGATGGCAGTTTTGTAATAAACGCTGTAAATAACGGCTTGCACGGCAAAGACTCGGTTAAGATTACCGGCGGGAACTTCGAGATTGTATCAGGCAACGACGGTATAAAATCCAGCGACGACGAAAAAAAAGGCTGGGTGGAAATAACCGGCGGCGAGTTTGATATTAAGGCAGGGCATGACGGAATACAAGTTGAAAGCGATTTACTAATATCCGGCGGCAGCTTTACCATCATGACCGGCGGCGGAAGCGCAAACGCGCCTGTCCGCGCGGGACAGATTCGCGCATATCGTCCCATAGACAGCGGCAGCATTGACGTAAATGCGGAAGGACCTATCCGCGGACTGGGAGATTTAAGCAGCAGAGGCGGCGGTTTCGGCGGTGAGATGCCGGAAGGTTTTGACCGCCGGATAATGACGGATGAACCGAGCGAGAGCATGAAAGCCTTGAAAGCAAAAAATTTAATATTAATAACAGGCGGCGAGTTTGTTATTGACGCATACGATGACGCGGTACATTCGGACAACGATATTACAATCGAAGGCGGCAGCTTTGAGATTAAAACAGGCGACGACGGAATCCATGCGGATTATAATGTGCTTGTAACAGGCGGAGAGATAAATATTCTTCAAAGTTATGAAGGCATTGAAGGGCTGAGCGTAACAATCGAGGGCGGGAACATATCGGTTACCGCGAGCGACGACGGAATAAACGTTTCCCAAGGCGAAGGCAAAGCGCTGAACGGCGGCAGACCGTCTTTCGGCGTGAACCATGATGCATTTATCCGCATTACGGGAGGGATTATCGATGTATATGCGCAAGGCGACGGGTTTGATTCAAACGGGCATATATATATTGAGGGCGGACTGCTCACCATAAGCGCCCCGTCGCAGGTTATGGAGGGCGCATTCGACCATGACGGGGATTTGATTATAACGGGCGGCGGTATTATCACAGCGGGAAGCTGGGAAAAAGCGCCGAAAGAATCAACGCAGCCGGTTATTTTAATTTCATACGCGCAGAATCTGCCTGAAGGAACACATTTCGCAATAAAAGATTCCGATGGTAATATAATCCTTGAATATACAAGCAAAATCGCGTTTTCAACGTCGGGATTCAGTTCGCCGGATTTTACAATCGGCGAAACTTATACGCTGTATATAAACGGCGAAAAGCGTATTGACTTTACACTTGAAAGTATTATAACGAGTCTTTCGGACAACGGCGGCGCATATAATGCGGGAATCGGCGGACCGGGCGGGTTCGGCGGCAGAATGCCCGGCAGAAGAAGGTGATAAATAAAGCAAACCCGAAAAGCCCGATTGAAAAATTTACAAATTTTCAATCGGGCGCGGCTTATTTTATTTATTTTTTTATGCTATAATTTTTATAAAATTTATATTTTTGTGATACGGAGGGCATAAAGTGAAGCGAAAAATAAAAGCGGCAGGCTGGGCGTTTTCGCTCGCTTGGCGGTTTAATAAAAAAATCTTGATAAGCTGGTCGGTTCTATTGTCCGCAGTATCCGTTCTTCCTGCCGCCGCGTTGTATTACAACAGGGCAATCATAACGGAGCTTAATTTATTTTTAACAACGGGTAACGGCGCACTCGGCGATATTTTGTCAATTATCATAATGTTTGGGATTATCACGGCGCTTATCGGATTGTCTAACAGATTGAATGTGGAATTTGTTTATTCTGTCATGTACGATACTTACTATTTCGGTATGGTCGAGCTGTTAATCGACGGTGTCCAAAAAATCAGCTTTGAGGAATTACTGGATAAAGAAGTCAAAGACGAGTTTTTCGCCGCCGCTTTCCGCGAGGGTTCGCTGACAGACGTTATCAGCAGCTTTTGTACCCTGCTCGGTAAATTCGTGGGGACGGCCTCTCTTTTAATAGTGGCGTTTTCGTTGTCCAAATTTATATTTGTTATAGCGTTGGTTTATACAATCGGCATTATATGGCTGAACTTAATATTTGTCGAAAAACTGCGCCACAACTGGCAAAAAATACGGGATAAAGAACGGCTTGCGGGGCATTATGAAAATATGCCGTATTCACACGAATACGCGAAAGAACTGCGCGTTTTTGAATCGAAAGACACATTATATAAAAATTGGAAAGAAGCTTACAAACCGATATATGAATATCAGATCAAGAACACAACCGCCGTCGAACTGCGTTCGTTCATCAGCGGTTTCGGCTTCTACATATTCTTAACGGCTATGGTTATATATTCGCTTTTTGCGGTCGCAAGCGGCGCGATGACCGCCGCTGTTTTGCTGGTTATATTCACGCTCTGCATGAACATTTTTACTTCCGTAACAGGTATAGCGCGAACGCTGATGCTCGCCGACCACGGTCTTTACGCTTTGGAGAGGCAATACAAATATTTCTCCGCTCCGCAAAAATTCACGGAAAATGTTTCAACCGGATATAAGCCTTCACAAACAGCTTCGGTTTTCAAAACCGAAAATTTGAGCTATTCATATAAAAGCGATAAACCCGCGCTTGATAATATTTCCATTGAAATAAAACGCGGTGAAACCATTGCTTTAGTCGGCGCGAACGGCAGCGGCAAAAGCACGCTGATAAACAGTCTGCTGCAAATACTCAAGCCGCCGTCGGGCAAATTATTTTTTCACGGCGCAGATTATGACGAACTTGAACAAGGATTCTTGAAGAACAGTATCGGCGCGTTTTTTCAAGATTATTATTTGTTTCATTTGCCCGTTCATGAAAATATCGGTTTCGGCGATATTGAAAACGTCAGAGATATGAATAAGATTAATCTTGCGCTTGAAAAAGGCGGCGCGGCGGGATTTATCATGAAACTTCCCAAAGGACCGGATACTTTTATCCGCAAAGACGTTGAGGAAACAGGCGCGGACTTTTCGGGCGGCGAGCGGCAGAAAATCGCGGTTTCACGCGCCCACATGAGTGATAAAAATATTCTGATATTCGACGAACCCGCGTCTATGCTTGACCCAATATCAGAATTGGAGCAGTTTACGCATATCAAAGAAAAGTTAGAGGGCAGCACGGCAATATTAATCAGTCACCGCGTAGGCTTTGCGCGGCTTGCCGACAGGATAATCCTGCTTTCGGACGGCAAAGTCGCCGAAATCGGCACGCATGATGAACTAATGGCGCAAAACGGGCTGTATGCAAAATTTTTTAACGAACAAGCAAGGTGGTATCAAAAAGACGCGGAAGAAACGGGGGAAACGGGAAAAAATGGATAAAAGAAAAAGCAGCGTGAAATATTTCTTCCGCGCGGTTGCGCTCAGCGTAAAAATCAAAAGCCCCGTTTCTTTTGCCGTCAGCGTTTTAGGTTTCGGCGCGGCGTTTTTGCCGATGCTCATTTCTTTGCAGCTCCAAGCGTTTACGGATAATGTGCAAACGCTATTTGAACAGCCCGGCTTGCTGAACGCGGCAGTTATATCGTTTGCGGCGCTTGCGCTGCTGTATATCGCGCAGACGGTTTTCTCTCTCGCCGAAAAGTATGCGGGCGCGCAAGATACGGCAAGAATACGCCGTTATTTAAAAGAAAAAATAATGGTTCTTCTTTCATGCGTCCCGTATAAATATATCGAAAGCAAGGGCGAATTCAGAGAAAAGATTGACTTTGTGAAGCAATACGGCGGAGAGAAAACCGCCGGAAGCGTTTCGCTTATATTCGGTTGGGCGGCGGGTATTGTTTCGTTTGTTGGCATAACGGCGATACTTTGGGCGGTCAGCCCGTGGATTGTGCTGATATTAATTGTTACTTGCGTTCCCGCCGTTATATTATCCGGTCTGCAAAAAGAAGAAACGTATCGTTCACGGACAAAGTGGATGAAAGAAGGCAGATTTACGCTTTGGCTTGCGGCAACGCTTCAGCAGCACGATTCCATGAAAGAAGTCCGGTTTTTTGGGTTGCACCCGTTTTTAATGGAAAAATGGCGCGGGTATTCACAGGACTGGATGGCGAAAAAGAAAAAAGTCACCCGTAAACACGTTGCATATAACGGCGCGGCGGATATATTGCGTAACGGCGTTTATCTTATTGTTCTGCTTATTACGGCGTGGGAAATCTATCAAAATCCAAGCAAGGGTTTGGGCTCGTTTATGTTGGTATTTTCCGCGGCGGGGCAGCTGCAAAACATAACCACAACACTTCTCATTAACGCCGTCAGCATTTTTTCTGATGTAAAATATATGGAAGATTTTTTTGTGCTGCTTGAAACCGAAAAAGAAGAAATCACAGAAACTGCTCCGTATGATGATGTTTTTATTGAATTTGACGATGTTTGTTTTTCATATCCCGAAGCTGACTTTTTGGCGCTGGATAACTTGAGTGTAAAAATAAATCAGGGAGAGAAAATCGCAGTAGTCGGCGCGAACGGAAGCGGCAAATCAACTTTTGTGAATCTGCTTTGCGGGTTATATTCCGCCGGGCGCGGTACGGCGAAAATAAACGGCGAACCGATTAAAGATAACGTTTGGAAAGCGCGGCGGTCAATGTCCGTAATCTTCCAGTCGTTTTGCCAATATCAGGACACATTAAGAAATAATATAGCAATCTCTGACCCGGTCCGTTCGGGCGAGGACGAAGCTATACTGGCGCTTGCCAAACAGACAGGCGCGGACGAAATTATATCAGAACAAGATAACGCGCTTGACGAAGTTATCGGTATGTTTTCAGACGCAGGTAAAAATCTTTCCGGCGGCGAGTGGCAGAAAGTGGCTATAACCCGCGCCTTGTTCCGCAAAAACGCGCGGGTGTATATTCTTGACGAACCGACAGCCGCGCTTGACCCAATCGCAGAGGCAAATATTTACCGTAACTTTGCCGCTTTAACAGAAGATAAAACCACAATTTTAATTTCACACCGGCTCGGCGTTACGAGCATAGTTGACCGTATTTTGGTTTTTGATAAAGGTAAAATTGTTGAAGACGGAAACCACGGCGAGTTAATTGCGAAAAACGGCGTTTATGCAAAAATGTACCGCGCGCAGGCAAAATGGTATACATCGTGAATAAATCATTTAAATGTCATATAATAAAAGGAATAGGGTATGAAAAAAATACTAATTGCGGAAGATGACGCGGATATAAATAATATGCTGTGCGATTTGCTGTCGCAAAACGGTTATATCCCCGTGTCCGCATATTCGGGTACGGAAGCGGTTATGCGGTTTTTCAGTGAAAAATTCGAGCTTGTTCTGCTTGATTTGATGCTGCCCGGAAAAGCTGGTGCGGACGTGCTTTATGAAATAAAAACGGCCGCCCCCGTTCCCGTTATCGCATTGACGGCGGTGAGCGGCAAAGAGAGTGTTGTATCTTTGTTAAAATCAGGCGCGGACGATTATATAACAAAACCGTTCGACAACGCCGAACTGCTTGCGCGCATAGAAGTGCAGTTGAGGAATAACACGGTTTCTGCTCAAAATATCATAACATTTAAAGATATAACGCTTGACTGTGAGCGATACGACGGTTTTATCGGCGGCGAACCCTTGCAACTTTCCAAACGCGAATTTGAGATACTCGCTTTGTTTATGCGGAATCCGACAAAAGTTTTCACAAAAAATAATCTGTATGAGAGCGTGTGGCAGGATGAGTTTATGGGTGATGACAACACAATCAACGTGCATATCAGCCGCCTCCGCCTGAAAATAGCCAAAATCAAGCCGGATGATGAGTATATACAGACCGTGTGGGGTATAGGTTTTAAAATGAAAGAATAAAATATTTAAGACTTTTGTAAGACTTTTGTTATGGTTTTGAAAGACTTGCGGTTTATAATACGGGCATATACAAAAAACCGTAAGGAGAGTACAAAATTTATGAATGAGAACATATTACAGACACGGAATATCACAAAACGATATTCCGGCAAGGCGGCGGTTGACAATGTCAGCATGAGCATAAAAAAAGGCGATATATACGGGCTTATCGGGCGCAACGGCGCGGGTAAGACTACGCTGATGCGAGTGATTGCTTCACTTACTGCGGCCGACGGCGAAATTGAGCTTTTCGGGGAAACATCTGCGGCGGGACTGAGCGAATCAAGGCGGCGTATGGGCTGTGTGATAGAGGTGCCCGCGCTGTACCCGAATCTTACAGCGGTGCAGAATCTTGAATATTACAGGATTTTAAGGGGAATCCCCGAAAGGAGCGTAATTGATAAAGCTCTGCAGACTGTCGCGCTGACCGATACGGGAAAGAAAAAATTCAGGAATTTTTCACTCGGCATGAAACAGCGTTTGGGGCTCGCGCTGGCACTTTTAAACAATCCCGATTTTATTATACTGGACGAACCGATCAACGGGCTTGACCCGATGGGTATAGTTGAAATGCGTGAAACGTTTAAAAAGTTAAATCAGGAACATGGTATAACAATTATGATTTCCAGCCATATTTTAAGCGAGCTTTCAATGACCGCGACGCGTTACGGCATTATAAACAACGGCAGATTGATTAAAGAATTAACAAATGATGAGTTGAAAGAGCAGTGCCAGCGCTGCATCTCTGTTACGGTTGACAATACCGCAAAAGCGGTTGCGGTAATTGAAACCGTGCTTAACACCGCGAAATATAAAGTTATCGGCGAGCGTGAGATACGCATATATGATTATCTTGACAATTCTGCCGAGGTTGCATTTCAGCTCAATTCGGGCGGGGTGCGCGTGTCGGGTTTAAGCGAGATTGGTGACAATCTTGAAGATTATTTTATATCGCTGGTCGGGGAGGGCAAATAAGTATGCTTAATATAATCAGAGCGGATTTATACCGCATTTTACGGGGCAAAGGCTTTTATATAACGATAGTGCTGCTGGTTGGTTTTGTTATATTGCAGGCGATTACACAGGGCGGCGTTC
>Ga0099364_10004151_pt1 | contig 22027 bp, 18 predicted proteins | sample TergutTh196P3_FD_73070 | JGI IMG/M metagenome (GOLD analysis project Ga0099364, IMG submission 73070) | Microcerotermes parvus P3 segment gut microbial communities from Pointe-Noire, Republic of the Congo - Th196 P3 | ecosystem: Host-associated > Arthropoda: Insects > Digestive system > Gut ...
ATCTTGTTACTTTCGACAGCGATGGCGGCAGTGCGGTCAGTTCCCAAACCATACGCAACGGCTACACGGCAACCCAACCCCCAACAGACCGCAACGGCTACGAGTTTGACGGCTGGTTCGCAGGCGAAGCGGAATGGAATTTCGGTACAGCCATTACCGCACCTGTTACCCTCAAGGCGAAATGGACTAAAGTACATTCCGTTACTTTCAACAGCGATGGCGGCAGTGCAGTAACTGCCCAAATCATACGTGACGGCGAAACAGCGCAAGAACCCGGAAACCCCATAAAGACAATAGGGGCAGGACTTTACGTGGGAACGCCTGATGGTAATTACATCTTTGGCGGATGGTTTTACGGCGAAACGAAATGGGATTTTGACAACAACGAAGTTATCGAAAACATTACCCTTATAGCCAAATGGTCGTTGATAGGTGATGTTACCCGCATTGAGTCGGTGCCGGCAAATGATATTGTTGCAGCCTTTGCCTACGCCAACGCCAACTCGACCGGCGCGGACGAATACGTCCTTTTGCTTGGTTCAGACGCAATTGCAAATACACAAATATTAAGCGGAGCAAATGTTAAACTGACCATAATCGGCGTTGGAGGAGAAAGAAACATAACGCCGAATTCTGCTAACGGCAGGGTGTTTACTGTGGATGGCAATAACCTGACAGGGCTCACTTTAGGTAATAATATTACTATTAGAAGCGGAAGCGTAGGCGTGTCGCGAGGTAACATGACCATGCGCGACGGCTCTAAAATTACCGGATTTAATTCTACTGCAAATACATCTATTGTAGCAGTAGATGGACTAAATTCCGTTTTCAAAATGGAAGGCGGAGAAATTAGCGGAAATACAATTCCCAATTGCATGTCGTTCAATAATGGATCTACATTCGAGATGAGCGGCGGCAGTATCAAAGACAACACAAAGCCCAATTACTACTTCGGCAGTTACTGCGTATGGGTGAATAACGGATCTGCATTCAGGTGGAGCGGCGGCGGTATTACAGGCAATTCTGGATTTGATTATGTTGTGTATGTGAGTGATACCGGAGAAAACATATTCGAGATGAGTTGCAGTACTATTCCGGGCAATACTACCGACCTTTCGAATTTGTTCATTGGTTATGGCAGTACATTCAGATTGTCAGGCAGCGCCAAAATCGGTACGCTTGCGCTGTACGCCAATAATGCCACAACACGCTCAAGCGTAACCATAGACGGTAATTACAGCGGTACGGTTACCACATTTAACTTGGGCGGAAATAGTAGTGTAAGTACTGTTGCCGCTTGGTGGACAAATGCTCTTGTTATAATTGACGGAACAGCGAGCGTTATCAGCATGTTCAATAATGCGCTTGGTGTTTTTTTCTATAGCTCTTATACCCCTGCTCCCATCGGCGCAACACACATCATCAATGATATTGGGGTGCTGATGTTGAAATGAGATTAGATATATAATTGCTTCACCCTGTCAGGGTCATGACCCTGACAGGGTAACGGCGGCGGTCATTTGGTATAGCCGTTGCACGCAACGGCTATACTTTTTTTCCCCGGACGCTGACAGGTTCTGCGAATTTTGTCAGGTCATTGAAGCGTTCCGTTAGGGGCGCTTTTTTTAGTGGTTGAGTCGATTTTTGATTTGGCTGAAGAAAGTGATGCAAATTTCAAAAATCTTTTCGTAAATTGCACGGTGTTATTTATGATATTTATACAATTGATTATCAATGGTTTTGCAAACATAATTTAAATATATTTGAGTGATGAACGGTTTCGGAAGAGGTTTTGGGGGGTTGCCGCCGGTGGTTAAAAATATAATACTTATTAATGCAGTAATGCTTTTTGCCGATATTACTGTCAGCAAGGTATATGGTATTAATCTTTCAACCATACTTGGGCTATATTTCCCGAAATCAGATTTGTTTATGCCGCTACAGCTTGTAACTCACATGTTTATGCACGGAGGCATGTTGCATCTTTTTTTCAACATGTACGCTCTTTTTATGTTTGGTCGGGTTTTGGAACAGGTATGGGGTTCTCAAAGGTTTCTCATCTTCTATATGGTTTGCGGATTGGGAGCGGCGTTTGTTCACGAAACGGTTATTCTTGTCCAGTATGAAAAGATAATGAGTGTAATCGGCTCCGAGCAGCTTGAGATGGTTCTTAACGAAGGAGTAGAGTACTTCAAAAATTATGGGTTTAAGAGTGAACAAATGAGAGACCTTTGGCTTATTCTCAACATTCCTACCGTTGGGGCATCGGGCGCCGTGTTCGGCATACTTCTTGCGTTTGGCATGTTGTTTCCCAATACGCAGCTTATGCTTCTTTTCCCGCCTATTCCCATACGCGCAAAATATTTTGTTATGATTTATGGAGCTATTGAGCTTTATCTCGCCGTTACCCGACCGGGCAGCAATATTGCTCATGCCGCTCATCTTGGAGGAATGCTTTTTGGTTATCTTCTTATAAGATATTGGCAAAAAACGACTGACACGCTGTATTAATGGGAATAGTAGATGACATAAAGAGATCGTTTATCAAGGGCAGCAGCCTTACGCAGCTGATTTACATTAACATAGGTGTTTTTATAGTCATATCGTTTGTGGCTATAATATGCTTTTTGTTTACAAACACTTTGATTTACAACACTATATTGAAGTTTTTTGCAGTTCCTGCATCATTACAAAAATTAACGCTGAAACCATGGACGCTAATTACATACATGTTTCTTCATGAAGATATTTGGCATATATTGTTCAATATGTTGTGGCTGTATTGGTTTGGAACTATTTTTCTTCAGATTCTCGACCAGCGCAAACTTGTTGCCGTTTATCTTATTGGCGGTATTTGCGGCGCGATTCTGTATATCGTGTCGTTCAATGTGTTTCCGGCTTTTAAGGGAGATGTAAATTCTATTTCAATCGGAGCCTCCGCTTCCGTTATGGCGATTGTGGTGGCTATTGCGGCATACACGCCCGATTATTCAATAAATCTGTTGCTTCTGGGACGTGTAAAAATAAAGTACATAGCTTTAACAATTTTTGTTCTTACGTCATTCATATATTTTGCGGTTAACTCGGGAGGAAAAATTGCCCACATCGGCGGAGCCGTATTCGGATATGTCTATGCCATGAAACTGAGAGAGGGTCGCGATTTGGGAAAAGGAATGAACCGTATTATTGATTTCTTTGCAACCATATTTAAGCCGAGAAAAAAACTGAAAGTTACCTACAAAAAGCCGGTAAACGATTATGAATATAATAAGGTAAAAGCCGACAGACAGGCTGAAATTAATGCAATACTCGATAAAATATCCAAAGGCGGATACGATAGCCTTACCAAAGATGAAAAAGATACCCTTTTCAGGGAAAGCCAAAATAGAAACTAATTATTTAAAGATGAACCGTTTAAATTAATACTGTTTGAAAAAAGCCATTTTTAGAATATTGTTTATTTTGAATCTTTTGCTTGCTGCCGCATTGTTGCTGTCGTATCTTGCAACGGTTGTAAGTCCCGCCAAAGCCGCTATTCCTGCATTTTTTGGTCTTGCCTATCCCTATCTGTTGTTTCTCAATATTTTTATGGTGATTATATGGGCGATGCGTCTGAGATTTGAAGCGTTTATATCGGTTGCGGTCATCGCTGTTGGAATAAATCATTTCACTAATTCCATAAAGATTTTTAAATCAAAAGGCGATACGTCTGATTCATTTAAAGTTGTGAGTTATAATGTACATATGTTTAACCTTTATGAGAGCAGAGAAGTAAGAAGCTCGGAAAACGACATAATGAATTTTTTAAAAGAGGAAGACGCCGACATTATATGCCTGCAAGAGGTTTTTATTGCCGGAGACGTTGCGGCTAAAGTGCGGTCAATGATAGCGGCTCTCGGAGGAAAATACTCGCTGCATTTAAAAACAATAAATCACAGACGCAACAGAGCATCGGGCGTTATGATATTAACCAAATATCCTATCATAGAAAGGGGCGAGGTTGTTTATTCGGATGTGTCGAGCTTGACGATTTATACCGATATTTTGATTGACCAAGATACATTCAGAATATACAACAGCCATTTGCAGTCTTTTAATCTTGGGCACCTGGAAAGAACACTGTTTGAGGAAATTCTTAATGACGAGGAAAAAATGAATACCATAAAAGGCTTATGGGTAACCCTAAAAAAGGGATTTGTAAAACGCGCACTTCAGGCTCAAATATTGAAAGAACATATAAACGCCTCAAAATATCCGGTTATTGTTGCGGGCGACTTTAATGATACGCCCGTATCTTATACCTATAACAGCATTAGAAAAGGATTAAACGACTCTTTTGTTAACTCGGGACATGGGGCGGGATTCACATACAGAGGCAATTATCCCCCAAACAGAATCGACTACATTCTTTACGATAAAAAGATTGCCGGTAGTCGTTTTGAAACCGTAAAAGTAAGATATTCCGACCATTACCCAATAACGGCTTGGTTTAAAAAACCCTAAAAAATTGCTCCTTAAAAATTATTTTCAGTCGGCTCGGCGATATGGTTTTTGTCCTATTGCACAAAACGTTTAATCCTCGCCGTAGCAATAGCATAGGTTTTATACCCTCCCGAAAGATTTTTTACTTTTGTAAATCCGCGTTGTTGGAGTATTTGAGACGCTAAATATCCCCGCAATCCTACGCCGCAATACACGTAAATTGGTTTGTTTGAAGGAATTTCGTTCAAGCGTTCACGCAGTTCGTCCAACGGAATGTTTATCGAACCTTGAATTACTTGTCCGCCTGCCGTTTCTTCCCGTGTCCGAACATCAATAATGGTTGTTTCGTTAGGATTTGCCGTTTGCATTTCGCACCAGTGGACAACAGGCATTTTGCCGTTTACAATGTTACTCGCCACATATCCGGCAATGGCAATCGGGTCTTTTGCCGATGAAAAAGGCGGTGCGTAGGCATGTTCCACTTTCATTAAATCAAACACGCTTCCGCCCGATTTTATTAACAAAGCAATCTGGTCTATGCGTTTATCAACGCCATCGTAGCCAACGCTTTGCGCTCCGTAGAGTTTGCCTGTTTCGGGGTCGAAAGTCAATTTGATGCTTAACGGCATACCTCCCGGATAATATCCTGCGTGAGAAATTGAATGGGTGTGCGAACTTTGATAAGGAAGATTGAACTGTTTGAGTCGCTTGGCAGGCAAGCCCGTTGTTGCCACCGTCAAGTCGAATACTTTGGCAATGGCGGTGCCAATCGCTCCTTCGTATTGTTCGGTATTTCCTTTGACCATGTTGTCGGCGACCAAACGTCCCTGCCGGTTGGCGGGATTGGCTAAAAAATTCAGCCACGGTTTGCCTGTTATCGGATTAGGAAATTCGATGGCATCGCCCACTGCATATACGTCTTTTGCAGATGTTTCCAAATATTCATTTACCCAAATGCCGCCTGTTTCGCCGATTGTCAGTCCTGCCGATTTTGCCAACGATGTTTCGGGACGAACGCCAATAGACAATAACACCATATCGGCAGCAATAGTTTCCCCGCTCTTGAGACAGACATTGATTTTTTTGTCTTTCTGCTCGAAACGTTCGACAGTTTGCTCCAGATAAAGTTTCACTCCTTTTTGCAACAAATGATGATGAACGTGGGCAGCTATCGAAAAGTCGATGGGCGCCATTACCTGATTTGCCATTTCCACAATGGAAACCTCCGCTCCTGCATGGTGCAGATTTTCAGCCATTTCAAGACCGATAAACCCGCCGCCGACCACCACCGCCTTTTGAACGGTGTGTGTGTCAATCCAATTTTTTATGCGGTCGGTGTCTGCCACATCGCGCAGGGTAAAAATTCCTTGCAAATCAACTCCTTTCAATGGCGGTTTCACAGGCGAGGCGCCGGGCGAAAGCAGTAATTTATCGTAGGTTTCGGTGTATTGGCTACCGTCTGAACGTCTGACACTTATTGTTTTTTTGCCGGTATCAATACCTGTTACCGTGTTTTCAACTCGCACGTCTATATTAAACCGTTTTCTAAACGAAGTGGGCGTTTGCAGGAAAAGATAGTTGCGGTTTTCAATGACTCCCCCTATATAATAAGGCAGTCCGCAGTTGGCATACGAAATGTATTTGCCTTTTTCCAAAATGACAATTTCTGCAAACTCATCAATACGGCGGATTCTTGCTGCTGCTGTTGCGCCTCCGGCAACGCCTCCTATGATAATGTGTTTCATACGTAAATTTTTTATAATTATCTGTTTTTCAGTCTAAGGATCAACATCAACCGCAATTCTTAGAGCGTAGGCTTTTTTCTCTTTTTCAATTTTTACAATTGCTTCATTTATAAGTTGTTTGGCTTTTGTAAGCGGTTTTTCTTTTTCAATTTTTATTATTATGGTTTTTATGTACCATAATTGAACTCTTGAAATAACCGGAGATTCAGGTCCCAAAACCCTTTTGCCAAACTGCCTTTTTAATTCATCGCCAAGAAGCGCGGAATAATGATTCAAAAGACTCAAATCTTTATGCTTGACGCTTATTTTTATTATCCTGCAAAAAGGCGGATAGTTAAATGTCTGTCTCTCTTCGATTTGCGTCTTGAACATGTCTTCATAATCGTGCCTGAGAACAAGCCTTATTATCTTGTTTAAAGGATCTGAGGTTTGTATTACAACTTTGCCCTGATTTTTTCTTCTTCCTGCCCTGCCGCTAACCTGTTCAAGCGACTGGAAACTTCTTTCGTGCGCCCTGAAATCGGGAAAATTCAGAAGGTTATCGGCATTAAGCGCTCCTACAACAGTAAGGTTTTCAAAATCAAGCCCTTTTGAAATCATTTGAGTCCCGATAAGAATATCTATCTTTTTGTTTTCAAAATCCTTAATTATTTTATTAAATGAGTTTTTGTTTCGCGTAGTATCCTGATCAAGTCTGGCAACCTTAGCCGAAGGGAAAACTATTTTTATCTCATCTTCAATCTTTTCCGTGCCAAACCCTCTTGTAACCAAACCCGATGAGCCGCAACTTCCGCACCCCGAAGGCAAACCCGAACTGTATCCGCAATAATGACAGACAAGTTTATGAATTGATTTATGATACGTTAAATTTACGGCGCACTGAATGCAAACCGGTATCCAACTGCACTCAGTACACTCTATATATGGCGAAAAACCTCTGCGGTTTTGAAACAGAATTATCTGTTCGCCTTTTCCCAAAGCGGCGTCCATGGCGTTAAGCAGTTCGGGAGTGAAATGCGACACCAATTGTTTTTTTCTGAATGCTTCATGCGTATTCGCTATAACCATTTCGGGAAGTTTTACAGCCCCAAACCTCTCTTTGAGTTCGGCAAGTCCGTATTTTCCTGTCATGGCATTATAATAACTTTCAATAAAGGGAGTTGCAGAGCCGAGAACTGTTTTGGCGGCGCTCAACCGAGCCAACATAATTGCGGCATCTCTGGCATGATAGCGTGGCGCGGGGTCTTGCTGTTTATACGAGCTATCATGCTCTTCATCAACAATAACAAGTCCGAGATTCGAAAAAGGAAGAAAAACGGAAGAGCGAACTCCCAAAATCACTTTGTAACTGTCGGCGGGATTATTTTCGACAACTTTTCGCCATATCTCAACTTTTTCGGAATCATTAAGTTTAGAGTGATAAACGCCTGCCGTTTCGCCAAAATGGTTTTTTAATCGTTGAATAATTTGCGCTGTCAAGGCAATTTCCGGAAGAAGGTAAAGCGCCTGTTTTCCCCGAGCAATTTGTTCCTCAATAAGATGCAGATATATCTCCGTTTTGCCGCTTGAAGTAACGCCATGCAGCAATACAATATCTTTTGAACTAAAATGTTCTTTTATAGAGTTATAAGCCTGTTTTTGCACATGGTTGAGCTCTCGAAGCGGCTCAACCTTATCATTCTCTTTTGCAATTCTTGAAACCTGTTCATGATATTGCATCAAAACGCCTTTTGCAACCAAAACGTTAAACGCCGCCGCACTTGATTTCGATTCAACAAGCAATTGGTTTTTTTTCACGGGAACATTCCCGTAATTTGATAACGACATATAGCTTATAAGCAAGTCATGTTGTTTGCGGGCTTTTGCAAGCGAATCGAAAATTGTATTCAGCTCATTTTCAGAATAATCTTTTGCAAGTTTAACGTATGTCTCAAATTTTGGACGATAATTATTCAGACTGTTTATTGACGGCAACGCGGCTTTCATCACCTCGCCTTCGCAACACATGTAATATTCAGCCAGCCACGACCAAAATTTCAACTGAATTTCATTTGCTATCGGCGTTTCGTCAATAAGCGATTTAATAAATTTTATGGTTTTAATTTCAGTTTCGCGGTTATGCAGTTCATAAACGATTCCCGTGCAGATGCGATTGCCGCCGAAAGGAGCCGCAACTCTCATTCCTGCCCTTAAATTGCCCATCATCGTTTCAGGAATTTTGTAAGTAAACTTTCCTTTAACGGCAAACGGCAGGATAATATCGGCAAATTGAGCGTTTGTTGTCATTTATTGCTCATTATCATCAACTACCGGACGATATGGAATATAGAATGTAAATTCTGAGCCTATCTCTTTTTCAGATTTAACGGTAATTCTTCCTCCCATCCTTTTAACCGCCTCTTTAACAAGCGTTAAGCCTATGCCAAGACCTTCAAACGGTCTATGATGACCTGTAAATTCCTGTTTAAACTCATCAAAGATTTTGGCAAGATTTTCCATGTTTATGCCTATGCCGGTATCTTTTACGGTGAAACAAATCATCTCATTTTCGATAGAATAAATAAGGTCTATCGAGCCGTTTAAGGTAAATTTTATTGCATTGTCAAGAAGATGATTGAGAACTTTCTCAAGCCATATCTTGTCGGTAAATATTATGTCGTTTTTCTCTTTAAAATGGTTTTTCACATTAAGAATTATCGGCTTGTCCGTCCGTCTGATAACAGTTTTAGCGTCATCAACTACAGCCTCTACAATCTCTGATAATGAAGCATCTTCGTATGTAATTTCTACCTGCGAACTTGAAAGCCTCGAAAAATCAATTATATCGCCAATTATTTGAAGCAGTTTTTCGCTGTTGTAATTTATATGTTCTATATATTCCTGTTTGATTTCTTCGGACAGGTTATCTTCCAGCAATAAATTTGCAAACCCAACAACGCCGTTCAACGGGGTGCGTATTTCATGCGAAATAACCGCTAAAAATCCGGCTTTAAGTCTGTTTTCCGCTTCACTTTCAATATTGGATTTGAACGTCTCATTCATTTCGCTGTTTATTGACGCGATGTCGCGAAAAATAGTCAGCGAGCCTGTTTCTTCTCCGTACTTAACTACAGTAGAATGAGTTGAAAGCGTCTGATAATCTCCGTTGCAGCCCTTAATGACAATATTGCGGTCGTAAAAACCGTCTTTAAGCAAAGCCTCGTCTCTTTTTATAAAATAATCAGTATGTTCCTGATGCAGTTTTGTCTTAAAATCTTCTGTTGTAAAAGATTTTTCATCTAATCCCGTTATCGAAAAAAAGGCTGGATTGGCATACTTAATATTTTTTTGCTTGTCATAATAAGCAATCCCGTCTTTAACAGATTGCACCAGAGTACGGTAGAAATCGTTTACCTCATGGTTGTCTTCATCTCGACATGAATTTTTATTTTCGTCAGAAATTATATGTAACTTCTGTTTTATGTTCATATTTAAAATGTTGTTTTTTCACATTTCAGAGCGATGCAAATGTAAAATAATTTTTAATTATTTGTTATTCATATTATTCAGTTTATATTTTATTTAAAGTTTTGGTTATAAGTTTTGCCGCTTCGCTGAATGTAGCCGCCGAATGAACTCTTAACCCCGAATCGTCAATTATTTTTACGGCTTCCTCTGCATTAGTGCCTTGAAGTCGAACAATAACCGGGACATCTATTTGACCTATAGACTTATAAGCCTCGACAATACCGCTTGCAACCCTGTCGCAACGGACAATGCCTCCAAAAATATTAATCAAAATAGCTTTAACATTTTTATCATTAAGTATTATTCTGAAGCCTGCCTCAACGGTTTTTGCGTTTGCTCCGCCGCCAACATCAAGGAAATTCGCCGGAGAGCCTCCCGACAACTTGATGATATCCATGGTAGCCATCGCCAAACCCGCGCCGTTAACCATACAACCTACATTGCCTTCGAGTTTAATAAAATTAAGATTATGCTTTCCTGCTTCCGCTTCGTCCGGATTTTCTTCATGTATATCCCTCATCTTCAAGAGTTCAGGCTGCCTGAAAAGCGCATCGTCGTCAATCGTCATTTTACAATCGACAGCCAATATTTTATCATCGCTTGTTTTCAGGGCGGGATTAATTTCCAACAATTGCGCGTCTGTTGCCATATAGGTTTCATAAATTCCCTGAAGAAATTTCTGCATATTTTTAAAAGCATCGCCCGACAATCCAAGATTGAACGCTATTTTTCTTGTCTGAAACGGCTGTAAACCAATATTCGGGTCAATTTCTTCGCTGAAAATAAGTTCCGGCGATTTTTCCGACACCTCTTCTATCGACATGCCGCCTTCGGGCGAATAAATAAAAACATTTTTCCCTATATCTCTGTTTAACAAGATGCTGATATAAAACTCGGCGGGTTGTGATACCCCTTTGTAATATACGTCTTGCGCAATCAGAAGTTTACGCACCTTTTTGCCTTCCGCACCTGTTTGAGGCGTAACAAGCTGCATTCCAAGCATCTGTTTCGATATTTTTTCAACCTCTTCAAACGATTTTGCCAGCCTTACTCCTCCTCCTTTGCCTCTCCCGCCGGCATGTATCTGAGCTTTTATCACAAATATTTCAGCCCCATACAATTGCTTTAGTATTCTTGCATAAGCAACTGCAACATCGGGCGTTTCTGCAACAAAGCCTTCCTGTATGGAAACGTTGTGTTTTTTCAACAACGCTTTTCCCTGAAACTCATGAATATTCATATTATAACGCTTATATTTTGCAAAAAAGCAAAAATTTCCGCATAATTTATCTATTTTAGCGCAAAAAAATGCGAAAACTTCTAAACTCCGAACTTGGCAGAAAAACGATTGCAGAATACAAGGATTCCGATAAGTCTCCTTTTATTATTGTTCTTGACAACGTAAGAAGCCAAAGCAACGTTGGTTCCGTATTCCGCACCGCAGACGCATTCTTGGTCGAAGCGGTATATTTATGCGGCATTACGGCTCAACCTCCTCACAGAGACATTCAAAAAACTGCTCTCGGCGCAACCGAATCGGTTCCATGGAGATATTTTTCCACAACGTCTGATGCGGTAAAAGAACTAAAAAGCAATGGAGTTGTATTAATCGCCGTAGAACAGGTTGAGGAATCGATAATGTTGCAAAACTTAATTATAGAATCCGGTAAAAAATATGCGTTTATATTTGGTCATGAAATTAATGGCGTAGGTCAGGAAATTGTAGATTTATGTGATTTCTGCATTGAAATACCGCAATTCGGTTCTAAACACTCTTTTAATATCGCCGTAAGCGCCGGTATTGTGTTGTGGGAAGCTATGAAAAAATTAAAAATCCCATAGCTCACGCACCGTCAGGTCATCGCCGATGACCTGTATTATATGTTAAAGGTCTGTCTACACAACTGCCGACAAAGTCGGGATAAGTGTGGAGGTTGTAATTCCAAGCGAAACAGATCCGTTTCTATAATTTTGAATTTCAGACAGTTCCCTGTCAAGTAGATTTTTTTTAATAATTTCTTATTTTTTTTATCAAAAAAATGTAACTTTTTTTAATCTAAAACGTATATATAGATGTAAAGATAATAAATTTGTAATAATAACATAAAATTTTAAGTCATGATAAATAAATTAAAACTTTTAAAAACAGTCTTACTTCTTATCGGAGCGTTTGTTTTTCAGATTCTTACAGTGAAAGCATCCAATAGCCTCCAAGAAGTAGAAACTAATTATGGAAACTTAACCGGCGAAATAGCAATTTATTTTCCTGTAGGGCAATCACGGTTAATAAATGATTTTTCTGTAAATACCAGATCTTTGATGACATTGGACAGGATGATGAACGATAAAAACTTCTATTCCGATATTGACTCTATCATCATAGACGGTTATGCATCGCCGGAAGGACCAATACTTTTAAACATGCAATTGTCTCACGACCGCGCTCTTGCGATTAGGGAGTACATTGTGCAAAACTTCCCGCATGTGGATCCGAGCAAGGTTGTAGCTTACGGACGACTCGTAGATATGGAAGCTGTAAGCAACATCATTGAAAATGATCCGTCAATGCCTTTTCGCAGAGTAGCCAAAGATGTTATGGAAATGCAGGGCATATCCGATGTGGAGAAACTCTTGCGTTTGACTAATGTTGGTGGCGGCATGGTAATTCAGCATATTACCAAACGTTATGCCAATTCTCTGCGCAACGCTACCGGAATAATGTTCTACAGGGCGTCTGATCGTGTAATAACCGTAACAGAAGAAATTGTTATCAGAGACACTGTTCATATAGAAAGTGACATGCGTGTAGATACGGTCTTTGTCAACAATCCCGCCGATACGGTTTTTATCGAAAAAAGCGCCGATACGGTCTTTGTTAATACGGATAATGGCAACGAGCGTATCAAAAAGCCGCTTTTTGCTCTGAAAACAAACCTGCTGTACGATTTAGCCTCTGCCGTCAATGTGGAGTTGGAGATTCCAATAGGCGATCACTGGTCTCTTCTTGGCGAGTATATCTTTCCGTGGTGGTTGATAGAGAACAAGCAGTATGCTTTGCAGGTTATAAACGCTAACCTTGAAACGAGATATTGGTTTGGCAATCGAGATGACAGACCCAAGCTTACCGGTTGGTTTGCCGGACTTTATGCCGGCGGCGGATACTACGATATTGAGTGGGGCAGCAAGGGTTATCAGGGCGAGTTCTATGTATCAACAGGGCTTACCGCAGGCTTTGCACACCGACTGGGCAAAAGCAACAGCTTGAGAATGGAATATTCTCTGGGAGCAGGTTATTTCAAAACCCAATACAGCGAGTACAATCCCGTGTTCGGAAATGACGACCAGTGGCATCTGATGCACCGGCTAAGCGGTAATTACAGCTGGATTGGACCTACAAGACTCAAAATGTCCTTAGTATGGTTGCTTCACTATAGTTCATACAATAAATGATTGGAAATGAGTAATGTATCGAAATTTGAAAATATTAATGTTAAAATACAAAGCAAAATGAAAACTATAAAAGACATAAAACTAAGAATCATGGCAGCGATGCTACTCGCAGGGTTAGCATTCAATGCTTGTGAGCGGCGCGAATTAGAAGACGACAGCACGTTGTCGGCGCTTATTCCCGTCCGCATCGACTGGTCGCTATCCGGCGTATCTGTCGAAGAGATGCACCGCGCTTCCGTATGGCTTTTTCCGCATAACGGCAAAACTCCGCTTGAGTATCATCTGGAAATAGATCTTACCTCCCGCGAGATTGCCGTACCGGTTGGCGTTTACTCGGTTCTGGTGTTTAACGAAACCACCGAAGCCAACGACTGGGAAGGCATAGCCTTTACCGGAACGAACAGTTACGAAACCTTTGCGGCAGTAGCCGTTTCCGAATCCACTCGCGGATTTTACACCCGCTCGGAGGAGTTACCTTTAGTCGGCAATCCTGACGCCATAGCTGCCTGGAGCCTCGACCGCTTTGAGGTAACGCATGAGATGGTAAACCGCACAAGGACTTTAAACATGGCGGCGCTGGAAGACGAAGTACCCCATTTGACGGTAATACAACCCCTGCCGCGGTTTGAACGCGTGGTCGTTACCGCTTATGTAACCAACCTGAAGAGTTCCAAACAGGCTACGGGAACCATAGATGGCATGTCGTCAGGCGTTTACATGGTATCGGGCGAGAGAATATCCAAACCGGCAGTGCAGGCGTTCATACTCGGCGAACGGGTATATGACGGCAACAATGGAACAACCTCGCGCACGTTCAACATCTTCGGCAGATTAAACGAGGCAAAACATAATGTTGCCATCGACTTCCTGCTGACCAACAACGAGCTGCACCCGCGCGAAGAGTTTGACGTAACCAACTTAATTGTTACGGAAACAGTCGAACATGTGCGCACACATATCATCAACCTGGGATACAGCAACCTTGACGGCGATCATCATATAGAACTGCCCGAAGGAGACATGGAATCAAGCATAACCGTTGACTCGTGGGAAGAGGTAATAATACCGCTTAAATAATTGATAATAAATTAGTAGTAATAATTTAAAACTTGAAACAATGACACCGGAATTACTTATACAATCACTAAGCACCTTAAAAACAGGCGATATGGGATTCTGCGCAGTAGCGTCCATCTCAATAAAAAAAGATTATAAAATTAATAATGTCGGTTTTTGGTTTGAAGTTATTGAGAATGACACAGAACCTGTTTTATTGGTACAAATGGATTCATTTACGTTCAACAAACCGGTACAAAGCATAACCATTACCGGAACGGCTCAGATAAAAACTTACATATCGAATTTACAGCAGTGGGCAGTAAATGAATTAACGGCATTCTTTTCTTTAATGAAATCATGCACAGGCAAATCTGATTATAGCGAGATGTTCGCAATCAATCAATCTGCATAAATATTTTTTAGTAGTTATTAATTAATTTAAAATTTAAAAAAATGTTAAACTTTAGAATTGAAACAAGAAAAATGAAAACAATGGTAGCTCTGTTGGCAGTTACCCTATTGTTTGTAAAATGCTCAAAAAACGAAGTGAGCAGCGTAAACGACCCTAATGCCGATGCTATCGGTTTTGATATCAGCACCGGTAAAACCCGAGCGAATGTAGTCGATCTCGGAGCGCTTCAGTTAGAAGCAAATGGATTTGGAGTATATGCCACCAATGGAGCTTCATCGAATTTATTCATAGATAACAAAGCATACAAATATGAAGGCGGAAAATGGAAATGGGCTGAACTTAACATGCTGTGGCCCAAAGAGGATATAAATTTTCCTATCAATTTCTATGCCTACTATCCGCAGGCAAGCACTAAGCTCAACTCGGCTCTGACAGCCAAATACACTGTAGCCGCAACGCCGGAAACACAGGTGGATCTTTTGGCTGCCAATCAAGTAGGAGTGGGATATAAGCCGATTTCGGGCAATGTAACGCTGACATTCAGGCACATGCTCTCGAAAATAGACTTCAAGGTTGTTACAGGCAGTAAAATAACAGTCGAAGTACAGTCGATTGCGGTGAGAAATGTAGGCAATGCAGGTACGTTCAATTTTGCAAACCTTGCATGGATAGCGCCTCCGAATGCGTGGAATTCGGGATTCAGTTACATGACCGCTCAGGTGCCAAAATCCATTAACAAGTTTGTAAATCAAACCATTGCGAAAGATGTTGCCGGCTCGTCAGGCTCGCTGATGCTGATGCCGCAAGATCTCAAAAATCAAGCATGGAACAAAACGCTTGCCGGTCTTAGCACACAGTCGTACATTGAAGTGGTGTATCGTGTGTATGAAACAGACGGCGGAAAAGACGTAGTAGGTTTTAGCGATGCAACCAAACACCCCGACTATGCAGATTTGGGGAACGGTGTTACCGGTCCGCTCTTCGTAAAGGTGGGGTATCCGCTGCCGACCGAATGGCAGATGGGCAAGGCTTACGCATATACCATCTATATTGACGGAATTTCTTCGGGCGGAAACCTGATTGAAGAAAACTTCATAGATGAAAATGGCGAAGAAACCGACCTGCCTGTGGTTGATCCGGAAACGGGAGAACCCATTGAGCCTCCGGGTCCTATCTTCCCTGACAAAGACGAAATCGGATTTGTGGTAAGCGTAGAAAACTGGGGCGAACCGGCAGTAGATATTCCGTTGGACTAACACACTGACCTGTCGAAACCCGGCAAATCTTGATAACGAGAAAGAGTCCGCGCAAGCGGACTTTTTTTGTTATTTGATTTTATTTTCAAAGTCGTCCAATACCTCAGTTAAATTGGGATAGCCAATCTCTTGAAGATCGTAATGCACTCTGGTATTGGGTTTCTTTATATTTATAATTCTGTTAAGGTCGATAGGCGTAGCAATTATCACGCTGTCGCAATCGGCATTATTTATGGTTGCCTCAAGGTCTTTAAGTTGCTGTTCGCCATAACCCATAGCCGGCAAAAGAGAGCCGATATTAGGATAAAGTCTGAATGTTTCACTCAACTTGCCAACGGTATATAGACGTGGGTCAACTATTTCCGAAGCTCCAAATTTTCTTGCCGCCACAATACCCGCGCCTATCTTCATCTCGCCATGCGTGAGCGTTGGTCCGTCTTCAACCACAAGCGTTCTTTTTCCTTTTATCACCGATGGATCGTCAACCTTGATAGGCGAAGCCCCGTCAATTACAATCGCTTTCGGATTAACGCTCAGAATACTTTCTCTGACTGTTTGTATTGATTCAGGCGAAGCACTGTCCATTTTGTTTATGACGATAACATCAGCCAACCGCAAAGTTACTTCGCCCGGATAATAACTTAACTCGTGTCCTGCCCTGTGCGGATCGGCAACAGTAACCATCAGGTCGGGCTTTATAAACGGAAAGTCATTATTACCGCCGTCCCACAAAATTACATCGCACCCGGCAGGATCATTTTCAGCGGCGCGGACAATCGCCTCATAATCAACCCCCGCATAAATCACATTTCCTCTTACAACATGAGGCTCATACTCTTCCATCTCTTCAACGGTGCATTTATGCTTTGCAAGGTCTTCTACGGTAGCAAACCTTTGCACTTTCTGAGCGTTTAGGTCGCCATAAGGCATTGGGTGTCTTATAGCTACAACTTTAAGTCCCTTTTCCATAAGCAGCTCGATTATTCGCCGCGATGTTTGACTTTTACCGCATCCCGTGCGTGTAGCGCCCACGGCAATAACGGGTTTAGAACTTTTTATCATGGTATCGGCAGGACCAAGAAGAGTGAAATTCGCTCCGGCGGCATTAACTATTGCTCCGGTCGACATTACTTTTTGATATGTAACATCGCTGTACGAAAATACGCACTCGGTAACGTTAAAATCTTTAATCAGCGTTTCAAGTTGCTCTTCGGCAACTATCCGGATTCCTTCAGGGTATAACTTTCCGGCAAGCTCCTTAGGATATTTTCTTCCGTCAATATCAGGTATTTGAGCGGCAGTAAAAGCAACCACGTTGTAAGCGGGATTGTCTCTGTAATAGGTATTGAAATTATGAAAATCGCGCCCTGCGGCTCCTATTATGACAACATTTTTTTTATTCATATATATCTTTTTTATGCGTTAAATTTTAAAACGAGCGGGCAAATTTATAATTTTTGCAAATAAAATCCGACTGTTTTGCTGTTTTTTTTTGAATAGGTAGATTCATAACTGTCCCAACATTCACCAAGTAAAAAGTTTTCAAAAGATTGCAAAATGGAAAGAAAAGACTCTTTGGTCATGGGCACTATCATAGCAAATCTGTTTTTGAGGACAAAAAACAAAATTTCAACAAAAATTTAAAACGGGTACTTTATCGGGTGCTTACATTATAAGTTATATTTGCACATTATTACAAATGTTTCGAGAATGAAGCTAATAATTTCAATATCAACAAATAATATCTCTTAATAACAGACGAATTATGGCTGATATAATTAAATTGCTACCCGACTCGGTCGCTAACCAGATAGCCGCCGGAGAAGTGATTCAACGACCGTCTTCTATGGTTAAAGAGTTGATGGAGAACTCGGTTGACGCCGGAAGCAATCATATTAAGGTAATAATAAAAGACTCCGGCAAAACGCTTGTGCAGGTTATTGACGATGGAACAGGAATGTCGGAAACCGATGCAAGACTGGCTTTTGAACGACATGCCACGTCAAAAATTGTTAGCGCTCACGACCTTTATGCAATACGCACAAACGGCTTTAGAGGCGAAGCTCTTGCTTCCATTGCGGCTGTTGCGATGGTTGAGCTTAAAACCAAACGCAGAGGCGCGGACGTAGGCACAATGATAGAAATAAGCGGATCGAAAGTAGAGACGCAGGAGCCGTGCGCTTGTCCCGAAGGCTCAAGTTTTGCGGTTAAAAACCTGTTTTTCAATATTCCCGCACGCCGAAAATTTTTGAAATCCGACAATGCCGAAATGAGACATATTGTTATGGAGTTTCATAAAATAGCGATGGCTCATCCTGAAAAACGATTTAATCTTTATCACAGTGATTCTGAGATATATAATTTGCCTGCGGGAAATTTGCGGCAACGGATAACCGGCATTTTTGGCAAACAAATAAATCAGGAGCTGATAACTTTAGATACTGAAACATCGTTGGTTACGATAAAAGGGTTTGTATGCAAGCCCGAAAGCGCGCGCAAGAGATTTAGAGAACAGTTTTTTTATGTGAATAATCGCTTTATGAAGCACCCCTATTTTCACAAGGCTGTTACCGAAGCGTATCAAAAGTTGCTGCCGCCCGATGCGATGCCGTCTTATTTTATCTACATGGAAACCGACCCTGCGTCAATAGACGTGAATATTCATCCGTCAAAGACAGAAATAAAGTTTGAAAACGAAAAACAGATATGGCAAATATTGTTGGCTTCAGTGCGCGAAGCATTGGGGAAATTTAATATTATACCGTCTATAGACTTTGAGAATGAAGCTCTTATAGATATTCCGGTACGGAGCGCGTCATCTCATATTCCCGATATTCCGGCGATAAAGATTAATCCCGATTTTAATCCTTTTGACAATGAATCGTCAGCTAAAAGCCGACATAAAATTTTCGACCATTTTGAAAAAGAGAACAGTAAAAACTGGGAAAAACTTTTTGTTCCGCTGATAGATGAGAAACAGGAGAAAGATGTGAATATTGTCGGCGCGGAAAGAAAATTTTTCCAGATAAAAGGCAAATATATAGCTTGTCCGGTTATTTCGGGGGTTATGCTTATCGACCAGAAAAGAGCGCATGAAAGGATTCTTTATGAAAAATATCTCAATAGTTTAAGTTCCAATCAATTTGTTAGCCAGACAGATATGTTTCCCGTTACTCTTGAGTTAAGTCCGTTAGACATGATGGTTGTGAAAGAGATAGAGCCTGAACTTTCTGTTTTGGGATTTAAGATTGAGTATCAGGAAGATAACTCCATTGTTTTAACAGGCAGACCGGCGGGAAATGAAGCCGTTGATGCAGCCGAATTATTTAAAACATTTGCCGAGGAATACAGAAACTCCGGCGCAGACATCGCTTTGGGAATGAAAGAAAAAATTGCTTCGGCGATGGCTTCAGCTTCAGCGGCTCCGTATGGAAAAAGTTTGTCGCAAAGAGAAATGGAAAACTTGTTCGACTCTCTTTTTGCCTGTACAGAACCAAACTATTCGGCAAAAGGCAAACCTGTAATAAGAATTGTAACAATTGACGAGATTGATAACAGGTTTTGACATTAGTTACATAACAAAATTTTTAAAACATTAATCGGACAAAATAATTTTAAAAAAGAACACGTTTTGCATCTGTTTCATTATGAGCGAAATGAAAAATATTTAAATTTTTTCTGTTTTTTCATGTCACAAAATAACACTTTTCGACATGTTAGAGTAAAATTAACTGTAACATTAAAAAAATAAGAGTTATGAAAAAACAAAGATTTGAATTTAAAAAAGAACTTTTTGAAGGTTCCAAACTTACAAATGATGAAATGTTAAATGTAAAAGGAGGCAGAATACAGCCCGGAGATATACATATTCCTTCTCCGCCGCCTATAAGAATTTGAAGTTACATTAAAATATTGTTTGTTAATTTTGAACCCCAATTACGCATTTTAGAACTTCTCGGTTTCAATTTGCGTAATTAGGGTTTAAGTATCTTGTTATTCAGGAAAAGTTATGTGCTTGTTTATTTAACAGCAGGCATTGTAAGTGATTGAAAAATTAATTTTTTAATTAGTTGTTTTATGAATATGTCAGAATTTATGGAGAGGTATATTTCCAATGAAATGACCGACTCGGAGAAAAAATGGTTTTTAAAAGAAATTGATGGAAATGAAGATCTAAAAAAAGAGATTGAACTGAGAATGCAAACCGATGTCATTCTTAAACGAACAGATGCAATTAACCTTAGAAATAAACTGTATAGTCTTGAAGAAGACAGATTAATAAGAAAGAAAAAATATGCAATGTTTGTGTTTAAATACGCCGCGGCGTTTGTCGGAGTAGCTTTAATAACAAGCGTTTATTTACTTGTATATAACAATCCGTTGACAAACGATGAATTATCTGATAAGTTTTTTAAAGCGTATGAAGTCCCGACAGCCCATAGATCGTTGGCAAACATTGAAGACAACGATTACATGCTTGGGTTGCAATATTACAATTCGCACGACTATAAAAATGCTGCTATACAGTTTTCAAAAGTGTTGGAAAAAAATCCCAACGATATGCAAACTCATTTATTAACAGGCGTATCAAGCATGGAAGAAAAGCGTTATCCTGAAGCTGAAAACTCTTTTAAAACGGTTATTGACCATAACAATAATCTGTTTATCGAGCCTGCCTCATGGTATTTGGCTTTGTGTTATTTGAAAACAGACGAAGCAGACAAAGCGACTGAATTATTTGCAAAAATTAAAAACGAAGGCGGATATTATAGCTCCGAAGCAAAAAAGGTTATGAGAAAGATAAAATAATTATGTGACAGCTAACAAGTTTTAAATAGAGATGGAAAGTTTGAAGCGGATTAATAATAAAGATAATACGGTTCCGGAAATCGGCAAGTATTCACCTATTATGAGAAGTATGTCGCATGAAATGCGGACTCATATGACCTCAATAGTTTCATTGGCTTTTTTGCTCAAGGATAATTTTAGCGAGGCAAAAAAAAATGAGCTTTTCAACTATATCCATCAGACTTGCAAGCAGCTTATTATAGTATTTGAAAACTTTGCAGAATTGGAATATTCCGATAGCAGGAATATCAAAAAGGAGGAAGAAAAGTGCAGTATTACAAACTTTCTCGCTCCTCTGTTTGACGAGTTCAGAGCGCATTTAATAACCGGCGGAAAACAAAGAGTAGAACTTATTAATGAAATTCAAAACATAGACCTGCATGAAGTAATTATTGATAAAACCAATGTTTATAAAATACTTCGCTGCCTGTTTTTTAATTCGTTTCACAACACGGAATTTGGTTATATAAAAATAGGTTTTTATATAAAAAATGACGGCAACATGACCTTTTATGTGCGCGACTCGGGAAACAGTTATGAAAAAACAAGAGAATTTCTTAATTCCAAGGATATTAACTCGTCATTAAATCTGTTTAAAGATTTCTATTCTGCCGTCAATATTTTTCTGGCAAAAAAACTTGTACAGGCTTTGCATGGCGTAATTGATATTAATTATAACGGCACAGACGGCTCGGAGGTATATTTTACAATACCGATAAAAAATATCGACACGCCAAAACCATCTCTTTACAAATACTTTAAAAACTTGTAACCAATTCCTTTCGCAAAAAAACACAGCTCACGCACCGTCAGTACCATTACCCTTGCTATCTAATGCTTTGAATACAAGATGGTTAATCCGACTATTTTTCCCAATGGGTAATGATTTAGGAATGAACGGTTTTGTTTTACAAAGTATGATAGAAGTAAGTTCGATAGCTTCTTAATGTGTTAATTTAATGCGATACTTTACTGCGTTCAAAAAACTCGCACTAAAAAACTAAAATCGCATTCGTAAGTAACAACTAGTTAAACCTGCATCTCGTATTGATTACTTAACTGATAATCACAGAAATATAACAAACAAAACTAGTTAAGGAAAAATATCGTACTTACGCAGCAGAAATTAACTTTAACCCAACAGCGTTCCGCGAATCATAAACATTGCGGCAAAAGAAATTATTGCGTACAGTTCTGGAAAAACAGCCAAAATCATCGTTTTACCGAAAACATCGTAACCGGAGGCGATACCTGCGATACCGTTGGCA
>Ga0099364_10004153_pt1 | contig 22022 bp, 16 predicted proteins | sample TergutTh196P3_FD_73070 | JGI IMG/M metagenome (GOLD analysis project Ga0099364, IMG submission 73070) | Microcerotermes parvus P3 segment gut microbial communities from Pointe-Noire, Republic of the Congo - Th196 P3 | ecosystem: Host-associated > Arthropoda: Insects > Digestive system > Gut ...
AGAAAAACCAGATCGCCGGAGTTCAGCATCTATAAAAGTGACTCGACGGCTTTCGCGATATCCTCAGCCGAGAAACCCATCCTCGCTATCACTTCCGTCGACGCTCCTGATTCACCGTAGCGCGTCACGCCGAGATTTTTCATCCTCACGCCCACGCCGGCCCTTGCGAGATGAAGCGCCGCTATCGCGCCTAATCCGGTGTTTGCGTTGTGGTCCTCCACTGTGACCAGCGGTTTGCCGTCAATAAGCGAAACCAGTTTGCCGCCGTCCATGCCGATCGGCGACGAGGAATGAAGAACCTGGACGCCGATTCCCTTCGCCGCGAGCGCTTCCGCGGCTTTAACCGCAAGCCCGGCGGTATGCCCCATCGCGAGTATCACGGCGTCGCCGCCTTTGCGGATAACGTCTATCTCACCATACACGTATTTATAGTTCTCGTCAAAAAACGGGCTCCCGTCCTCTTTAAGCAGCACCGGCAGAATACTTCTCCCTACAGCCAGACAAACGTTTGCCGGTTCGGAGAGCATCCAGCGGGTAGCCTTGTCCGTCTGATTGGGATCCGCGGGGACAACGACCTTATATCCGAACGTGTTGTGCAGAAGGCCGACGTAATCGATACATTGATGCGTAACGCCGTCCTCCCCCACATCGAGGCCCACGTGCGTCAGCACCGTCTTGACCTGCGCGTGGTTTATGTCGTTAAGCCTTTGCTGGTTGTATGCCTCGTCGACGCCGAAGACGCCGAAGTCGGCCCACACCGCCGTCACTCCCGCCGTTGAGGCGGCTCCGGCCATCGTGGCAACGCTGTGTTCCTGAATACCGCACTGGAAAAAACAGGACGGTGTTTTTTTCTGGAATATATCCGTCTTTACCGACGAGGCCAGGTCACAGTCGAAAACCACTATCGGAGTTCTGCCCGGCACACCGTTGTTTTTCTCCGCAACGTCGCCAAGCGCCGCTCCGAACGCTCCCCTGTTATCTTTTTTGTCGGACGCCGTATATACGAACGGAGTTCCAGTGTCGATCGAAGGAGCCAAGTGTTTGACCTCACGCCCCTTTGGCGGTTCGCCCTTGCGAAGGGCCTTGAAGGTTTCAATGTCGGACGGGTCGCCTCCAAGTTCCGTGATCGCTTGTGTCATCATATCGCCTGACGGGACTTTGCCGTGGTATTCGGAAGTACCCTCCATGAAAGAGACTCCTTTTCCCATAAGGGTATGGCACATGATAACGGAGGGTTTCAGGGAGTCCGCCGCGCGTTTCAGCGCCGCGTAAAGCTCCTTGAAATTGTGGCCGTCGCACTCGAACACGTCCCAGCCGTCCGCCTTCCAGAGGGCAGTCAGGTCAAACGGCATGATCTCCTCTATCATGCCGGAAATTTGAATGTGATTGTAATCTATGAGGACCGTCACGCCCGACAGGCCTTCCTTGGAAGCGATGCGGCGGGCCTCGGCTATTTGTCCCTTAGGCTGCTCGCCGTCGCCCATTAATACAAAAACTTTAGAGTCCCTTCCGCACACCTTATCGGCTATCGCGAAACCGACCCCGGCGGACAGTCCCTGTCCGAGATTGCCCGTCCCCCAATCAACGCCGGGTACCGCGCGCTCTATGTGTCCCTGAAACGCGCTTCCCGCGCGGCGGAAGTTCGGGATGGCCTCTTCCCTTTTGACAAATCCCCACTCGACAAGCGCGCCGTAGGCTCCTGGGGACGTGTGCCCGTGGCTCACAACCATGCGGTCACGTTCGAGGGCGTCGCAGTTTTCCGGCGTCAGGTTCGCCACGGCAAGAATGACGGCGTAGATATCCATGCTCGACAGTGAACCGCCCGGATGTCCGCTTGACGCCATGCCTGTCATAAGCACTGCGTTGACTCTCGCGCGGCGCGCTATTTCACCCAGTATTGCCGCCTGCTCGTCAGTAATCTCTGCCACGGTCAAGTTTTTTAAAGGAGCGAGAGCCTCCCGCATTTTACTTATGTCTCCTTTAGTCAAATCAATCGTTCTCCCTTCCAGTGATTAACTGTTTTATTTTTTTCGTAATGACATTGAGATATTTTAGCACTAAGGAATACACAATGCCGAATTATCAACAAAAAACCCCCGGCACAAACCGGGGGCAGACGATGATTTTATTCGCTAATCTAGTTTGCCGACTTATATGTGAAGTAGAGAGTTTGTCCCTCGCGCTTGACCAGCATCACTATCGTCCCGGCTTCGCCGCGCAGCAGTCTGTTCCAGTCGGAAATGCCTCTCAATTCGCGGCGGTTCACCTCGAGGATCTGATCCCCTTCCCTGAGTCCCATATCATCGGCGATCGACCCGCGTTCCACTCTAACCACAACCAGCCCTCTGTCGTTTTCGAGATTGTACGAATCCTTCAATTCCGGCGTTATGACTCTCACGGTCGCGCCAACCTGAGTGGATTGGGAATCGCTTCCGCGTTCCTCGCGATCCCTGCTTCTGCCCGGCCTTTCAATCGACGTGTCGGAGGGCATTTCGCCGAGCGCGGCTTCGATGGATTGCTTCTTGGAATCACGGTAAATTTCTATCGTGACTTCATCGCCCGCAAGTCTGTTACGTATGTAGAGTACAACGTCCTGGCTCGATTTCATCTCTTTGTCGTCAATGGCTACAATAACGTCGCCGCGTTTCAGGCCGGCTTTGTCGGCCGCAGAGTCCGATAATACGTCGGCGATGACCGCGCCGTTCTCCGCCGGGACGTCATAAGCTTCCGCGAAACCCGGAGTTAAATTTTGCAGCGTCACTCCGAGCCATCCTCTTTTTACTTCGCCGTTCTCGATAAGGTCATTCATGATCTGCTTGGCCATGTTGACCGGGACGGCGAAACCCAAACCTTGAGCGTAGGGAACTATGGCAGTGTTGATCCCTACTACCTCGCCGTTTAGATTGATGAGCGGGCCCCCGCTGTTGCCGGGGTTTATCGCGGCGTCGGTCTGCATGAATCCCTGGAAATTGATGTTGGCGGCCTGCAAAGTGCGGTTTTTCGCGGAGATTATGCCGGCAGTCACGCTGTTCGAGAAACCGTGCGGATTGCCTATGGCGACAACCCACTCGCCGACCTGCGCCTCGTCGGAGTCGCCCAGCTTCAGGCTGGGAAGATTCTTCTCGTTGACCTGAATGACCGCGAGGTCGTAGGTCGGGTCCTTGCCTATAAGCTCCGCTTCGAGTGTGCGCCCGTCAAGCAGGGTGACTTTGATCGAGTCGGCCTCTCCTACCACGTGATTGTTGGTTAGTATGTAACCTTCTTCCCCGTCTACTATAAAGCCGGACCCTTTACCCCTCATCGGAATCATCCGCCTGAAGTTGTCGAACTCACGCCCGAAAAATTCCCTGAAAATCGGGTCGTCGGCGAATGGATGCGGCCTGCGCGAAACCAATGTTTCGACGTCGATGTTGACGACGGCAGGGGAACACTCCTCGACGATCTTAGCAATCGGGTTGCCGGTGATGGGATCGGACGCCGCGAACGCGGAACACGCCATCCAAACCAATGCCACAATCAATATCAATCCACCTGTTATCTTTTTCACTTTCATATTGAACACCTCCGTATATCTTTTTCAAGTTTACCTTAATTATGATTATATTCTCGATGGCACTGAGAACAATACCGTAAATATTCAATTTTCGCATTGAATATTTACCGGAAAAAAGCGTTGGGTTGGGTTGAACGGCTCTTATGTATGGGGTTTGGATGTCAAATGTTGTAATATGGTTCAGGTGTGAGGAAAAGGAGAGTGTTTCATGGAATTTCTGTCAATTGTCCCGGCGGGAGGGACTCTTTTCAACGCGGCGGCCATAGTGGCGGGTAGCTCCATCGGTCTTTTGGCGGGCCGTTTCATTCCCGAAAAAGCCTACAAACTCATCTTTCAATGCCTGGGGCTTTTCTGCCTTTATATGGGCTTCTCAATGGCAAACAGGGCTCAAGGCGTGCTTGTCGTTATGTTCGCCTTGCTGACAGGAGCCGTCGCCGGAGTCTTATTGGACATTGACGGGATGTTGACGCGATTCGGAGACAGATTGAAACGCAGATTCGGCGGCAATGATAAAGTCGGGAATTTCACCCAGGCTTTCGTAACGGCGAGCACTATTTTCTGCGTGGGTTCCATGGCGGTAATAGGCGCGATAGAGAACGGCCTGAACGGCAACCCGTCCATTTTGCTGGTCAAGGGCTGCCTGGATGCGGCAACGTCGGTTCTTTTCGCGGCTTCCATGGGCGTCGGCGTTCTTTTTTCGGCATTGCCGCTCCTTATCTACCAAGGAGCGCTGACCTTCGCCGCGCAATGGTTAAACGCGTTCATCACGCCTTCCATGATGGACAACCTGTCTGGGGTCGGCGGGCTCATTATAGTGGGCATCGGGCTGAATATGCTGAAGATCGTCGACATCAAAACCAGCAATCTGCTGCCGGGGGTGGTCTTCGCTCTGCTTTTTTCCGCTTTGACGTGAGCCTGACGGCTCCTTATTCATTTTTGTAAAATTTTCAGCGCGTTTTCACGATACACCTTCGACAGTACATCCGGCTGCAAACCGACGCCGTAGATCTTCCAAATGCCTTGGGGCGGCGTCGGAGCGGTGCTATAGTCGAAATATTCGTCAAGAGTTTCCAAAAAGCGGAAGTATATTGGATAACGCAGTATGTCCAGCGGATTCAAATCAGTACCAAACAGAATCCTGTCTTGATACCGCTCGAAAAAGGCGCGGCTCGTGTAGGGCTGCCTTCCGAGATCGTTGATGCGGTCGGCGATATCAACGTACATGTTCGCGTAGGCGTCGAGCCATCTCCCGACTTGCGCCAGGTTTTCCGAATACGAACCGCAGTGCGCCACAATAAACGTGGTTTTTCCGTTATTCGCCAATAAATTTTCCTGCATCTCCATCAATTGGGTGAATGTGTAGCGCCCTTCGCCGTAAAACGACCATTCGGGATGATCACGCAGTTCCTCAATGCGCTCGTTGCGCTGGTCGATGGGTTTGAAAAAAGCCGTGGGATCGGCAATATGGATCATCACCGGCAGCTTGTGTTCCGCCGCCTTATGCCATATCACGTTAAGGCGTTCGTCGTCCACGCGAAGGTAGTTACCCCGGCTGTCCTTAATGGACAACCCCAGTATCTTCCAGAACTTCATGCCGCGCATACCAAGCGACACCTGCCGATCAACGGTTTTACAGACATACCGATCAAAATCCGGCTGCTCAAAGCGCGTCAGGTCCACCGAACCAAATGTGATGATAGACTCCTCAAACCCTTCCGTTTTTCTAAGCATGCGGTCAAAATGTTCGTCGTAATCGCCGTCAAGGTTGACCATAGCCTCAAGGCCGCAATCCCTGGCGGCCGCGACTATTTGCGCCGTATCGTAGCGGGGCTCGTAGTCCTCGCCCAACAGCATCCTGCCCAGATGGGTATGAATGTCTATCGCGGGCGTGCGCGGCTTTTCGATCAAATGCTCGTCAAGGATCAGCTCACACTGTTTTTGCCGGATATTCTCATTTTGATACATTTAATTACCCTCCTTTGAGGTAATTCCATTATGGGGGATAACTTCAGTCAAATCAAGATAGGAGGTTGTTACTTGACGTTACTTGAGGATTGTTTGCTTTACGCTTGCAAAGCATGGAACATTATGCTAAAAATAAAAACCCATCGCGTATGGTGACGGTAGGTTATACAGATTTTGATGACATTCCGCGTACAGCGAGGAGGCGAACGGATGAAAACGAATACCGGTATGTGGCGGCGCATCAATGGCAGGAACGGTCAGCTTCCGATGATCATACTGTTTCTTGCGCCGGCGATCGTGCTATACCTGTACCTGTTTATCAACCCTTCGTTGCAGGCTTTTTATATCAGCCTGTTCGATTGGAACGGATTTACCAGCGAAATGAAGTACGTAGGTTTGCGGAATTTCACCGAGCTTTCCAGGGACGGCGCGTTCTGGGATGTGGCCGTCAAGAACACGATGAAGATAATCTTCATCGGCGGTTTTTTCATATTTGCCATAGGATTTTTGATCAGCGGGCTGCTCGCGACAAAGATAAGGGGCCGGAAGATCATGCGCGCTCTGATTTTCCTGCCGGCGATAATAAACCCGATTGCTGTCGCCATCCTCTGGTCGTTCATCTACAACCAGAGGTGGGGGCTGCTCAACAATCTGCTCAGCGCGGTCGGCCTCGGGTCGCTGGCAAGGGCGTGGATGGCGCCGGATACGTTGTTCGCCTCCATACTCGTGGCGCTGATCTGGACATACACCGGTTTTTACTGCGTCATAATCCTCGCCGCGCTGGACAGGATACCGGACAGCTACATCGAGTCGGCGAAGCTGGATGGTGCGAGCGAGTTCCAGACTTTTTTCAAGATCAAGCTCCCCATGATCAAGGGCGTGTTAGGAACGGCAGTGACTCTGTGGGTGATAACGGCGGTGAAGGAGTTCGCGCTGTTGTTCGCATGGGGCGGAGGGGTTGACATACCTCCCGCGGGCGCGACCAACCTTGCGGTCAGGATGTATATCACGGCGTTCGGCCGGCGCGTCACGATATACCGCATGGGATACGCCACGGCAATGGGCGTCATCATGTTCCTCATCGTGGCGGTATCCGTTGTGCTTGTGTCCCGGCTGTTCAAGTCGGATTCGCTTGAGTATTAGGCGGGAGGGATGAGTATGGGAGCGCTCGGTAAAATCCTAAGGTTTGCGGCGAGGCTTGTGCTCTACTTCTGGTGCGCGTTTTCGGTTCTGGCATTCGTGTGGATTGCCGTCACCTCGCTGAAAACCAACCGTGAATTTTTCAGCAACCTCTGGGGTCTGTTCAAATCGCCCCAATGGGAGAACTACGTCATGATATGGTCGAGGTACAACCTTGGGTCGAATTTTGGCAACAGTTTGTACGTCGTATCCTTATCCGTTATTCTCATACTGGTCGTCTGCACGCCCGCCGCGTATGTGCTCTCGCGCATAAAGTTCCGGCTGGCGAAACCGATCACGCTGTTCGTGATTCTCGGCATGGGCGTTCCCTTCCAGTTGATGCTGGTGCCGCTGTATTTCACCATGTTCAAAATTCGTATGGTCAACTCGCTCAACGGGCTTGTGCTGGTCTATGTCGCGCTTTCGATACCATTCACGGTGTTTCTGCTGCTCAGCTTCTTCAAAACCCTGCCATCCGTTCTTGAAGAAGCGGCTTATATTGACGGGGCGGGGCCGATACGCGCTTTCTTTTCGATCATGCTTCCGTTGGGGCGGCCCGGCATAATCACCGCGGCGATATTCAACTTCATCTCCCTCTGGAACGAGTTCCTGCTGTCGCTCACATTCCTCCAGGATAATGCTCTCTTTACGCTGCCCGTGGGTATTTTCGGGCTTCAGACGTCCATGCAGTACACTGGCAATTGGGTGGCGCTGTTCGCCGGGTTCGTGATCGTATTCGTTCCCACGCTAATCATCTTTGTCTTCCTTTCGCGTCAGATCATCGAAGGACTGACGCTGGGGGCGGTCAAAGAATGATTAAGGAACCGCTGACCGGCGATTCCATAAATAAAATCCGTGCCAACGGCACAAAAACTTGGAAGGAGGAGTAAGAAAATGAGAAAAGTATCCCTCAAGGCAATTGTTTTATCGTTGTACGCAGTGGCCGCGCTCTTTGTTGTCGCCGGCTACGCGTCTTTGGCGCAGGCGGAAGGGGTCACGATCAACTACACGGCGATGTGGACAGAAGGGGAGCCGCAAAGTGATTGGCTCAGGCAGGTCGCGGCGGAGTACGAGGCGGTATCCGGAAACAAGGTAAATTTCACGTTTGTAGGCCGGGACGTGCTGACCATGATAAAGAACCGTATCCTCACCGGCGACTCGCCCGACATCGTGGATCAGGACGGCAGCGAGATCTCGGCGGCGCTTTTGACTGACGAAATTTTGGCGGAGCCGCTCAACGACCTGCTCGCCTCCCCTGGACTCGACGGCGAGGCAAGCCTGAGCGACGCGTTCTCGGCGGAGATACTCGGGCTGTATAACAAGGATGGCGGCAACTATTTCATCCCGTATATCTACATTACCTCCGGCTTCTTCTACGACAAGACCCTGTTTGAACAAGCCGGGATAACAGCGCCCAAAACATGGGATGAATTCATAGCGGCCGGTGAGAAATTCATGGCTGAGACCGGCAGGCCGTTTCTTGCTCAGGACGGTAGTATAAGCTTCTACAATGCCTATTACTATTACTGGGCATGCCAGCGCGTTCTTGGCAGCGGTAAATTCTTCGAAGCGGCCACGGACACGACGGGGGCGGCGTGGGATAATCCGGGATACCTCAAGGCGGCCGAGATGGTGTATGAAATATCCAAGGGCGGCAGAAACTTCTTCCAGGAAGGCTACGAGGGCAGCGCTTACCCGGCGGGCCAGATGGATTGGGCGCTGGGAAACCAGGGCAGCGTGCTGTGCGGAACGTGGCTGCCCAACGAGGTCATCAATATGGTCGCCGACGACTGGGAGTTTGGCTACTTCCCGTTCCCGACAGTGAGCGGGGGCATGGGCAAGGCCGACGAGATGGAAGCTTACCTGATCGGCTGGAGCATCCCCAAGGGCGCGAAGAATGTTGACGCTGCCAAGGACTTTATGAAGTTCGCGATCAACAAGAAAAACGCCGCCTCCCTGGTCGAGATAACTCTCAATATGAGCGCACGCCCGGATACCGCCCCGCCGGAAGTGCTCGCTGACGTGCAACCGTATCTTCAGGGCGCCAGCGCCTTCCATCTCAGCTACGACGGCGTGCAGTCAAACGCTCCGCAATGGTGGGTGGACGTATTCTACGATCTCGACAACAGGCTGATTTTCGGCCAGATCACACCGGAGGAATTCATCTCCCAGATCAAGGAAAGGACGATCAGCTTCTATAACAGATAAGCCTATGACAGCCTGAAGCGCAAAAAGCCAGTCCCGGTTACGCAGCCGGGACTGGCTTTTTATTTCAAAATATAGCGATGCTACACAAGGCCGATGAGCTTCCACCAACCGATCATGACCGCGCTCGTTATCAAAACAATAATAGTCTGCGGCATCGCCATACGAACAGCATCCCTGGTGATATATCCTCGTTTGTCATCAACCCCGAGTAATACGGGCAAATTCTGGTAGGGAAGTATCCAATGATTCGTGATCGCGCCAAACGTCAAAAAAGCGGGTACAAGCGGATGAAATCCTAAGGATGCCCCAATTGTAATAAGCGCGGGGGTTGCGATCCCGAGCGACGACATAGCGCTGCCAAGCGCCATATGCAGCGTCATGGCGATCAGCGTTATAACAATCGCGAACAAAAACGCCTGCTGAGGTATTCCAACCGATAAGAGAATACCCGTTATCCACGTACTCATTCCGGACGCCATACCGACATTTCCGACCGTCATAAGGGAAACAAAGAAGAATACAGTCGCCATGTCCAGCGCTTTCCACGAATCGGAATTCAGCAGCCCGCCTATCACGGGAAAACACATGCATACACAAATGAGAATGGCCGCCCAGCCCGGACTCAAGCCGAAAGCGCCTCCGAATATCCACAAAAGAACAACCGAGATAATATAAAACACCATTTTCCTTTCGTCCGCGTTTAAAGCGCCAAGAGCCGACAGTTTTTCTCTAAACTCGGCCATCGGCATGGCGATATTCTCGGTCCTGTTTATCAGTATAAGCTGCGCCACGCAGGTCATTACAGTGGTGAATATGCCCGGTACGCCCATGTATTTGAACCATTCCAGATATGTTACGGGTGTTCCGGCCATAGTAGTCACCATAATGGAAAAACTTGACAGTCCGGTAAGCAGGATCATGGAAGTCGGAAGCACTCCAATGAATATGGCGATGCGGATTTGTGTGGTATGCGCTTTTGAAAGCCCGAGCTTCAAAGCCACATTCTCCATGATTGACGCAAGAAGGATACATCTTGGCGACGGTTGGGGTATAACGACGCTGAGCAGAAAGCAGAGCGCGTAGCAGGATATTATCAATCCTCTGAAATCCTTCGCGAAGCGCGACATAAACATAAGACACAGCCTCCTGCCAAGCCCGGAGCCTGAGAAGGCCAGCGCAATTAAATAACCGCCGATAACGAGGTAAACGCCGTCGTTTTGCCACGCGGAAAAGACAGTCGCCAGAGGAACGGTTTCTCTGTCCAACATATAAACAAACAGGAACGTGACGGACAAACCGGTGAAGACGGGCGGCACAGCCCCCGTCGCGAGCCAAATCACGAAAAGCGCCGTAATGGCGAGACATTTATGAGCGTCAGGACCGATATTTGGAATCGGGATCAAAAGAATGGTGGCAAAAGCCGCCAAACCCGCAACTGAACCCGCGATTCTCTTAATGTTTCCGTTTTTCGGTCTGTCTGTCAATTGTCCCGAAATGCCTCCGGAATATTAGCTCCATGCGCTTTCATGGCCGGCAGCGCTATTTTTTTGACCTCATCAATAAAAATATCCGGGAGCCGGCAAAAGAATGGACGCCAGGCTATATAACTCCCGCCCTCGTTCAGTTCCGCCATAACCCTGCTGAGTTCAACGCGGCTCTCCTGTTCCGTGACACCTTCCCGATCGAGAACGCCGACATTGTCGAAACCGCCGCAAATACACAGCTTATCACCATATTTCCGCTTAATCTCAAGTGGTTTGTTTGAAATCTGCAGCGGGTGTACCGCGTCCGCGCCGAGCTCGACGAAATCCTCGATCATGGGAAGCACATGTCCGCAGCAATGAAGTATATAGAACATCCCGCACTCGTGCGTGGCGTCAATCGTGCGCTTGAGGTACGGCTTTATCATTGTCCTCCAGGTATCGAGCGACATAAACATCGAGTTGTCGGTGCTGAAATCGTCGAAATTCATGATCGCGTCGGGCTTGTAATATTTATGTATGCGCTTGATTAGGCCGATACGGTAAACCGTATATGCCTCGAAAAAACGCAATACCGCATCCGGCGCTTCCAAAAGAGCGCAGAGCGCGTCCTCAAAGGTTGAAAGCCTTACGAGTCTTTCAAACATGCCGTTATGCAACTGTACAATGGAAAACCTGTTTTCGCGATCCCATCCTTTTGTGTCGCGCGCAGCCGCCGCCTCCCAGTCACGCGCGTCGAGATCGGGGAACGCTGCCTGGCTTTCCCAGTCGGGCCAATCGGTTACGACCGGAACGCCTATCTTAGGCACAGGACTCTTGGAATCGGGAGTATAAACATATACCGTTCCGAATTCATCCGCCCCTTCAGTATCTCCCTCATAACGCTCTTCAACCGCGGACTGAAGAGTAATGTCGCAGTCCGTTATGTTATTCGGAAGCCAAAGCGTCTCTTTGTGCCGCATGGCAAGTATCACATTCTCACGTCTTGTCATAATATATTTTTACCTCCGTGTTGTGGTTTCCAATCTGTAACGGAAGACTCAGGCCCGTTCCAATTCTCTCCGCCGCTTCTGAAAAAATTTGATTATCTGCGTAACTGTGACTGCTGTCAGCGCGACGACGCCTGCCAGCAACAGAATAAGATTTCGCTGGCCAAAGAATAGAATCAAGGTGACGCTGCCTGTTATCAACAGTAGTTTTTCGAGAATGTTTGTAGGCGTGAGCATATAGTTGCACCAAATGAACTGGAGATACATAAACATCAGGCCTACAAGTATGATATCAAGCCATGTCCAGATCGTCGTTAAACTGGTTAACAGAGCGACGGACGGCGCGTATATCAGCATGAAAGGCATCAGGAACCCGGTCGCCGCGACCTTACAGCTTTCAATAGCGGTCAGGCCGTATGGCGATCCCGCCTGACGGCTTGCCACAAGCGAGACGAGCGCGACCGGCGGCGTTATCGTTGAAAAAGCAGCCGGATAAACGATAAAGAAATGAGCGAGCGCAAACGGAACCCCCATTTTGACAAGAACCGGCACCGCGAACGCCGCGGCCGTGAAGTACGCCGCGACGGATACGCCGGCCATACCGGCGATAATGCTTGCGACATACAGAATAAGAAGCGCAATGAACAGAGAACCGCCGCTCCACGTCTCTATCCCGGATGTGAGCTTTATCCCGAGGCCGCTCGACGTGAAAGTCGCGACAAGCAGGCCGATAACGGCGCATATACAGCCGACCTGCGCGCCGGATATGCCTCCGTTGATAAAACCTGTTACTAGGTCTTTGAATTTAGGGCGATACGCCTTTGGCACCAGAAAGCTCATGATTATGACGGTGACGATTGAGCGGAACGCCACATTCATGACTGAGTAACCCCGCGCAAACAGCACAATGATCATTACAAACGGCACGACAAAGCTCAAGCCCCTGTATTTTATGATATTCATGTCCACATCGGGTCTCGTGAGCCTCTTTTTCTTCATCTCAGGGTGCTTGAGCGCGTTAAGATGGCAGTACAGAGAAAGGCCGCCATAGTACATAAGCGCCGGTATCAGAGCCATTTTACATATCTGAATATACGGAACGCCGGAAAAACCTGCCATGGCAAATGCTATAATGCCCATGACCGGCGGGAGTATCTGCCCTCCGTTAGCGCCCGCGGATAATATGGCGGCGGACTGTACGTCCGTGTAACCGGCCTTCTTCATGCCGTCAAGACAATACGGACCCGTTATCGAAACATTGGCCACGCCGCTGCCGACTACGCTCCCCACCAGCGCCGTGTTAATAATGGTTATCTGCGCGTTGCCCGAGCGAAAACGGCCAACCAGCAATTTTCCAAATTCATAAAAGAACGACTGCACGCCGGTTGTTCCCAGGAGCCCGCCAAATACGGAAAACAGAAAGACAAAGTCCGCCGATATTGCGATCGTTGGGTCATAAAGCCCGGTTTTCAGACCGATGGAAAGATTTGCTATCGTTATCCTCCACGGGTACGCCGTCGTTGTAAACGGTTGCGGCATGTTTCTGCCGAAATTCGGGTATATGATGACAAGCAGCACAAGCGCGGGTATGAACCAGCCGTATCCAAGATACGCCGCGTAAAACGCCAACACCAGCATGGTAACGCCAATTACCAGATCCAAATTGGTGCTGGACCACGAGCGCACTCGGAGCATTTGAACGTTCATCGCAATATAAACGGTGAATACCGCGCAAAGAACAACAGCCGCCAGAAGGATAATCGTGTGGATTTTACTCTTTGTTTTCTGGATGGTCAGCATGAAAATAATCGCGAATGAAAACGACATGTGACACGTGAGATAAACCTCTCTGCTCAAAAAAAAGATTTGCGTGTAAAGCAGATGAATAGTTACCATAGTAAGCGACGTCACGCCAAGCATTATCTTTACGGCTCTGTCGCTCAACAGGCCGTTTGAGCCGACGGTGCGTTTAATACTATCTTCCATAATTCCCAACACGCCCCTTTTTGGTAGTACAAACTAAGCGCCCGGGACGGGCGCTTAGTAATTAGTGTGCCTAAGTACAAGCCGGCGTATTCGCGTTTATGAATACGTGCGTACACATAACTTGAGACTTATTGACGCGGGCGTATCGGAATACCTCTTTCATTATAGAACGCTTCCGCGGCGGGATGGATGTACTCCGGCGTGTCGAGCATGGCCATAGTCTCCGGGGTGACATAACCGCCGTTTGGCAGATAATCGACAAATCTGTGCGAGTAGTCCGCCATGATCCGCATTATTTCCTGGATAACCTCGTCCGGCATGTCTTTGTGGGAACTCCAGCCAAGATAGTCGCACATAAGGTTAAGATCATAGTCGCAGGAGGAATGATATTTACCCGCCGGAACAGTCAGCACGCCGGGCATGAGATCGTGCCCGAGATTTTTCTTTGCTTCTATAAGGTATTCTTTTGGCTCGTAGGATATAAACGTGATCTCGTTGCGGGCAAGGAGCTCCGCCATCGAGGGGTTCGGCGCCCATACGTCATAATTCGGACTGTACGCGAAACCGCCGCCGATGATTGCGTCTACCCTTCTGTCCGACAACGCGGTAACGGCGTCGTTAAATGTAAGGTACTCGGCCCTGATGTTGATGCCCATCAGCTTGAACATTTCCTCCTGGATGTCGACGCGCGGCATATTCGGCCTTGTTCCCAGCGCGACGCGCTTGCCTTCGAGGTCGTATAGTGTCTTGATATCGGGATTATTTGTCATGTATCCATTGGACACAAGGCCGTAGCTGGCAAATGTCCTGAAATCCTCGTACGGGCCGCTGAACGGCGGCAGCCCGAGCAGCGCGTCCTGTATGATGACGTAGGCGATCGCCTTTGTCCGCATTGCCGGCATGTTAATGATCATCATGGCTGACTCACTCGGGCCGGGCGACTCAAGCGCCATCGCCCTGAGCCAGTCGCTGTGCTGATTGATCAGATCGGCCAGCGCGACGCCCTGAATGTACGTACTTGTGCCGTTGATGTTCGTGTAGATTTCAATTTCATAAGGTTCTCTCGCGTCCGCCTGTTGCGTGCAAATGCTCATCAAAAGCAGCGTGAACAGTGTTACCTTCAATACAGCAATCATTCTCTTCTTCATAATCATTCCTCCTCAATATTCTTATGATTTGCCTTAAACATACATTGCCTTGAGATACAGCGCGCGCATTTCCTCCGGGCTTGTACTGCGCGGGCAGTGCAGCCATATTTTCGTCCGCTGGGCGTCTTTTACCATTGCGTCAAGGTGTTCCTCCCCCACGCCCATTGCCGCGAGATTCTTGGGGAGACCCAGTTCAAGATTCAACTTTCTGAGATACGAAATAAGCGCGTCGGTGTGGAAGTCATCCGTATAACGTCCGCCGGACGCAGTATTCAGTATGTTGTAAATCTTTTTATATTTCCCCTTGTCCGCCAGGGCGTTATATTCCATTGTCGTCGGAAACAGCATGGCATTGGCGAGCCCGTGCGGGATGTTATAGTAACCTGTGAGAGGATGCGAGAGCGCGTGAGCCTGATTCGGCAGGCAAAGTGAAAGCGTGATGCCCGCCAGCGTGCTTCCCATGAGCATATCACCCGCCGCGGATATATCCGCGCGGTTCGCGATAAACCGGCGTATGCCGCGTCCGATAAGTTCCATTGCTTTTTCCGCAGTCGCGTCCGAAAACGGGGTCGCCAGATCGCTCAAATAACATTCGACCGCGTGAATGAGCGCGTCCATACTCGTGGCGGCGGCGACGGAAGGCGGCAAAGTCGTGATGAGCTCAGGGTCGAGAATCGCTGTTTTCGGCAGGAGCTTATCGTTCAGTACAACCATTTTGTACTTGTCAACATCCGTTATGACAGCGTTTCTGGTAACTTCGCTGCCGCTTCCGGCGGTCGTCGGCACGCAGATGAACGGCGCCGCTTCGTGCGGCACAGGCAGATAGTAACCCGCGAAGTCATTAACGCGCGTGCCGCTTCTTCCGACAATGACTACGCCCTTTGCCGTATCCATCGCGCTGCCTCCGCCTACCGCGACGACAGTATCCGCGTCTTCGCGCACGAACATCTCCACCGCTTTTTCAACAATCCAGCAACCCGGATCGGGATCTACGTCCGAGAACACCGCGGACGCAATGCCCCCGCCGTCAAGAATCTTCACCACCCTTTCGGCAAGCCCTATCGTGACAAGTCCGGGATCCGTGACGAGCAGCACTTTTTTGCCGTTAAGCTTTTTAACCTGCTCCGCAAGTGTGTTTATGCTTCCATTGGCAAAAACTATATCCTGCTTTACTGAAAAACTCTGTAGATTCATCCACACCCTCCCTTCAAATACGCGCGGCTAATTCTTCGCGCGCAACAATGCTTATTGTCCTCCAACCGCCCGTTTAGCGAAGGAAATTTTAATGTCGGGACTCAGCAGAACAATCAAAATCACGACTCCGATGACATTGACCAAAACGCTCGTCGGCCAGATAACAACTGCCGCAACAGCTACGAGCAATATCCTTCGCCACATCGAAACATGGGTATGCCAATACCCCGACATGGCGATACATACCGCGAAAATGGCGCAGGAGAGCAGAGTTGTGTCAACTAAGGTATTCACAATCGTTCCGTCCTCCAATATGATGGAAGGCGTGAAACAGAATACAAAGGGAACGATATAAGCGGCGATCGCTAACCGGCAGGCTGTAAAACCCACCTTATTAGGGTTGGCCCCGGCCAGCGGCGCAGCCGCGAAACAGGAAACGGCAACCGGCGGCGTGATATTGGAGATCACGGCGAAATAAAACACGAACAGATGTACAGCCATTTTGGGTAATCCAAATTGCTCCAGAGGCGGAGCTATCAGAATTGAAACGAGCGAGTACGCGGCCACCGACGGCATTCCCATGCCCAAAATCAATGAGGCGATCGCCCCGAAGAACAGGAGCAAAAATACGTTGTTATGTCCCAGGCGAATGAGGGTCAGGCTCAGATTAAACGCCAGCCCCGTGGCGTTGATGCTGCCCACAATAAGCCCCGCCGCCGCCATCACGATTCCAATCCCCAGTATCAATTCGCCACATTCCGTGAACGCTCCCAGCAGTTTTTTCCAAAAACCGACTCTGTTAACCGTTTTGAAGAGCATGAAAGGAACAGCGACGAATCCCGCTATGACGGCCGACAAGGCCGGTGGAAGCGCGATGATGAACATGCAGAACAACAGCACGACGATCGGCGGTATTATAAACCATCCGTCGCGTATCGCGACGGATGGTTTGGGCAACTGGTCCACAGGTATTTTTTTGAGATTGAGTTTTCCCGCATCCATATGCACCTGAACAAATGTGGCAAGGTAAAACATCAAGGCCGGAATCAGAGCCGCCAGAGCAACTCTGGCGTAGGGAACGCCAATGGTCTCGGCAATGATGAACGCGGCTATTCCCATAACGGGAGGCATGATCTGCCCCCCCGACGACGCCACAGCTTCGACCGCGCCCGCCATATGCGGAGGGTATCCGGCCTCTTTCATCATCGGAATTGTAACCGACCCGGTCAAAATTACGTTCGACATAGGAGCTCCCGTTATAGTGCCGACGAGCCCCGATGCGACGACGGCTGTCTTCGCGCTGCCGCCCTGTGACCTGCCGCAGAAAAGCAGCGCCATGTCGATAAAAGCCTTGCCGCCGCCATAGTGCAGCAAAATTTGACCGAAGAAAATAAACGCTATACCCACCGTCGCGCCGAAAGTCAGCATGTACATGAGGCTGTTCGGGTCAAGAAAGATATAGTTGACCATACGCGGCAGCGTAAATGGGCGGGTTGCCAGTATGCCGGACAGGTTCGAGCCGAATTTCGTATACAAAAGAAAGATGGAACATATAATCGGCAGAGCCAGGCCCATGGTACGACGCAAAGCCTCCAGGATCAGCAGGATTGAAAGCAGGCCGAAGACAGTGCGGTCGAGAGAGGGCCTTCCCATTCGCACCACGATATTCGGATAGTAGATTGCCACATAAAGTCCGGCCATCAGGGAGAGGATCGCCAAAATCAAATCAATTGCATTGAAATTGGCGCCCTTTTTATACGGGGTGTTAATAAACGTTCCGGCCAGCACCATCGCCAGATAAATGCCCAGATATTGCTCCGTGTACATGGCGATTCGGAAATAAGCCGGCACGTCTATGATGATCAACAGGCCGATGATAGTGATAAGCGGAAAGGCAAAACTACGAAGCTTTTCAAAAAGTTCGTTGAAATAAGCCTTCGAGCCGGACGCCTGAATATCACCGGACATCAAATTTTCCCCTCTCTATCTCTCTATGCCGTCTCTCCTACATCAATAACGCCTGCTGAATGGCTTCGGCTTCGTCCGTCCACAAACCGGCCTCTTTATAGAATCTCACGGCCCCATCGTGAAAAGGTACCTTGAAATCCTCAGGCACGAAATTTGCGGGAATCCAGCCTCTTCCCCAAACGTGCGCGGAGGCCAGTTCTTCGTGATTCTCGTATATCGCCTTCAGTATCGTATACACTTCATCCTCGGTCAGTGCAATGTGTACTGCCATTTGAATCGGGAAGGCCGTTAAAACTGTGGGTTCTTTCACCGTCCCGCCCAGCACAACGACTGCCGAAGCGCCCGGAACCAGACGGTCATATATGGCCTGAATGTTCTCGGGAACTCCGCCGGCAATATCTTCAGGGGTTAAGTCGCCGATCGGAAGAATACGAATACCGAGCGCTTCATCCAGTTGCATCGAGGCCGGCGCTGCGTTGCCGCCGCTAAATACGGCGTCCACGCGGCGCTCTTGCAGCGCCCGCAGCGCTCCGTTGAGATCCGGGACCGGAACTATCACACAGTCGTCGATGGTCATGCCGACTGACGCAAGCGCGGCGTCAACCATGAGAACGGTTAACTGGTTGCCCCCGTACTCATAACCCACGCGTCTCCCTCTAAGCTCGCTAATGCTCGTAATCCCCGAACCCTCGAGAACCGTCATCGTGCAGTTTTCCGCCCAGTTCCCGCTCAGGACCATGCGTAATTCCTCGTGCCGCTCATCGTAATTCACGGTGCCTGTGTACGCCCAAACGTGGTCCATGACCGCGGCAAGACCGGCATTAATGGTCCCTTCCTTGAGCTCGGGCATAAATGCGTCAGCGCCGGAATAGGGTAAAACTGTAGCGTCATAGGGCGTGTTTTCGGATATTATCTTCGCGACCCCGGTGCCGAGGGCGTAATACGACGAACCTACCGCCTGGGTGGCGATGTATATCCGCGTAGCCGCCTCACCCGGCGCGGAAACGGAAACAAGAAAAAGCGCGAATGTTAAGAAAACGTAAAGCACCTTTCTCAAAGCATCTTTCATTGAATTGACCTCCCTGATAATATTTTTTCGCTCAGACAACGCGCACGGAGTTTTTAGCGTATCCCGCGGAAATCCCCCCTCTATACTTATATGAATTTAAAACTGATCCATTACTCCGCCTCGTCGTCACAAACAAAGGGGTGGAGTACAAAAATGACCCGTGAAATTATAATTAACTTATCAAATAACTCTGAAGGTTTCAATTCATTTTATTGTTATGATTAATGCAGATGCGGAATAAATGCTATTACCCACTTACGCCGGGCGCGCCTCACAGCCCGGTAAATTCGGCGTTGATCACAATAGCGCTTCCGAATTCACGCAGTTTTCCACCGGCGCTTTATAATATTCCAAAGCAAAATCCAGAAATTTCCTGCACGTTTTGTTTAATCTCTCACTGCGGGTTATTATGGCCATAGTCAAAATTGGTTTTTCATCGAGCCTGATTATTTTAAAATAATGATCCGCTATTCTGTCCGCGACTCGCTTCATCAGCAGAGTGACCCCAAGACCCTGAGCGACAAAGTGCTTTATCGTGCTAAGCCGAAACTCCGAACCTGCCAATCTCGGATAAAACCCGCATTTCACACATTCATCGACGAATGTTTTTAACAAACAGGTGTTTTCACCCAAAAGAAAAAACGTCTCATCCTCGGCTTGCGACAGACTGACGCTCTCATATTTTGCCAGCGGATGATTTATTCCTGCCGCCAGCACCATTTCGTCTCTGATTATGGGGAAAATATTAAAATTGAATCCTTTTATATAACTTGTCCGTAAAATGCCGATATCCGCCTTGTGGTCTTCAAGTTCCCTTATCGCATAGCGCGCGTCCTCCTCAAAAATGTTTACCTTGATATCCGAATTCCGCCTGGAAAAGCTTGTAATCATGTCGGTGAGCCCATAGCAATCGAGTACCGGAATCGCCGCTATGGAAAGCGTCCGTAAACCGGTCGGCAGAAATTCCTTTACAGATGCCAGCATCCTCACGTATTCTTCAACGATTTTTTCGGCGTGCAAATGAAAGGCTTTGCCGGCGCTTGTCAGTTTAATGTTTCGCGTCGTGCGTTCAAAAAGAGTTGTTCCCAGCTCTTTTTCCAGCGATTTTATATGTTTTGACAGAGACGACTGTGATATGCATAATCCCTCAGCCGCTACAGAAAAATGAAGCGTTTTCGCAACGGCGAGAAAAAATTGAAGCTGTTCAATATTCATAGCACACCTCCGCCATCTTGTGAAGCGGCAGCAATATATTCCCATCGAGAATATATAAGCACTTAATAATGAATTGAGTTTTTGTCAATTCTAATTTAAAATCGCAGTATTATGATTATTGTAAAATTATAGCATAAAAAAAGATTCATAAACACGTCTTGTTATGGAAACTTCTATATTTTACGGCAGAGGTTACAAAATGGCAATTAAATTCTATCAAATGGGCGTAATAGAAGGGATGCCGTCGAAACTAACGATAGACAGCGGCGAAATGACCGTCTCTGGTCTTATTGAAACGCTGTGCGAAACGTATGGCACGCATGTGAGGGATTCAATGCTGACGCGAGGCGGAGAACTTGACGGCGAACTTATGCTGGTCGTCAACGGAAGCGTTCTGAAGCGCGATGGCATGCTGTCTTCGGTCATTCCCGACGGCAGTGAGGTATTGCTCTCCGTGATTGTCGCGGGCGGGTAAGTTATGTAAAGGAGGCAGTTATATGGCTTATGGCAGCTATATGGGTAAAATATTGTTCATCAATTTGTCTCTCGGCGTCACGGAAGTGATGACGCCGGATGAGAATTTTTACAAAGAGTATATAGGCGGATATGGGGTGGGCGTCCGCGTTCTGTTCGACAGAATAAAACCCGGAACGGATCCTCTCGGGCCGGATAACATGATCGGTTTTGTGACCGGCGCGTTTGTCGGTACGAAAAGTCATGCGGCCGGCCGTTTCAACGTGGTGTTCAAGTCCCCGCTTTCGGGCGGCTGGGGCGACTCAAGCTGCGGGGGCCATTTTGGGCCCAAGCTGAAGCGTACGGGCTACGACGCGGTGTTCTTTACCGGAAAGGCCCCTGAACCTGTAGTCGTTATTCTTCGCGACGGCGATGTTGAAATCCGCGACGCCGCGCACCTGTGGGGCAAGGACAGCGCGGAATCGGAGCGGATATTACTGGAAGAACTCGGCAAAGACTTCGGCGTATGCGGCATAGGTCAGGCCGGCGAAAAACTGAGTAAAATCGCGGCCGTCATGCACGATCACGGTCGTTGCGCCGCCCGTATGGGTCCCGGCGGCGTCATGGGCTCAAAGAATCTGAAGGCCTTCGCGGTCTCAGGCTCACATAAAGTTGAAATCGGCGACGAACAGGCGTATAACGCGGCCCTTGAAATATTGAAAACGGGCGCGACGACGGAAAAGACCAGAATGTTCGAGCGTATCAGCGTAAACGGCACTTGCGGCGTGTACGTCAACAATGTGGCGATACAAGACGCCCCCGTTCAAAACTGGAAATCCCTCTCCAAGAACGCGTACCCGGTGGAAGCGGCGGAAAAGGTCGGCGCAGCAGCCTACGCGCCTTTGAAAAAGAGAGCGTATGCCTGTGCGCAGTGTCCGATCCACTGCGGCGCGATCCTGGAGGCACATGATGAAAACGGGCGGGCGTACATAACGCACCGCCCGGAATACGAGACGATTTCATGCTTCGGGAGCCTTCTGTTAAACGACGACATAAACGTCGTTATGTTAGCGAATGAAAAATGCAACAGGTACGGCCTTGACACGATTTCCGCGGGCGGCACTATCGCGTTTGCGATGGAGTGTTTTGAAAAAGGCGTATTGACGCTTGAAGATACCTGCGGACTGGATCTCTCTTGGGGGAACGGCGCGTCCGTACTCAAGATGCTTGATCTCATGGCTGAGAGGACCGGAATAGGAGACCTTTTTGCCGACGGCAGCAAAGCGGCGGCCGAAAAGCTGGGGGAACGCGCAAAGGACTTCGCCATGCATTCGGGCGGAGTGGAATTGGCCGCGCACGACCCGCGATGCTGGCCGGGGTTTGGCTACGGATATGTGCTTGACGCGACGCCGGGACATCACTGCCAGGGTACGGTCGGTTTCATGGAGCATGGTTGGATGGACCGCGATATTAACCCGATTTTGGACATCGCGCAGCTTGGCGAAAAGAAGTATGACTATTCCGGCAAAGGAAAACCTCTCGCCATGCTGAACAATTGGTTTCACTTCTTTAATGGGACCGGAATGTGTATACTGGGTAAATTCGCGTACTTCC